>JAEEGI010030908.1_pt1 | contig 10042 bp, 9 predicted proteins | sample 8958751 | NCBI WGS metagenome assembly JAEEGI01 (sample SAMN16246545, study PRJNA631951) | gut metagenome | biome: gut microbiome; feature: rumen; material: KS-attached | host: Bos | place: Iran: Karaj | collected 2018-10 | reverse complement strand
CCGATTTTGGAGTTGGTGGATTGGGCATCACTGAAGAAAGAAGCAAGAGCGTGGATTTCTCTGATCCCACGGCAACCGTATATGGCTATATAGCAGTCCTCGATGAAAGCGTAAAGGAAGACAGATCATTTCTTAAAGGGATACTCAACAGTCTGGAAAAGACCTTCGTCAAAGAAAAGCGCTGGGTCATGTTTGTGGAAGGAATAGTAACGACGATGCTGATAACGGTGCTGTCTTTGCTTCTGGGAACCTTGTTTGGTTTTATTGTTTATTTGAAAGGCCGCACAAGCAAAGGCTTATTTGTAAAGATCGTCAAATTCTTTATCTGGCTCATTCAAGGCATGCCGATGGTCGTGCTGCTGATGATCCTTTACTACATAATCTTTGGCAGTACCGCCATCAACGGATTCTATATCGCGATATTTGGTTTTGCGCTGGCTTTCGCCTGTTCGATGTATGGCATGCTGGAAGCGGGCGAAAAAGCTGTCGACAAGGGACAAGGCGAAGCGGCCTTTACTTTAGGCTATAATCCCCGACAGACTTTCTTTAAGATCATTCTGCCGCAGGCAGCCAATCATTTCCTGCCGACTTATAAAGCAGAAATCGTCTCATTGATCAAATCGACCGCAATTGTCGGTTATATTGCTGTAGAAGACATCACCAAAGTCGGCGACATTATCCGCAGCCGAACCTATGAAGCCTTCTTCCCTTTGATCGTGATTGCGGTGATGTATTTTGTCATGGCCGCTGTACTTACTGCTGCTGTCAACAGGATAGATATCAGGATCGATCCAAACAGAAGAGATGTAAAAAAGATCACCGAAGGCCTCGATCTGTAGAACTGCAGCACGCTAGATAAATAGTAATCATTCAGCATAATTGTTAGTGTGGGATAATATTTTTAGGAAACATTGACAAAGGAGAAAAATAGAAAACAGAAATGTAGAAGATGTTGCCGCAGCGAAAGTATCCGGCGGCAGTCAAGGAAACAAAAGAATCTGTGAACTCTGTGAAGAAGACGAACCTTTTGAGACATATCGCATTACGATCAGATTTACTGATGGCACAGAACAGCTGGGACGCAAGAGGATCTGCCAGTATTGCCGTGATACCCACCTGCGCGATTATCTGAAGAAAAACTACCCGGGCAGAGCGCTGAAGTCACTTGATATGGAAGGAACTTTAGCTAACTGAACAATTACATTTATAATTAAAAACTGTTTATGAAAAAACCGCAGTATCATGAGGAAACGATGCTGCGGTTTTTATAGTTATGTCTTGTTTTCTGATGATGTGTGAAACCAGTCCTTGCAGTTTCTGATGTATTACACTACCTGCTGATGACTCATCGTTGCCGAATTGGATTTCATTGAATATCTGCTGGCGTTAGGAGGGTCGTTGTCATCAAACATCGTGCAGCTGATGCCGATTGAGGACAGAACGATCTGAGCAGCCAGAAAGCAGAAGTTTTCATCATCGGATTCCCATTCATAGGCCTGATAAAGCGCGTTGTTCCAGCGATCGGCAAGATATGGGTTGGCATTGATCTCGGAACAAAGATCCATCGATTCATATCCGGTTCCCGCACTCACTTTTTTCAGTTCTTCAAGATTGAGCAGTTTCTCTTTTATTTTTTCTTTAATATCAATTGTAAAATTTCTCCTTGTTTTCTCTTTGATATAGCGGTTGAGGTTGTTAACCATTGCTAACAATATTATTTAAAATCGGAACAGGTTAAGGAAACTGCAGAAACAATTGAGGTTCAATCAGAATAATTAATAGAGTGAAAAATCAAAAATATATAAAACAGACCTGCTAAGGTATAAAATTGAAAAGTATAATATTTATAAAATAATTATTATGCAGAAATACTACTAAGGTTAAAGATGATTGTAAACGGAGAAAAACATGGGTCTTGAGATTAAAAAGATAGAAAACGGAAACAAAGTTACTCTTCAGATAAAAGGCATGATAAATACAGATACTGTATCTGTACTGAATAAAGTTCTGGAAAAAATGAACTTTAACGATATTGATCTGACTTTTGATTTCATCAATCTGTCCTATATTACTTCTGTCGGTCTGCGTACATTGCTGACAGTCAGAAAAAAACTGCAGGAAGAAAAGATCAGAATCATCGGTATGAATGAAGCTGTCTATGATGTCTTCAAGATGAGCGGCTTCCTTGATTTCTTTCCGGTCGAACCAGCTAAGAGCAGCTATTTGCTTCCTGAAGATCCTTCATTCCAGCAGCTTCTGACCTATCGTGTAGCGACAGATCCCGGCAAGAAGATCCTGTTCTGCGATGACAAGAGCTATACCTGGAACGATATAGATCAGGCTTCACAGATCGTGGCCGGTGACTTCTTTAATCTGGGCGTGCGCAAAGGCAGCCACATCGGTATGTTTGCGCGCAATACCTTCAACTGGGCAGCTGCTTTCTATGCCGCACAGAAGCTTGGTGCTATCACGGTTCTGCTCAACTACTCTTTGAAACCGGAAGAAGTTAAACAGTATTCCCAGTATGGCGATATCGACTTTCTGTGCTATGATACAGCTTCCGCAAAGAAGGACTATGAAAGTTTCAGGGATGCCGTGACCGGAGCCGACAGCAATATCAAAAAACTCTATGACATCAGTGCCAATATAGATTTCCTGGCCAGAAAAGACGAGCTGGATGAACTGGAAGGAAGATTTACGGAAGAGTTCAATTCCGATGATCCATGTATCATGATCTTTACTTCAGGTACGACTGGCAGGCCTAAAGGCGTGCTTTCTTCAGCACGTGACCGTGTAATCAATTCAGGCAAGATGAACGATGGCTTTAATCTGAATGAAAATGATAAGATCCTGCTGTTTTTGCCGTTATGTCATGTCTTTGGTTTTGGCAGCGGACTCAATACTTCAATCATTCGCAATATTCCGCTTTATATGCCTTCTGATATCTCTGACAAAAACCTGCTGGAGATCATTGAAAAAGAAAAGATCACGCTGTTTAATTCGGTACCGACCAAGATCCTTTCAATGGCCAGCAGTGAATACTTTGATTCGGCCAAGGCGGATTCATTGCGCGTCAGCGTTATTGCCGGTTCGGCGATCACCGCTCCACAGATGCTTGGTTTAAAAGAAAAACTCCCGCACGTTCATTTCGTCTCTTTATATGGAATGTCGGAACTGGCACCAATCTCTAAGACCGAATATGATGATACGGTCGAGCATATCACCGGCACCGTCGGCAAACCGGTCAAAGATGTTAAGGTTGAGATCAGGGATCATGTGAGCGGAGAAAGAAAAAAGACCGGCGAGATCGGTGAACTCTATGTCAAATCAGAGAACTCACTCATCTGTTACTACCGCATGGATCTGGATATGCAGGCGATCAACGATGAAGGCTGGATCCCAACCGGTGACCTCGGCTTTATCGATGAAAAAGGATATATCCATCTGACCGGACGCTGCAAGGATCTGATCATCTGGGGCGGTGAAAACATCTCACCGAAAGAAGTTGAAGAAGTCATCTCGCAGGTCGATGGTATCCACGATGTCAAAGTCGTTGGCGTACCAGATGAAAAATACGGCGAAATCGTTGCCGCCGCTATCGTCAAGTCTGAAGGAAAGAGCTTTGATCGGGAAAAGACAAACGCTCACGTCCTGGAACATCTGGCTAAATATAAGGCTCCATCCTATTACGTGCTCTATGACAAATTCCCTCTATTGAGCAATGGCAAGATCGATATGGTCAACTTAAAAAAAGAAGTCGCTGACAAGCGCGGTAGCGACGAAGCGTTATAAGAAATATGATCGAAGCAGGCTACTGTTTGACAGCGCCTGCTTTTTTTCTGGCTTTGTATCTGTCAAAAGCCATAAGCAGCGGGATCATGAAGACAAAGATCAGGAAGAAAGCGACCAGATTTTCCACCGTCATCTTATCGATGTATAAAGGATCACCGGAGATAAAATGCGGCAAGCCCATGGCATCGCGGATCAGATAAGCGATCGGACGGTGAGTCAGAAGGATCTCAAGCGAATGCTGGCCAAGCCAGATCAGACCTTTGGAGACATAAGGGATCTTTTCGATCAGCTTGGCGAGATTGATGAGGAAATAGGTTCCAAATACCGCAAAGCAGACCATGAAGAAAACTTCAATGCCGCCGCACACCTCACCTAAGACACCGGCACCAAGAATACCGGCGGATGGGAAAGAGATCTGGATCACATCAACAATGATCAGACAGACTAACGCATTAATATATGTCCAGATCTTCTTTGAAGTCGGAGCAAAAAACTGACCATCCACGGCAAGTCTTGCCGCAATGATCATGACACCTGCTAAGGCCGGCGCACAATGAAAGCCCCAAGGCAGATAGATCTTGAACTGCAGAAACAGGAAGGTCGTCAGAACAAAAGCCGTAACAACCGAGAATAGATTTTTGAAAGACTTCAAGGCATAATCGACACTCAGATAGAAGATCGTGCTGGAGCTGATGAGATACTGAAGGAACCAGCAAGGTCCAAGCACGTGTCTGAACATGACGACCGGAACATCCCAGCCAAGCATCTTGCAGCCGCTCTCCGAGAGCAGATGGGAAGCGAACGATGTAAGGATCTCGCTGATCGTTCCATCTTTATGGAAGTAGAAGTAAGGACCCATGATAGCAAGCATCAAAAAGCACCAGATGAGATAGACTTTTAAAATAAATCCGACTCTTTTCTTCATCAGGATCACAGGTGCTACCTGCTTCTGATGATAGTTGTAGCCGGAAAGAAACATGAATACCGGCATGATGAAGCCAAACAAGGCAACAAGCGGATAAAAGATCTCCTTGGTCAGCTGCAGCGCATGAAGCTGACAGACGACCAGGATGGCCAGGCCTTTAACGATGTCCTGAGATAACATTCTCTTTTTCATAAAAGCTCTTATATGGATATAGATAAATTATATTACAAGGAGGCAAAGAGCGTTATTTGAAAATGTGACTCCTGACCAGATACAGGCTAAGCGTTCCTGATATTAATCATGCAAGAGTGAAAGATACTTAATAATAAAAAGCAGAAGAAAGAAGACTATCCATGCTTACAATAACTGAATATGACTACAACCACAATTATCGGAAGCTGAACAACGACAGCGCTGTTTTCCACAATGCGCTCTATTACGTTTTAAGAGGTGAAAAAAGATTTCATATCGAAGGAAGCGGCTATGATTATGATCTCATCTATGAAGACAATGATGTCAGAGCCAAGAAAGATCCTGCGGGATCTTTTAAAATTTGTCAAAGAAGAAGTGCTGATACAATAATATACAGGACACATCTATGAGTGATTTGAAGATAAGATCGCTGATTGAGCGCATTAAAAACGATTCAAAATTCCGCTCACTGTTAACAGGACGAATTGTGCTTACAGGCAATTTAATTTATGCCCTGTTCAATGCTTATATCGGAATCAGATATCAGAACTACTGGTTCATTTCAATGGCGGTCTGGTATCTGATTATTGGCATGCTCAGGCTCATGGCAGCTATGGGCAATAGAGACGTGCAAAGAAAAAGAAAGACCGCCGGCGCAGCTATCTGTTTTCTGGCTGTCGTCTTATCAGGAATAATCTGTATGGGGATCGTTGAACGGCGCAATCCAATCAGAAATGAGATCATTATGATCGTACTGGCTCTTTATACTTTTGTATCCATGAGCCTGGCGATCATCAATGTGGTCAAAGCACGGAAAAGGAAAGATGCTTTCCTGGAGATCCAAAGAGATATATCATTAGTCAGCGCCATCGGTTCGATGCTGTCACTAGAAAGAAGCATGTTAGGAACCTTTGGTGATGCTTCTGATAAGCTGACTTTTATAATGGAGACTGCTACAGGTGCGGTTGCTTTTGTGCTGATAAGTCTGATCGGACTCTCGCTGATCAAGAGAAAGACAGCGCCTGATAGGAAAACAGACATCTGATCGACGATCCGTTTCATCTGACTTGTTATAATAATGTAAAGTGAAAAATAAATCTCTTAAGCAGCAAATATCAGAAAATAAGACAAAAGCATTTGTCTTTTTTGTATTGGTGATGATGCTGCTTAGTATGATTCCCCTTCACTTAAAAGCTGATGATAGTGAAGTGACCCTGGAAGACTATAACGGCAAAACGATCGGAGTACTGGTCGGTCCTTTGACAGAAGATATCGCCAATAAATTTTTTCCTGACAGCGAGCACCTGCTTTTAAACAGCTATACCGATTGTGTAACGGCTTTGCTTACAAATAAGATTGACGGCTATCTGGCCGATGAACCGAATCTTAAAGTGCTCATGCTGGAACAGCCTGAGATCTCATATATTCCGGAAAGAATGATGGTCAATAATTACAGCTTTGCTTTCAGAAAAAACGATCCGAAAGCGAAAGCTCTATGCGATGAGTTAAATGAATTTATCAAACTGTGCTGGGCTGATGGTACGATGGATGAGATCGAAAGCATCTGGTTTGGATCAGATGAAGAAAGAAAAATAGTCGATATGTCTGATCTGAAAAAAGACGGACGGATAATCAAAGTTGTCACGACAGCGACGGATATGCCCTTCTCATATATCAAAGATAACAAGAATGTCGGCTATGACGTTGATCTGATCGTGCGCTTCTGCCGCGCCAAAGGCTATGGACTTGAACTGACGGATGTTGATTTCGCGGGCAGGATTCCGGAGATCGAATCTGGCAAGTGTGATTTTACAACTGCCATGAATGTGACACCGGAAAGAAAAGAACAGGTGCTGTTCTCAGAACCGACCGGCTTTGGCGGCATCGTGCTTGCCGTAAGAGCAGCCGATTTAAAAACCAAAGAAAACAGTAATACATACAGTGAACTTGATGAGCTTAATGGCAAAAGGATCGGCGTTACATCCGGTTCCATTCACGACAAGCTGATCGAAAAAAGAATAGCTCAGGCCAACATAATGTATTTTCCGAGCCTGGCTGACTTATCGGCAGCTTTAAAAGCCGGACAGATCGACGCTTTTGCCTGTCCATCATCAACCGTGACTTTCATGCGTTATGAGGACGAAAGTCTGAAGATACTGGATGAACATCTGCTGGATGCCAATCTGGCTTATGCTTTCCCTAAGAGTGATGAAGGAAAAAGGCTGAATGAACGGATCAGCGAATATATCCGGAAAATAAAAAAAGACGGCAGTCTGGAAAAACTCCGAGATAAGTGGTTTGCGGCAGACGAAAGCGGAAAGACGCTTGTGGAATACGAAGAACTGCCGGATACCAACGGAACAATCCGCGCTGCCAGTTCAGCTCAGCAGATCCCCTACTGCTATGTCCGAGGCAACGATGTGGTTGGCTTGGAGATCGAAATACTGGCCGACTTCTGCGCTGAAAACGGCTATCGTCTGGAAGTAGAGAAAATGAACCTTGAAGGTGTACTTGCTTCGGTACAAAGCGGCAAGTTTGATCTGGCTGCTTCCTGTCTGGCGGTCACCGAGGAAAGAAAAGAAAGCATGTACTTCTCTGAATTTCACTCCGAACAAAGTGTAGTTCTGGTCGTACTGGATGAAGAAGCCGGCGAACATAGTACAGGTTTCTTTGACAGTATCTATAACAGCTTCTATAAGACCTTTATCAGAGAAGACAGATATAAGCTTTTCCTGCAGGGCATTGAGATAACGATGCTGATAACCATACTGACGATTATCTTTGGCACAGCTTTAGGCTTTATCGTCTTTATGCTTTGCCGCAATGGCAATGTGCTGGCTAATAAAGTCACGAGCTTCTGTGTCTGGCTTGTTTCGGGCATGCCGATGGTCGTGCTGCTGATGGTGCTTTACTATATCATTTTCAGTCATGTGGCAATAAATGGAATCGCGGTGGCGGTTATCGGTTTTACTTTGACCTTCGGTGCTTCAGTTTATGGCTTGATCAAAATGGCGGTCGGCACCATCGATCGTGGACAATACGAAGCGGCTTATGCCCTAGGTCATTCCAATCGCCAGACTTTCTATCGCGTGATCCTGCCGCAGGCTATACCGCATATCCTGCCAGCCTATCAAGGCGAGATCGTTTCCTTGATCAAGGCTACAGCGATCGTCGGCTATATCGCTGTTCAGGATCTGACCAAGATGGGTGATATCGTACGAAGCAGGACATATGAAGCCTTCTTCCCTTTGATCGCGGTCACGATCATCTATTTTGTGCTGGAAGGATTCTTAGGTTTTGCGGTGAGCAGGATCCGTATCAACATCGATCCGAAAAAGAGAAAGACAATGGATCTATTGAAAGGTGTGAACATCCATGATTAAGATCGAACATCTTCGCAAAGAATATGAAAGCATCACGCCGCTTGAGGATGTCAGCGTGCAGATAAACGATGGCGATGTCATTTCCGTTATCGGTCCTTCCGGTACCGGCAAGAGTACCCTGCTGCGCTGCATCAATCTTCTGGAAGATCCGACTTCCGGTCACATCTATATCGATGATGACGAGATCACGGCTAAGGATTGCGATGTCAACAGGATCAGACAGAAACTGGGCATGGTATTCCAGAGTTTTAATCTGTTTGATCATCTCACCGTGATCGAAAACATCATGATGTCGCCAGTGAAACTCAAAGGATTAAGCAGACAGGAAGCTTACGACAAGGCAATCGAACTGCTCAAGATGGTTGGCTTAGGTGAAAAAGTCATGGCCTATCCGGATGAACTCTCCGGCGGTCAGAAACAGCGTATCGCCATTGCCCGGGCTTTGGCAATGGATCCCGAGATCATCATGTTTGATGAGCCGACAAGTGCACTTGATCCGACCATGGTCGGCGAAGTTGAAGAAGTCATCAGACAGCTGGCGGAAAGCGGCAAGACGATGCTGATCGTGACTCATGAGATGAACTTTGCTAGAACCGTTTCCAATCGCGTCTTTTATCTTGATGAAGGCGGTATATATGAAGACGGTTCACCGGAGCAGATCTTTGATAAGCCGCAGAAAGAAAAGACCCGCCGCTTTGTACAGAAGCTCAAAGTCCTGACCTTAGAGATAAACAGCCGCAACTATGACTTTATCGCTATGGCGAATCAGATAGAAGCCTATTGCAGCAAGAACCGGATCGCTTCTAATCACATACTGCTGGTCTTTGAAGAGATCGTGCAGCTGCTGCTTCCGGCACTTAAAATCCCACGCCTCAAAGCCGTCTGCGAGTATTCCGAAAAAGAAAATACCGCAAGCTGGACGATCAATTATTCAGGAGAAAAGATGAACATCTGTGAAAAGGAAGAAGAACTGGGAGTCACCGTCATCAAAGGTCTCTGTGATAAGATCGAGTACTCCTGGAGTGAAGGTGAACTGCCTAATCAGCTGTATCTGAAGCTGAAATCGATTTGATATAAAAATGACAGGCAGGAAGATGTTGCCAAATTAAGAATGAACGCGTATAAATTTGTTAGGTGATTTAACTGATGTTAATTTGCTAAGCGGCAGGGAGAAAGACAGGATTCTGGAAGATAAAAACAGAGAACAGCTTTCTGAAAAAGAACTTGAAATAACAGCCGGCGGCAGCGATCCGTTTAACAGCGCCTACGCGTTTTACTACAATATTTTTGATAATGACGGAACGATCTTAAAAAGAGACTGCACATCATTTAATTATTTCTGGAGCACGCTGAGTGAGATCAGGGAACAGGTTGCCAGTTTCTACTCCTGGCCGGCCGAATCTCTGCACTGGTGCAGACGCGGCACCCGTATTGAATACGACTACAGCAAGTCGGCGCAGGACAACGGTATCAGTAAGTATGAGACCGTCGATGTCTATAAGTATTAAACAAAAGATTAAAACTTCGCAAAAGCAGCGAGGTTTTTTATTCGTCCTAGTGGACAGTTGAGCACACAAAAAGATCGGCGGTGCTGCACTGTTACACGCTGCCAGCGATCTGATGCTGATGCTTACAGGTGCGCCGTTTGAAGGAAAGAGCGTATCGGGAGTCTATGTGGATAACAGCGAAACCGGGAAACTGACGATCGTCGCCTATCTGATCATGATTGCTGTTTATCTGTATCCGACCA
>JAEEGI010030905.1_pt1 | contig 10043 bp, 4 predicted proteins | sample 8958751 | NCBI WGS metagenome assembly JAEEGI01 (sample SAMN16246545, study PRJNA631951) | gut metagenome | biome: gut microbiome; feature: rumen; material: KS-attached | host: Bos | place: Iran: Karaj | collected 2018-10 | reverse complement strand
GTAAGAATCATTGAACTATAATTATATAAACTAATTTTATGATGAGTTTTATTTCTATTTAGAATAAAAGTTGAAGGTTGATTATGAATAACAGTTTTATTTCTAAAAATACCTTTAGAAGAATTAGGAATATAAATACTTTTAAGTAATTGATTACTCCCATTTACATTATTATAATTTTGATATTGATAATTTTGATTTTGATGAAAATCAACAAATTGAATAATAAAATTATTATATAAAATTTTCTGAAAAAAATATGCAATAATTTCACCACAAACCATAGAAACTTTAATTATTCCACATGCATTTGCAGCAGCTTCTTGTAATTTAACATATGATCTTTCATAAACTTCTCTTTTTAATGATTTTCTAATTCCTACTGATAAAAATATATTTTTATCTTCTCTATAATCTGATAAATAATCAGCATGATCAATACCAAAAAAATATTTTGTATTTTTATTTTCAAAAAAATAACCTAAATCAGTAACAACTTGTTCATGTTTTAAATAAATCCAAAAATCAGAATATTGTTTATATGTAAAAGTAGTAAATATATTTTTTCCATATAATTGAGAAGGATTTTGAAAATTATTTGGTTCTATAATTATATCTGACATAAAAATACCTAAATATCCTCCTTTTAAATAATTATCTATTTCTTCATTTGATTGACAACTATTATTATTTTCTGTTGTATTAATGCATTTTGAAAATTTTAAATATAAAACATTCCATTTTTCAGTTTTAAAATCTCCTCTTAATTCAATATTATCAATATCTAAACAATATAAACTTTCCAAAGGTAAATTTTTCCAATAATTATTTAAAAAATGAAAATTATACTCTGAACATTTTATTATTTTTAAAGGTGTTATTATTTCTTGATAACTACCATCATTTTGTAAAGTAATACTTGATAATGTAGCATTAACATAATAAATTGATTCATTTATATAATTTGAATAATCAATAGTTTGTAAGCTTAATGTAATTAAAAAATTATCTTTTGTTAGATTTATTGGTTTTGGATCAAAGTCATTATATATTGTTGTTACTAATTTAGGACTTAAATGTTTTAAAACTCCTCTTATATAAATACCAAAGAAAAGAATTATAATAATATATGTTAATAAAGATAATATAGAACCTATTATTGTTCTAAATTTTTTATGTCCATGAATTGTAAATGATGGAATAGTTCCATATATATCTAAATTTAAAAAACAATTTAATAGCATCATTATTTTTTTTATTAATTTTTAAAATAGAAAATAAACAAATTTATTTTTGGTAAATCATTTATAATTATATTATTTTTATTATTTTTTATTCTAAAAATGTTAAAATATAACAAATATATTAATAAATTAAGTATTTTTTAATTATTATAATAAATCTAATCTCAATTAATTGAAACTAAAATAAAATATTTAAATAGAATGTTTATAATATATATATATTCTAATTATATTTTTTTAAATAAATTCACACAAAAAAAAAATAATAATTAAAATATATTATTGACAACTTTAAAATTTCGAATGTTTTGAATGAAGTAAATTAGTTCTAACTCTAATTAATTGATCTCTAGGATATATTCTATTACATATTGAACATTTATATATATTATTCCCATGTTGACATTTGATTTCAAATTCTTCAGAATAATTTTTCCATTTTTCCTTTTCTTTTTCTTCTTCTTTTTTTTTTTGAATTTTTTTATCCATTGCCTCATTCATCCAATTTTTCATTTGTTCTATATTTTTAATTTTTGTTAACATTTTATTATAAAATTCTTCATCATTTTCTCTTTTAATTTTCTGACTTAATCTCCTTTGAAAATCTTTTTTATAATTTTTTTCTTCTTCTTCTTTTTCTTTCTTCATATTAATCATTTTTTCATTATAATCTTTTATTCTTTTTTGTTCTTCCAATTTTTTTAACCTATCATGAAATAATTTATCATTTAAATATCTATTATAATTTTCATTTGCTTTATTTTCAACTTCTTTTTCAATTCTTTTTTTATTTTTTTCATATTTTTCTTTCTCAAGAATTTGGTTTTTTAAATCTATAATATAATTATTTTTAACTTCTTTAGATACTTCATGTTCAGGTTCTTGAACAGGAATTTCATACATTATTTTATCATAATAATCTTTAATAGCTTTTCTAGGTTCATTATAATTTATATTATATAATTTTCTTTGTTGTTCAAGTATTTTTTCTTTTAAATCATAATTATTTTTAACTTTTTCATATCTTGGATCTTTTTGAATATTAAAATTTAAACCATTTGGTGAATATTCATTATTATATTGTAAATTTTCCTTTGATGATGGATTATTTCTTTTTAATTCTTCTAAATTATTTATTACTTGTTTTGTTATTTCTTCTCTAATTTTTAATTTATCTTGTTTTTTATCATTGTGTAATCCTGACATTTTATCATAAAAATAAAAAGGATTTATACTATTAAATGTTAAATTTAATTTATCTTTTTGTGATGGTTTATTTAAATCTCTTGAAAATTGTATTGTATTTATTCTTCTATTATAACAATTTCTACATATTAAATTATAATAAGAATTCCTTGGAGAATTAATTTGAGAATTTGATGTACGAGAAATTTTAGATTTTCTTGAATAATTAGATTTATCTGTTACATATGTATTTTGTGATGATTTAGTACCTAAATTATTGTTTCCAAATTTTCTTATAATTGGAGTAAGATTTCTTTTATTTTGAGGAGATTTATAATGCGTAATTAATAAATCATCTAAATTACTTCTTACTCTTTTAAACTTATGTAACATCTTTTTAATTATTTTTAAATTTTATTCAAATTAAAATATATATAATATAATTAAATATATGAAATAAAATTATAAAAAACCTTCTTCATCATCATCATCTTCATATTCATTATATTCACCATCAACATTTATTCCAATTTTAGGTTTAACTTTAATTTTTTTAATATAATTTAATAAATTAATACATTGATTTTGTTCCATTGTTTTATAAAATAAAAGATTTTTCTTTCTACCAATAAAACAATAAGGATTATAAGGACCCCAATAATGAATTTCTTCTAATCTTTTTTTAATTTCAGGATTTGTAATTTTAATATTTTTTTCCATAATATTAATATATTCTTTTAATATTAATGCAGGATCTTTTAAATTATTATATGCATTTTTACTTAATAAATTATTATAAATTGTTTGTCTAAAAACTTCACCTTTTGTAGGTTCACTTTTTTTTTTTCTTATACTTGTTTCATATGATTTTTTATTTTTAGATTCATTTTCTTTTTCTTTTGGTTTTAATATTATTAAATTTTTTTGATGTTTAATTATTGATTTAGTTTCTTCTTTTGTTTCTTGATTATCTTTGTTTTGTTCTTCTGTAACATTTTCATTTCCTTGTTTTATTTTTGGTAAAGAAATTGGATATGCTTGTTTATATTCTTCTAATATTCCTACTATATCTTTATTATTTGAAACTATTGTTCCTTTTTCATATAATTTATTCATTTTTTCTCTTGCTTCATTTTTTAATTTTTGAGTTTTTTCTTTATAATCATAACTTTCATCTTCATCATATATAACTTCTTTTTTTTCTTTTTCTTTCTCATTATTATTTTTTTTTAATATACTTTTAAAGGCACTTTCCTTTTTTTCAGGTTGAACTGTTTCATTAAAATTAAAAGATATATGATTTTCTTTTTCTTTATTAAATGATGAATTATATGTAGATGAAAAAATTTTATTTTGTTTTTCTGAAATATTTTTCTTTTCTTTTTTTGGACTTTTACTTTCTGGTGCAAAATAATATTTTCCTCCTTTTCCTAAATAAGTAACGAAAAATTTATCATCATTCATTGTATTAATTAAATCATTTTGATAATTTATTCTATTTTTCCAAACATCAGGAATTTTAACATTAGAATAAACTGATTCTTTTATTCCTTTTGACTTTGAATTATTTAATTCTAATTTTTCTTTTTTTATTTGTTCATCAAATGATATTAACTCATCATAAAATCCTTTATGTATATTATTAAAATTAAATATAACTTTTTTATTTCTATGTCTTCTTTCTTTTGCTTTTTCAAGATTAAATGCATAATATCTTTCAGCTCTTTCTTTTTGTGAAATTGACATTAGTTATTTTTTATTTCTTATATTATTATTTTATAAATATTTAAATTTCTTTATAATACATTTATTAATTTTTTATTCTAAATATCATGTTTAGTTAATTGATTAGTTAATTCATCGACATTTATATTCTTAAAAATATTCATATCAATTTTTTCATCTTCTTCATAATCATTTTCTTCTTTTTCTCTTTCTTCTTCTTCTCTAATTTCTTTTTCTAAATCACCTAAACCATCACTTAATTTTCTTTTCTTTTTATTTTCTAATTCATCATTAATATATTTCTCTTGAATATTTTTTAATTCATCTTGTGATGAAACATTCTTATATTTATCAAATAATTCTTGATTAATATTAAAAAAATTTTCACCCCATTTAAAATGATTCATAATAAATTTAGCTTCATTTTCAAATCCTCCTAAAAATAAACAAGCAGCAAAAGCTTCAGCACAAGTTAATTTAAAAGGTTTACCAAAATTAACTGGATTAACTGCAACCATAAATGGTAATGCTCTAGTTTCAATTTTAGATAAATTTAAATTTAATTCATTAAATTTTGCCCATGAACAATCAATAACACAAATTCCTTTATTTTTTATTATATCATGATCTTCAATTGAACACATTTTTTTACCATTTGGTGTTAATAATATTCCTCCGTAATTTGGATAAAATTTTATTTCTTGTAATAAACCTAATCTTTCCATTGTTTTACCTGTACATTTTTTAGGGTCACATTGATCAAAGTATAACATTGATAATTTTATTGTAAATTCTTCATATTCTTGTTCTTCGTTTTCTTCATTATCTGAATTATTTGGTGATTTTGGCATTAAAATTACTTTTTTTTGATTATTATGTCTTTTATTTTTATTTCCATTAAATTTGTAATTATGATGCTTTTTCTTCATTAAAAGATAAAAAAATTTTTTTTTTTTGAAATTAATATTAATTAAAAAACTAAAAATTTATTTTGGTAAAATTAAATAACAAATTAAAAAATGTTTGATGAAACTGAAGATGAAAATAAAAAAAAAGAAGAAAATATAAAAATATTACCATATACAAAAAATAGAATGAAAATAGTAAGAGAAAATCGTTATTTTATATTAGATCCAAATCGTTATGATATAAATAATTTAATGATGTTAATTGATTTAAAAAAAATTAATAAAATAGAAGAAGAATTTGAAAAATATCCAGATGGTTTAGATAGATTAACATTTATAAAATTAATGAAAAAAGAAATTCCAATAAATGCAAGTGATCCATATGATGAAATAGATTTAGTATATGGTTTATATAAATTATTTTGTGAGACTGATTTAAGTGGAGATGGAATTATGCAATGGAGTGAATTTACTCAATTTATGATTGATAGAGTTGAAGGTGAAGATGATAATGCTGATCCAAATGATACTGAAGGAATGAAAGAAAAAGAAATGATTAAATATAAAAGATATATGATTAGTGAAAAAGTTAAAGATTATACTATTCATAAGAAAGATATTATTTCTGCTGTTTATTATCAAAAAATTGATAAAATTTTTATTGCTGAATATAATAGTAAAATATTAAAGATTTACAATCCTAGAACTGGAAGATGTGAAATGAATTTTGATATTGAAGGTTATTTTCAGAAAAAAATACTTGAAGAAGAAAAAAGTAAAAAAAGTGGAAATAAAAAAAAACAGAAGTTTAAAGTTGAAAATGTTAAAAGCTTAACTTTTAGTGTTTTATCTATGTATATGGCTCCAATGAATATTTTAGCTTTATGTTTAAGTAATAATAAAATTGCTTTTTTTACTTTTTCTAATGATTTAAATGCTGAATGTATATATGAATTAATTACAAATCCTCTTCAAAAAAGAGTATGGTATTTAAAAGAACATGATATTTGGGTTAGTACAGGAAGAAAATTAGAAAGTGATAAATATTACTATGTATATGAATTAGATATTGATTTTGAAAAAGACGGCGATAAAATAAATTGTTTATATAATCAAGGTCATTGGCATAGAAATATGTTTTTTGAAAACCCATTAGATTACAAAAGTCCAAATTATGGTAAAGGTCATCAAGGAGAAATATTAGATGTAATTGAAATATCAAAACCATTATTAATATTAACAGCTTGTATGGATGGAAAAATTAGATTATTTAATTTAAATGAAAAGGAATTTTTAAAAGTATGGAAACATGAAGGAGGTGTAAGGACATTAGCATATAATCCAAATATAGATACAAATGGATTAATATTATGTACTGGATTTGAATATAATATTAGTATATTTTCTACTGATTTAAGTTTAGATGATACTTTTAAAGGAAAATTAGAAGGTCATGGTGCTCCTGTTATTTGTGTTAAATTTTTAGCTGATTCTTATATGTGTGTTTCTGTTGATGAAGATGCTGTTGTTAAAATATGGGATGCAAAACAAAGACAATGTTTACAAACTTTACAAGTTGATCAAAAGAAGTTAATTGTTAATCAATTACTTTATATTAAGAAATATAATAGATTTGTTATTTATGGAAATAAAATGATTTTTTATGATCAAAAATATCGAGAAAGTGAAATTTCAAAAGCAAGTAAAGAAAAAAATGAAATAAATTACCCTATTCAATGTCAATTTAATAAATATCACATGCATTTTTATGTAGCTACATTAAAAGATATAAGAATATATAGTTCTGTGAATGGAAATTTAATATATGTATTTAAAAAATTTTTGGAACAAGAAAGATTCGACAATGAAACTAAAATACGATGTTTTTGCTTTGATTATCAATATCGTTTATTATACTTAGGATTTTCAAATGGTACCGTCCAACAATTTAATGCTGGAAATGGTTCTTTAATAAAACCAATAAATGAATATGAAATAGAAAGAGATGGAATAAGTACAATAAAAACTCATCATACAAAAGATGTAACTTCAATGTTTGTTTTTTGGAATTTACCAGGAACACCAAATGAAGATTATATATTAGTAACAACAGGATTAGATTCAAATATTAATATGTATAATGAAAAAGATCCTGAAGAATCAGTTAAATTAAGAGGAATATATAATTCACATAATATAAGAGATAAAAAGAATGAAATATTATGTATGGATTTTTCAAGGAGATATAATAATTTTGCTACAGGTTCAGTTGATGGAATAGTAAATATTTGGAATTTTGAATTAACTAAAATGGAAGAAACTTGTTATATTCAAAATTATAGAAATTATAATGCTATTGTGTTAAAATTTTTAGATCCTTTCCCAGTTTTATCAGTTGGTTATTCTAATGGTTCTATATTTTTATGGGGAACTAGACCTAATAGTGATTTAAGTGGACAATGCTTTTTTAGAACTATGCATTATTTTCATAAAGAAAGTGGTTTTATTCCAAATCCGATTTCTTCTATTTCATTTTTCCATCATAATTTCGGAAAATTAGACAATAAAATTGCTAAATATGCAGAAGACTTTTTAAAAAATCCTCCTGAGGATATTTCCTTTGATGATGATTTATTAAATTATGATGTTTCTAATAAAGATGAAAACAAACCTAAATCTTATTTACTTATTGGAGATGATAAAGGCTTTTTAAAAATGGTAGATTTAGAGCCAATTTTTAAAAAATATAACATTGGAATTATGGAACAAAGTATAGTTCAATCTACATTTAATATATTAAAAACTGAAGAACTTCATGCAGAAACAAGTTTAATTCATAATTTACAAAAGGAAAAAAAATTCATGGGTCCATTTTATGCTGTTTATCCTAATTTAGTGATATATGAAAGTAAAATTCATAATGAAGAAATAGTATATTTAAATTTAGTAGATGATCCATTTTCTATTATTTCAGTTGCAAAAGATAGAAGAGTGAAAATTTGGGATACTGAGATGAATATAATAGGAGAAATATATACTGGAATAAATAATATTAGTTTAGCTCCTTGGAAATTTAAATTAGATTGGGAAACTTTAAAAAAAGAAGAAATGGATGAATTTTTAGGGATTTGTGATGATGTTCAAGTTGATTTTTCCATGTTAAAAAATTATAATAAAAATGCTCCAATTCCTCCTGAAGATATGGAAGAGGAAAAAAATGATAAAAATGATTTATTTAAAACTCAAATTCCAGTAAAGAAAAAAAGATTTAAAAAAATAGAACCTAATAAAGAAAAAATTAAAATATTTGAAGATGATAATATAATAAATGAATCATATGAAGGTAGATTTATTCAAGAAATGAAAAAGAAAATAGATGAAGATTTTTGTCCTCATGGAGAAGAAATTGGTATGAATGAAATGAGTAGAAATGTTATTGATAGTGTTGCAAATGGGAAAGATATATCAGAATTATTTCAATCTCCAATGCATAAAAAATTAAAAAATACACAATCTCTTTTACCTAAAATCCCAACTAGTGCTAATTCAAAAGATAATCAAAGTCAAATTGATAGGAAAGAATTATATATTGAGAAATTCATTAAGAAAAGTGATGATAATGTTAAAGAAAGTTTAATTTTACCTTTAATTAAACATGAATTTAAAAGTAATGAAAATGTTAAATTTAGACAAGGAGAAACTGAAAAAATTTTGGCTTTTGAATATTATCAAAATAGTTATAAAGAATGTTTTAGAATTCATAGTAAAGAGGAAGGAATAACTGGCTTAAGAGCCAATTACCGTTTAATGTGGGATTTTGTGGATGGATATAGTAAAAGAAAGAAAAGAAGTAAAATTGGAAATGGAAAATAATTTTATTATTTATTATTATAAGGAAAATTATATATATTTATTTTTATAAAATAAAAAAAAGAATTTTTATTGTATTTCATTTGATTAAACTTTTAAATAATTTAAGAGATAATTTAGCTTTTAAACTATTTAAATGATTATTCAATATATGAATTATTGTTGAAAATCAAAAAAAATATTGAAATTCATAAAATATAAAAATTAATCAAATCTCTTTTAAATTATTTAAAAAATTAATTTTCTTTTTATATATTCATAATTGTAAATTTCATTAAAATCGATGTTGTTTTGAGGTATTTTTTGGTTTACTAATTTTAATATAATTATCAATTAATTAAAATTTAAATAAATATTCAGTTGGAGATATAAATAATCTCACATTTTAAATATACATTCTCCTTTTTCTAAAATATTTTTATAAAAAAATACCTTTGCCAATTTCCAGAATTTAGTTTTTTTATTAGATTCACGATGATTATAAATCAACTAATACACTATAAAATATAAGAAACAAATAATAACAAAATATCCCATTTAAAAATTGATAGCAAATTGTTTACAAAAAATAAATTATATATTATTAAATTCTTTTTACCACCATTGGAGAATATATTAGTTAAATAAAATATATATAAAATTGTAAATATTTTGTATATCTCTATATCTATTGGATTAAAAATATGAATAATAATAAATAATTAAAACAATTATAATATATATTTATTAAATGAAATTAATTAAAAATATAGTTTCTTGTTCATATTATATATAATATAGTTCATAAAAATATAATTATTTTTAATTTATTTAGCTAATATACCTCGAGCTTTTTCAAGCATTATGCTTTTCCTTTTTCTAAAATTTCTTTCCTATTTGAATCAGTCATTTTTTCGATTAAATGGAGTTCTTCTCTTATTACAAACATTTTTTCAATTTATAAATTTCTTTTGAACTCTTTTCCTAATAATCATTTTTTCTTTTTTTATAAGATACTCTTGTAATTTTAATTCATATAATAACATAAAACAATTTTGTTTTTTATCAAATAATTTATTTAATTCTACATTATACTATTCATATGCATTATTTATTATATATCTTAAATTAT
>JAEEGI010030903.1_pt1 | contig 10043 bp, 6 predicted proteins | sample 8958751 | NCBI WGS metagenome assembly JAEEGI01 (sample SAMN16246545, study PRJNA631951) | gut metagenome | biome: gut microbiome; feature: rumen; material: KS-attached | host: Bos | place: Iran: Karaj | collected 2018-10 | reverse complement strand
GGTTAACGGATAGATAAGATTCACAATCAGGATGTTGGCGGCGAGGATGATGATGTTCATCAGCAGACCGATGCGCATGAAGTCGCTGAAGCGGTAGCCACCCGGGCCGTAGACCAGCATGTGGGTGGGCGAACCGATAGGCGTGGCAAAGCTGCTGCTGACGCTAATCATCAGGGCGACGAGGAACGGGAATGGCTCATAGCCCAGTTGCTCGGCCGCTTCGTACATAATGGGGAAGAACATAGCACCCGCCGCTGTGTTGGAAATAAACTCGGTGATAAATGTTCCCACTAAACAGATGGCCGTCATCACCACAAGGGGATTGGTGCCACAGACATCGAGGATGCCATAAGCGAGCCGTTCGGCGATACCCGTCTTCTCAATAGCCAAACCCAGCGCGACGGAACCAGCAAATACCATGAGGATTTCCCAGTTGATGGCCTTCATGGCCTGCTCGCTGGTACAGCAGTGGAAAAGCAGCATAGCGGCAGCGGCAATGAATGCAGATTGCAGCAGTGGGAGTACGCCGAGTGCCGAAAGTGCTATCATGGCAATCATGATGGTGCTGGAAACAATGGTTCTCGGACCAATGGTGACCACTTCGGACGAGTCAGAGAATTGGAGCTGCGAGGACAGTAGCGCCGTATGCAGATTGATACGCGGCGGACAGGCAAAGAGCAGGGTGTCGCCTGCCTGCAACACCACGTCGCGGGGCGACTGCTTGATGCGCTCACCATTGCGCGCTACAGCTACCAGAATCATGTTGTTGTCTTTCTCAAACGTACTGCCACCTATCTTTGTGCCGATAAGTTTGCTGCCGAATTTGACGTAGGCTGTACGCAACTGTCGGTTCCTGTCTTCCTCGCTCATGGTGAACAAGTGGTGATCGGCACTCACCAGCCCGTGACTCTTCTTCACATTGAAAATCTCATCAATCTGTCCGGCAAACACCAGACGGTCGCCACCCAAAATAGGCTCGTCATCAATGGCGGGAGTAAGCATCTCATCGTAATGGATGATTTCTATCAGATGGCCACCGGGTATATTGGTCAGCCCTGCCTCGGCGACGGTCTCGCCGATGTGTGGGTTGTCGGATGGCACCAACAGTTCTACGGTAAAGTCGCTCGGCGATTCGAAGGCCGACTCTGAGCTTTTGCGGTTGGGCAGTAACTTGCGCATGGCAATGATGCTGAGTACGCCTATGAACAGGCAGAAGAGGCCGGGAACGGTAGTGGTCAGCACGTTCATCGCGTTGCCCGTTTTCTCAGCATAGAGACCCGAGATGATCATGTTGGGCGGTGTACCAATCAGCGTACACACACCACCCATGCCTGAAGCATAGCTCAGGGGGATGAGCAGCTTGGAGGGCGAGACGTTCAGCTTGTTGGCCCACGTCTTTACAACGCCCACAAACAATGCCACGATGGTGGTGTTGCTGAGGAACGAACTGAGCACAGCCACCGGCAACATGAGCCGGACAATGGCCTTCGTGTAGGTCTTGGGCTGTCCCAACAGATTCTTGGCAATCCATTGCAGCACGCCCGTTTGCGTCAGTCCGGCTACTACCACAAAGAGTACACCGATAACGATAACCGACGTAGAACTGAAGCCCGAGAAGGCTTCTTTGGCATCGAGCACACCCGTCACAAAAAGGAAACCGACGGCACCCAGGAATACCATGTCGGTACGGAGTTTGGTGAACAGCATGATGGTGAACATCGTAAGCACCGTAGCAATGGTAATCCATGCATAGAGGTTGAACCCCAAAAAGACAATTGATTCCATATACTAAATATTACCTTTTTCCCGCTCCTCAAGGAACTCGCTTACTTGCTCCTGCTTGCCACGGGTAACGGCAATGCGACCGCTGCGAGTGTACTGGAAGACGCAATCGAAGGCGTCGAGGGCGCGGAACAACTCAATAATCTGCTCAGTCACACCATTCTTCATAACGATGGTGTAGGTGGGATTCACCTCGGTGATGCTGGCGTCAAATTTGCGGATGGTGCGCGAAATCTCGGGGTTCTGCAGCACCTTCTCCGTCGAGAGCTTGTAAAGGCCAGTCTCGCGGATAAACAGTTGGTCGTCGGTGAAGTAGTTGGCCTTCACCACGTCAATCTTCTTCTCTATCTGTCGGGTAATCTTGATAATCTGGTCTTCGTCGCTCCAGGCGGTGATAGTGTATTTATGCACACCGGGAATGCTCGATGCCGACACATTCAGGCTCTCGATATTCACCTGCCTGCGGGTGAATACGGCGGTAATCTGGTTCAGAATACCGGCCACGTTCTCGGAGTAGACTAACAGGGTATATAACTTAAGCCCACCCAAGCCCTCCCTAAGGGAGGGATGTTTGGTCACCTTAGTCGGTATATTGCTATTCTTATCTTCCATAATAATCTATTTATGCTCTATATGTATCTAAACATCCCTCCCTTGGGGAGGGCTTGGGTGGGCTATTAAACCTCTAACATCATATCATTCACATTCATGCCCGGCGGCGTCATTGGCAGCACGTTGTCTTCCTCCTTGATGGCGCACTCCATGATGAAGGGACCGTCGGTGTGCAACATCTTCTCGACAGCGGCAGCCAGGTCCTTGCGGTCGGTAACGGCCACGTAGGGAATGCCGTAGCCCTGGGCTATCAGCTCGTAGCAGGGGTTCATCATCTTGGTGAACGACTTGCGGCGCATCCAGAACATATCCTGCCACTGGCGCACGTTGCCCAGATAGTGGTTGTTCATCAGAATCATCTTCACCGGCGCCTTCTGCTCCATGATGGTGCCTAACTCCTCGATACACATCTGGAAACCGCCGTCGCCCATGAAGCAGCACACCTGACGATCGGGTGCGGCAAAGGTGGCACCGATGGCTGCCGGCATGCCGTAGCCCATCGTCCCCAGGCCGCCGCTGGTGCAGATGCTGCGCTTGTGGTGATACTTGAAGTAACGGGTTGCAAACAGCTGATTTTGACCAACATCCGTCACCAGGACGGCATCGTCATGAGCCTGCTCAGCCACAGCGTTGACCACCTCGCCCATCAGCAGCGGACCCTCCGCAGGATGAATGGCCGGCTCGATGACCTTCGTGCGTTCTTTCTCGTCCAGAGCCTTGAACGACGCGCGCCATTCCGTATGCTTGTTCCTATTGAGCAAGGCCGTCAGGGCGGGCAGCGACTCCTTACAGTCGGCCACCACGGCCACGTTGGTCTTCACGTTCTTGTCAATCTCAGAGCGGTCGATGTCGAGATGGATAATCTTAGCCTGCTTAGCGTAAGTCTTCACGTTGCCCGTCACGCGGTCAGAGAAGCGCATGCCGATAGCAATCAGCACGTCGCACTCCTGCTCCTTCAGGTTGACTGCGTAGTTGCCGTGCATACCCAGCATGCCGACGTTCAGCGGATGGTTCGACGGCAGCGCCGAGAGTCCGAGCATCGTCCGGCCAGCGGGGATGTCGGCCTTCTCGAGGAATGCCTTCAGCTCCTCCTGGGCGTTGCCGAGCTCTACCCCCTGCCCCACCAAGGCCAGCGGGCGCTGGGCATTGTTAATCAGCTCGGCAGCCTCGCGGACGGCCGCCTCGTCAAGTTTCGGATAAGGCACGTACGAGCGCACGAAGTCCACCTTCCGGGGCTCCCAGTCAATCTCCTCGACCTGCGCATTCTTCGTGAAGTCGAGCACCACAGGGCCGGGACGCCCCGTACGGGCAATGTAGAACGCACGGCTGACGGCCCACGCCACATCCTCGGCACGCCGTATCTGGTACGACCACTTCGAGATTGGCTGTGCCACGCCGACGAGGTCGACCTCCTGGAAAGCATCAGTACCCAAGGCCGTGATGGGCACCTGACCCGCTATCACCACTATCGGCGTCGAGTCGAGCATCGCGTCGGCAATGCCTGTCAGCGTGTTGGTCACACCGGGACCGCTCGTGACGAGCACCACGCCTACCTCACCGCTGACGCGTGCATAGCCCTCAGCAGCGTGCGTTGCACCCTGCTCATGGCGCACCAGTATGTGGTCAAAGCATTTCTTCTCTCCTCTTGTGTAGTCGAACAGCGCATCATAGACCGGCATGATTGTGCCGCCAGGATACCCGAAGATAGTCTTCACCCCCTCCGCCTGCAAGGCTCTCATCAGCGCTTTCGAACCAGTTATTCTGTCTCTCATAAACATTCTGTCTCAAATTCGCTGCAAACTTACACATTTTTTTCGAATTACACAACAGTCGGGCAGAAAATGTGACGAAATGCCCTGAAAAGTTATCCTGCTTAGGGAGGCCCCTCTTCATTTTAGAGTCAGCGGCAGTTAGCGGGCTGCCCGCTTTGCCTCTCACGACTTCTTTTCAAGTATGATGTTAATCAGCGTCGTCACGTCAGCGGCGTTCACCAGCCCGTCGCCATTCAGGTCGCCCCTGAGCTGGCTTACGGTAGCAGGAAGCGACAGCGTGACGCTGACGTTGCTTTCGCCAGCCTTCAGGAATGTGCGCAGCTCGCTCTCCGACAGTCCGTCAATCTTTCCCAGTCGGGTGTAGCTCCAAGAGTTAGAGCCGTAGAACAGGCAGATGTTGCTGCCGTTGTAGAGGATGACGTCGCCGGCCTGAGCCGTCGTTTGTTCGTCGCTCGTCGGCAGCGAGAAGCCCAGTGCTCCCCATATCTCGAAGCCGCCGCTGCTGTTCAGCGTCACGGTGACAGGCGCCTGCTGCAGCTTTACAACCAGAGCCCGGGTGGCAGCATTGTCCGCGAGAGTCACGCTCTGCGTCTTTCCGTCAATGGTGATGTTCATTTTATCCATAGCAGTTTGTTGTTCAGCGAAATTCTGCGTCTTGAGCCAGCCCTCTATCAGCGAGGTCGTATTGCCGCGATTCGAGTTATTGATCCACAGCGCATCGCCCATCCAAGTAACGTTCTTCACGAGCCGTTGCGCATCTTCTACCACACCGCTGATGCCACTGCTCGCACTCGACACAATCAGGCCGACATTCTTGCCCGCCATCTGCCCTCCGTAGTTGAACAGGTAAGTCTGCATGATGGCGGCCATCTGGCTCCACCACAGCGGTGTGATGACGATGATGTTCTGGTAGCCGCTGAGCGAGGTCGTCACAGGGTCGATGGCCGGATAGCTGCCGGCATCGTTGGGATTAGCCTTAATGGCGTTCAGCAACTGCGTACCCAATGCGTAATTGTTGGCCTCGTACTTCAGTCCCTTCTCGGCAGGCTGAATCTCCAGCACGTCGGCCTGAATCTGGCTTGTCAGCGTGGTCACAATCTCACGGCAGTTGCCCGTGTAGCTGTAGTACACCACCAGCGTCTTGCCGGCATTACTGGCGGTAACCTCTGCCATCACCTCGTTGTCAGATGAACAGCAGCTAAGCAGCAAGGCTGCTAAAAACATAATAATCTGTTTCATTTTCTTTCGTTTTTGAATCACGCTGCAAAGTTACGAACATTATCTTATACCGCCGTTACATATATTAGCTGATTATTAACCAATTTCACGGAAAAGTGTCGTAGTATAAAACCATCCCGTCACCCCTTCTATTGGCTCTTTTTAAAACTGTAATCTGTCAACTGTAACACATACCCGATGTAACAAAAGAACCGGCCGATGCTGCTACGGCTGCTTGCTACGTAGATCTGGCACTTATCTTGTAACAAAAGGCGCCCTGCTATATGCCGTTTCTCCTACGCAAAATACAGTCTCCGCTGCAACTCATAGTAGTGAGCCCGTATGTCGGCCACTGACATCTGCAGCCTTTGCTTGGCATCGCTCATTGAGTTGAACCTGATGTTGATAAAGGTCTTCAGCTTGTCGGCGCCGAGCTCCTTGAAACCGTTGCTGGCATAGTATTCCAGAATAAGGTCGTCGAACTCTCGCTGCTCCTTGTTCAGGGCGTCTACATACTGCTGCTTCACAAGCTCCACTCGCTTGGCCCTCTCGATGGGCGTCGAGTTGTAAGCGATGTATTCAAGCACGTCGAGCAAGTCGCACTTCTGCATCTTCAGCATGTTCTTCAGCAGGTTCAGCTTGTCCTCTGCAAAGCCTGCTTCGTCAAGCGTTCTGAGCAGCTGCTCGCGTGTTTCGGGGTTAGCCCATTTCGCTCTGAGGTCATCGGCATCGGCGAAGAAGTCGGGAATCCTGCCAAAGAGCTTCTCAACATAGTCGTCAAGACTGATGAACTCGTCGCCGAAGAATATCTTCTGCTCCCAGGTCGTCTCGAGCGACAGCCTTCTTCCGTTAGACAACTTGATGTCTATCAGATTTGTCCGCGGACCTTCGCACGTGCAGGGCAGATTGCCGCATACAGGACACACCAAGGGTTCTCTTGCTGTATCGCCATCACCATCTTCCGGTACGGCGTGAGGAACCTTCTTCCTGCACGTACAAGGCCAGTTGCCGCATACGGGGCAATACTGGTCGCCGTCCCAGTCGGGGTCTCTGAACATGTCGCTTGCTCCAACGAAGTCGTAGATGGTGAAGTAATACTTCTTGTCGAACAGGCGCGTGCCTCGACCTATAATCTGCTTAAACTCCACGATGTTCTGAACAGGGCGCATCAATACGATGTTGCGCACGTTGCGGGCATCAACGCCAGTGCTCAGCTTGTAGGATGTGGTCAGTATCGTCGGCAGCAGCTTCTCGTTGTCCTGGAAGGCTCTCAGCGTCGCTTCGCCCACTTCGCCGTCGTCGGCCGTCACTCGCTCGCAGTAGTTGCTGGCAGGGCGCCGCTTGTGCTTGTTCACCATGTCGCGCACAATCATGGCGTGCTTCTGTGTGGCACAGAATATGATGGTCTTCTCATCGGGGTCAATCTTGCCGAGCAGTTCCTGCACACGGTGCTCGTCGCGCTCCTTGATCTGGATTCTGCCGTTATAGAAGTCTGACTCCGAGTAAATCTTCTCGGGGTCGATCTCTCCGCTCTTCACGACGTCGCCTTCTTGGTACTGATAGTCGTCGATGTTGCTCGTAGAGATTTCAACGCGGAAGGGAACAAGGAATCCGTCCTCGATGCCTTGTTTCAGCGAGTAGGTGTATACGGGGTCGCCGAAGTAGGCGTAGGTGTTGGCATTGTCCTTTCTTCGGGGCGTAGCAGTCATTCCGAGCTGATAGGCGCTGTCGAAGTATTCCATCAGCTTCCGCCACTCGCTCTCGTCGTTGGCGCCGCCACGATGGCACTCGTCGATGATGATGAAGTCGAAGAAGTCGCGCTCGTACTGCATGTAGTAAGGCTGGTCGCTCGCACCTTCTGCCAGTCTGATGCCCTGCTCCTCTGCCTTCTGCGCATTGGGCGACGTCATCATCGTCTGGAAGATGGTGAAGTAGAGGTTTCGGGCTGTCGGAACCTTGTAGTTGTTCTTTCGCAGCTCCTTCGGCGTCACGCGGCACATGGCGTCTTCGGGGAACTGGTCGAAGTCGTTGATGGCCTGATTGGCAAGAATGTTCCTGTCGGCAATGAAAAGGATTCTTGGCGCACGCTCCACACCTCTGATGTTCCATTTCGTCTGCGTCAGCTTCCAGCATATCTGGAAGGCCGTGTAGGTCTTTCCTGTACCTGTAGCCATTGTCAGCAAGATGCGGTTGTGCTGTTTCGCCACAGCCTCCAGCACGTTCTTGATGGCTATTTCCTGATAGTAGCGAGGCTGGCGGCCACCACTGCGATTCAGGGCGCACAGATTGAACTTGTCGCGCCAGGGGTTCTCGTCGGGGAAGGTCATCTGCCACAGGTCCTGCGGCGTCGGGAAATGGTCTATATCGTGTTCCTTGCTGGGAATGATATATTCCCCCTTACCAGACTTAACACCCATGTCGATAAACCATATCTCGTCGCCATTGGTGCTATAGGTGTAGCGAATCTTCAGTGCATCGGCATAGAGCTTGGCCTGCCCCACCCCTTCAGCCACGTCCTTCTCGTCGCTCTTAGCCTCAATCACGGCCAGTTTCTGCCCCTTGTATTCCAGTATGTAGTCAGCCTTCTTCGGATTCTTGTTGCCAGAAGCCGTGAGGCGGCCAGGCGCAATATAAGCACTCTGCTCCACCAGAATCTTACTTCCTGGAACTATTCCCCAGCCGGCATCCCTCAGCTTGGGGTCAATCTTGTTCAGTCGTGTCTGCGCTTCGTTCATAGTCTTCAAATATTAATTTTCCAATAGCCTGTCTTGTTGCTGCCTACGCGGACGATGAGTCCCAAAGACTTAAGCACGGAAATATGCTTATATACCTGTCTCTCTTTCAGCTTCATCTGTGCACAGATATCGTTGACAGTAGATTTGGGTTGTTTCCGTATAATAGCAAGCACATCCCAAGTTGACTGCGAGACTTCCGGAAATTTATCCTGCATTTTATCCTGTACTTTATCCTGCACTTTATTAGGAACTTTATCAAGAACTTCTGTTTCTTCTGTATCCTCATAATGCTCCATTGCATCGAGCAAGCATTTCAGCATAAACTCCACGAACTTAGTACTCTCACCAGCTGCATCGCTCTGAGCAATGACATGATAGTATTCCTGCTGATGTTCCTTCACGATCGTTTCTACAGGCAGCCACGCAAAGATACCCTTCCAACGAGCGAGCAACATCGTTTGCCAGAAACGGCCCATACGTCCATTACCATCAATAAACGGGTGGATAAACTCAAACTCATAATGGAACACACACGAATGAATCAATGGGTGTTCTTTCGTGGTTTTCACCCATTGGAAAAGGTCGCCCATCAGTTGTGGCACGCGATCAGCAGGAGGCGCCATGTGAAGGCAGTTTCCATTCCCGTCAAACACGCCCACACCCTCCTGACGGTAGTGGCCTGCCTGTTTCACCAGGCCTTTCATCATCAGCTCATGAGCCTTCAGCAGATCTTTCTCCTTGAGGGCATCCAGTTGTGGCATCAGTCGATAGGCCTCAATGGCGTTCTTCACTTCCTGTATCTCGTCAGGAGCGCCCAACACTCGTTTACCGTCAATGATGTCCGTCACTTGTTTCAGCGACAGCGTGTTGTTCTCGATAGCCAGCGATGAATGGATGGTTTTTATCTGATTCTTCTTGCGCAATATGGGCGAAGGAACGTTCTCGCCTAATCGCGCATTGATAATGCCTACCTGCTCTGATATCCCTGAAATCAGATGCAGCATCTCCGGCGTTATGTTGAATGGTGGCTGATACATATTTCTATTCAAATACTTGTCGTAATATAGCTTGTTTCAATGCGTCGCACTCCTGAGAAATCTTTTCGTAGTTGGCTTGGAGACGAATTATCTGATAGTCTAATTCCTTAATTTTTTTTGTCACCTTTGCTTGTTCTTCCTTATCTATAGGATAAGTGATGACAACCTTGTTTATCTCGCCAAGATGAAGATTTGGAACGCCCATTCCTATTAATCTCTTATCAAATTGCTCTTTAGCAATTGGAGAATTTACAAAGGCCAGTAAGTAATCAGACGTAACATTACCTTTACTTCTAAGTAGAGCCAAACTAACATAGATGTCAAATACAACGTCACGATCCACCATGGCGGCTACTCCTGTTGTTCCGTTTTTAGCCAACAAAATATCACCGACCTTTGGTGCAACTCTTTTATGCATTATCTGATGTTGGCTTTCATCGATAAATTTGACATTTATCCAATCAATTTTTCTTGTAGTCACATTCTTTGAAGACAAGAAAATATAACCAGTCTGAAAGTATTTTGGTGTTTGATGAGTTCCATCAGTAATTTTAAAACATTCATCTTTTAGAGTACTTGTTACCCACCCTTCTTTCGGTTCAAGCATTTCTTTGAGTGATGCTTGGAAGAGGGCTTTGGCTTCATTGAGGGCTTTTTCTGCATTTGCCTTCATAGCATCTATCTTAGCAAAAGCAGAGTCAAGATAATCAACGATAGATTGCTGCTCGGAAAGAGGTGGAACTGGAATTTTGATTTTCGCTATGTCTTTTGGACTAATTTCAACAACCTTAAAACCATGAGTAAATTCCAACTTGTCTTTTTGAAAAAATGGAGACATGAAGTAATACGAAACATATTTTGGTTGCATAGTGTGACGAAATATTGCA
>JAEEGI010030899.1_pt1 | contig 10044 bp, 10 predicted proteins | sample 8958751 | NCBI WGS metagenome assembly JAEEGI01 (sample SAMN16246545, study PRJNA631951) | gut metagenome | biome: gut microbiome; feature: rumen; material: KS-attached | host: Bos | place: Iran: Karaj | collected 2018-10 | reverse complement strand
TGTGATAAGCGATTGTCGTATTGATCGAGATTCTGTGGTCATCGTCCAGGGGAATCAGTTCGCCGGTATCCGCATCTACGACCGTGAAGCGGATTTCATCCTTTTGCAGTTCCTGCAAGTACAGGTTTACTTTTGACTGGTACAGCAGGTACAACCTATACAATTCCCGTAGCAGCTTCAGGCACAGCACTTTCAAGTAATAAGCTGGTTGCAGGTAATGGAAACAACGTCCCAATGACAAGCGGTCATACTTACTATGTACTTACTTACGAAGATGGTGATGCTCAGTTCAAGAAACTTACTTCTGCTGTCGCAGTTCCAGCAGGTAAGGCATATCTTGATTTCGCTGAAGCTATTGAAGCTCGCTCTCTCGACATTGACGGCGACGGCACAACAGCCATCAAGAACATGAAGGTTGGCACAGAGGATAATATCTATTACGACTTGCAGGGTCGTCGTGTGCTCTATCCTAAGAAGGGTCTGTATATCGTGAATGGCAAGAAGGTGATTATTAAATAAATAAAAAGAGATACGATTATGAAAAAGACATATATCAATCCCTCTATGGAGGTTGTAGAGATTAAGGCTCAACAGTTGTTGGCAGGTTCTATCAACACTTTGGGAGGTGACTACAATGGTGGTGGAATCCAGAGTCGCGAAGCCGATTTCGACGAAGAATATTAGTTAGCTTTTTATCTAACCTGAAAATTGAATAGTACTTTATGAAAAAAGATTCCCTGTCAAACGTGATGCTTGGCAGGGACTTTTCTTATTTGTATTGGGAATAGTAATTTGGTGGACAAAATAATGAAAATGGTGGAAAAATCTGCGTTTTAGCACGTTTTACACCTTTTTTGCCGTCTTTTCGTCCAACATTATTAAAAAACGGTGTATTTTTGCATTGGATTCAGGATAGCCAGCACATTAGGTGCCCCTATCTAACCATGATTAAGCAGATTCATACTAATTAAGTGATTTAACAGAGTTGATTGGAAACGCCCAGGAGAATGCCCCTGGGCGTTTTTCGATTTCAACGATCATCTACCACTCTTAGTCCGCTGCCGTCGGACTAAAATCATATAAAGTGATGAGGAAAAAGGAAGGGGAATGGCGACAAAACCTAAAAAATAGGTATTGCAGGATTGGGGAGGACTGACTACCTTTGCAGCCGGAAACTTAACCACATAAATTAGTTAGTATATGAATAAGACAATTGTAGTTTTCGGTTCTTCCACAGGTACGTGTGAGTCTATTGCTGAGAAGATAGCTTCGCGGCTGGGTGCCGAAGTGATGAATGTGCAGGACCTGACTGCCGACATTGTAGCAGCCAACGTAAACCTCATCTTAGGTACCTCTACTTGGGGCGCCGGCGAGATGCAGGACGATTGGTATGAGGGTATTAACGTGCTGAAATCGAGTGATTTGACCGGAAAAACGGTGGCGCTCTTCGGCTGTGGCGACTGCGAGTCGTATGGCGACACCTTCGTGGGTGGCATGGGCGAATTGTATGATGCCATCAAGAATTCGGGTGCTCAGCTGGTGGGTGCTGTCAGCACTGACGGTTATACGTTCGACGATTCTGCTGCTATTGTTAACGGCAAGTTTGTGGGTCTGCCCCTTGATGATGTCAATGAGGACGACAAGACAGACGGCCGCATTGATAGCTGGGTAGCTCAGATATCACCAAACCTTTAAAAAACTTTCAGACGGATGACAGAGAGAATGCCAATAGACATGAAGGTGCTGATGAACCACATCTATGAATATAAGAAAGGTGTGCGCCAGATGGTGTTGTTTACGATGAACAAGCGTTACGAGACGTTTGCCCTGCAGCGGTTGGACCATCAGAACATCCCCTATGTGTTGCAACCGGCAGGTAAGAATACGGTCAACCTGTATTTCGGACGCCGTGAGTGTCTGGAGGCCATTCGTCTAATTGTCACGCGTCCGCTTAACGAGCTGACTCCCGAGGAGGACTTCATCCTCGGGGCCATGCTCGGTTATGATATTTGTGCCCAGTGTGAGCGTTATTGCGAGCGTAAATGCCGCCATTGTCAGCAGGCACAATAGTTTTTTGTCACACAGAAAACAGAAAAAAAGGATTTTCTCTTCGCTGACTCGTATTTTTTATTTATATTTGCATCATATTATTAATTAAGGTGATATGATGAGGAATTGTATTTTGGCTATTGGCTGTTGGCTGTTGGCGATAGGCTGTGGAGCAAAGGGACCTGCCAAGACGCAGGAAACAGCTGACGAAAACGACGGATATGTGATGAATTACGAGAAGGAATATACGGCAGAAGACAGTGCGCTGGTGGTGAAACTGTTAGCTGAGGCTGCCACGCAACGGGGCAAGGAAAACCGGATGATGTATTTCGGCAAGAAATTCCTGGGGCTGCCCTATGTAGGCAGTACCCTGGAAAATGGCGATAAAGAACACCTCATCGTCAATCTGCACGGACTGGACTGTACGACCTACGTGGAGACGGTGACGGCACTCTCGCTATGCGATATGCAGGACCGCCGGACGTTTGAGGACTACTGCCAGAACCTGATGAAGATACGCTATCGGGGTGGTGAGATGAAGGACTATACTTCACGACTGCACTATTTCACATGGTGGGGCGACGATAACGTGAAAAAGGGAGTGGTAAAGGACATTGGCATCTATGACGCTCCATTCATGGGAGTTCAGACCGTCCACATCAATTATATGTCGGAACATCCGCAGTTGTATAAGCAGTTGAAAAATCATCCTGAGTTCGTGCCTATTATTAAGCGCTATGAGGATGAGACGAATGGTAAGGAGTATCCTTACATCATGAAGAGCGATCTGAACTGGCATCCGTCAACACCGTTGGCAATGGTGCGTGATGGTGATATCGTGGCGATGCTGACGGATAAGGACGGACTGGACACGCGCCACATTGGTATTGCCTTTTGGCAGAATGGGGCGTTGCATCTGATGCACGCGTCGAGTCTTTATAAGAAAGTTCTGATGAGCAAGGAGACTTTCTATGAATATGAGAAGAAGCAGCCCAAGCACATTGGTATCAGAGTGTGGAGGGTCGTTGAGAAGTGAAAATTGACAATTGAAAATTGACAATTGATAATTGATAATTATGCATTAAGCATTGATAATCATGAGGAGGATTACGGATATAAAGGAGTTGCGCGACATTCAGATGGGTATTCTGGATAATGTGCACAAGTTTTGCGAGGAGCAGGGACTGCGCTACTCGCTCAGTAGTGGAACGCTGATTGGTGCCGTGCGCCATAAGGGCTATATCCCTTGGGACGACGATATTGATATCTACATGCAGAGGGTTGACTACGAACGATTCCTCAATACCTACCAAGACCAGCAAGGCCACTATAAGCTTTTAGCTCCCTCCCAGAAGGAGAGGGATGAGGCCTACTACTACACCTTCGCCAAAGTGGTTGACCTGCGTACGAAAATGATAGAGCAGGAGACGGAAGGTTATGAGATTGGCGTGTATGTTGACGTCTTCCCCGTTGACTATGTGACGGAAGATTTGAAAAAGCGTGAGTTTATCTTCCGTATAAAGAAACTGCTTTACAAGATTCGTCGCTGTAAGATATCCCATTCGAACCCACTTCGCTCGATGCTTGCATACAGGTGTTACCGTGCGTTGCCACTGACGGTGGGTATGTTAGACAAAATGATTCGAATGCTCATCGTACACCATCAGCCTACCAATACACTATGCCACATGACGGAGGCAGGACCTGCTACGCCGAAAGGTTGTTTCCCTGCTGCCGATATGAAGAAAATGATAGACATGAGGTTTGAGGATCGTGTCTATAAGGCAATGATAGGTTACGACGACTATCTGACCCGGACCTATGGCGACTATATGAAACTGCCACCAGAAGACCAGCGTGTCACTCACAAGTTTGAAGCGTACTATATTTAGTTTAGAGTTTAGTGTTTAGAGTTTAGAGTTGAGGGTGGAGGTGCCCCAAGCATATACCTTATCTATATAGGGAGAGGGAATGTGGCGCTCGTGCAACAGACGATGGACGATGGCCAGGCCGTAGGGGAAATCTTCAGTGAAATATCGACTTTGGAAGTCGGGAACGAAACCGTTTCCGACTTTTTTCATAGGCGACAGAATGCCCTTAAAAGCTTCAATGGAGTGGAGCTTCTTTGTGAGCGACGACGCATCGGTACTCTCGTAATAGTCGAGTACTGTAGGGATAGCTCCAGGGGTGACAGGCAGGACGCTGAGCAGGCGAAAGAACTCTTCGTCCATATCAATCAGCAACTGTGAGGCTTCGTCAGTCCAGTCGCTGTAGAACTGATTCTGACTAGGATATACAATGCCCTCGTGCCACTCGTGCCACATGCTGTAGAGACGCGAGGTATGCAGAAGTGGATTGCTGTTGGTCAGACTGGCCTCGTAATAGTTGGCAAGCAGATGAACAGGAGTGTCGAACAATTTTGCCAAAGACTCTCCTAAATCCTCCCTGTCTAGGGAGGACTTTCTATTCTCTATTGCTACACTTAATGAAGATTTATATCCTAATAGGTGTGCTGATTTGCCATATTCCTCTATGCGGGCAATGAAGGGGACGCGCTGAAAACCGAACAGGGGCGTGGTTTCTGGTAGAAGGTCTAAAGCCTCAAAGAAAAAACCTGTGCTGCTGACCACACTGCCTACAGACGTGTCGGGTTTGAGATAGGGACGAATGTCGAGCAAAGTCTGATGGATGCCATATCCTGGCAGACAGAGCAAGACGATGTCTGCCTTTGGAATGAGGGCGGCAGGTGAATCGGATATCTGATGAATGGCACCTTCGAGTGTCTTGCCTTCAGGGGTAATGATATGGAGCGTAGGATTCCAACGCTCAGGCTGTCGAGTCAGCAGTGTTACTTCGTCAGTGGCCTTGGCTGCGATATATCCCGTGACGACATGGCCGAGATTGCCACCTCCACAGATGCAGATGTTCATGATTTTATTTGTTTGAGTCCCTCTACCAGTCGGGTATTGTCCTCGTGGTTGCGGACGGCAATGCGCATATATTGCTTATTGGGGTCGAGTCCTGGTTTGCCGCTACAGTCGCGAGTCAGGATATTGTGCTGCTTCAGCATGCGTATCACAATCTCACTGGCCTTGAAAGGTGGCAACACCTCGCAGAGGAAATAGTTGGCTTCGGTAGGCATCACTCTGAGGAAAGGGACTGTGCGGAGTTGTGCCTCAAAACTGTCGCGCTCTGCCACAAACTTGGCACAGGCACGCTGGTAATCCTTCTCGTGCTTGTTGTAAATCTGCATGAAGAACTCAGCAAATGAATTGAGGTTCCAGATACTGACCTCCCGCTTGATGCGGGCTATCAGTTCCTTATCGGCTGAAGCCAGAATACCCAAACGCAAACCTGGCACACCATAGCTCTTCGAAATACTTTTCATCACCGCCATGTGAGGATATTGTTCCAACAGAGTGTCGCTGAGCAGCGAGTTGGTGACATAGTCACGACTGAAATCAACGAAACTCTCGTCAACGACCAATCGGATGGCACGCTCCTCGCACCACTGCGCCAACCGTAATACGTCGGCCTTGGGAATGAAGTTGCCCGAAGGGTTGTCGGGATTGATGAGCATCAGCTGGTGGATGCCCTTATCGGCAAAGAATGCCATCAAGTCATCAGCCGTATAGCGGTAGTCCTCGTTCTGTGGTACAAAGGTCACCTGCAGGTTTTTGTCATAACGGTTCGGATACTCTTCGAAGGTAGGACGCACGAAGCCGATCTTGACTCCCTCGCCTTTGGAGAGGGCTGGGGTGAGGTCTTCCATCAGTACCTTGATGAGTTCGGCAGCACCGTTGCCTGGGACGATATAAGGCTCGCTAACGCCAAAGCATTTGCTGGCAATGAGGGTGTTGACCTTCATGCCTGAGGGATATTCCGTCAGCAGCGTGTCGAAATTAGCACGCAACTCGTCCTTCATACGGCGCGAGGGGAAGTAGGGGTTCACCAGATAGCAGAAATCCAGCATCTGGGGGAAGCGCCAGAAACCGCCATAGCGTCCGTAGTATTTGCGCAGTACGTCCTGCTCGTCGGCAAAGAGTGCCTCGGCAATGTCGAGGTCTTGCTTGTCGTCAATCTCATACCATTTCTCCTGACCGATGGGCAGAGCCTTCATGTCGTGGTTGTTGAGCAGCGATATGATGCGGAGCACATTCTCATAATACTCATTGTTACCAACGGCTTTGGTGTAGGCTTCGAGGAAGGGCACATACTTATGCTGTGAGAACGCTCGGCTCAGTTTGTAGATGTTGACGGTTTTGTAGTAAGCGTCAATATCATTATAATCGAAGGCATCTTTCGAGATGAAGTTCACGATGTTCTGTTCGTCGTCCAGGCGCACCATCGTGCCATCCATCCATGTCTCGTACTTGGCAACGAGGGCCAGGTTGGGGTATGGGTTGTCCAGCAACATACTGAACAAGCGGTCGCTTAGGATGAGGTCGCTCTCGATGAGCAGGGTGTCATCCTCCTGCAACTGGTCCTTCACCAGCGAGAGAGAATAGATGTTGTTAGTCTTGTCATAGACAGGGTTTTCGGCGAATTGCAGTTGACAATTGCCTGTGAGCTGTTGGCCATATTGTGTGGTGATGTAGTCGCGCAATTCCTTGCCCTTATAGCCTGTGACGATGATGACCCGCTGAAGCTGTAATTTCGACAGTTGCCCCAAAACGCGGTCAATCAGTCGGACACCATTCACAGGAACCATACATTTCGTCTGGTCCTTCGTGTATTCTCCGAGTCTGCGACCCATACCAGCCGCCAAGATTATCGCCTGCATCTTTCCCTAACCCTTAACCATTAACCATTAACCCTTAACCATTAACCCTTAACCCACAATGCTTCCAGGCTTCACGTCCTTGGTCGTTGTCACCACGCTGAGGCTCTCGTCGAAGTCAACGGCAGAGAGAATCATGCCCTGGCTCTCGATACCCATCATCTTGCGAGGTTCGAAATTGGCAACGAAAAGGATGCGCTTGCCTACCAGTTCCTCAGGATTCTCGTAGAAGGCGGCAATACCTGAACAGATGGTGCGGTCAGTGCCAGAACCGTCGTCAATGGTAAACTGCAGGAGTTTCTTTGACTTAGGTACGCGCTGGCAGTTCTTAACCAGTCCCACACGGATATCGAGTTTCTCGAAATCGTCGAACGACACAGTTTCCTTGATGGGGGGAATCGAACAATTCTCCCCTCCTTGGGAGGGGTTGGGGGAGGTATTATCATTCTTCATAGCCTCCAATTTATCGAGTTGCTTCTGGATGGTCTCATCCTCAATCTTCTCGAACAACAGTGAGGGCTCGCCCAGTTGGTGACCAGCCTTCAGCAGATCGGTACTGCCTAACTGTTCCCACTCAAAACTCTCCAGATTGAGCATGTCGCGCAGTTTCTGACTTGAGAAAGGCAGGAACGGCTCAAAAGCAATAGCAAGGTTGGCAGTCAGTTGCAGACAGATGTTCAGAATGGTCTCGCAACGCTTGGGATCGGTCTTCCAAACCTTCCAAGGTTCACACTCTGTGATGTAGCGGTTGCCGATACGAGCCAGATTCATGGCCTCGAACTGGGCATCACGGAACTTAAACTGGTCGAGCAGTTCTTCGATTTTAGTTTTTACATTTTTAAATTCCTCAATTGCTTGACGATCTACGTCGAGCCACTCGCCACAGGCGGGAACAACACCATTCCAGTATTTCTTGGTGAGCTGGAGGGCACGGTTGACAAAATTGCCATAGACGGCGACCAACTCGTTGTTATTACGATCCTGGAAGTCCTTCCATGTGAAGTTGTTGTCTTTGGTCTCAGGGGCATTGGCTGTCAGCACGTAGCGCAACACATCCTGCTTACCAGGCATATCAACCAAATACTCATGCAACCAGACAGCCCAGTTGCGTGAGGTGCTGATCTTGTCGTTCTCCAGATTCAGGAACTCGTTGGCGGGCACGTTGTCGGGCATGATATACTTGCCGTGAGCCTTCATCATCACAGGGAAGATGATGCAGTGGAACACGATATTGTCCTTACCGATGAAGTGTACCAGACGGGTGTCCTCGTCCTGCCACCATTTCTCCCAGTTGCCCCATTTCTCAGGCTCGCGGTCGCAGAGTTCCTTGGTGTTGCTGACGTAACCGATGGGGGCGTCGAACCAAACATAGAGCACCTTGCCGTCGGCTCCCTCAACAGGAACGGGAATACCCCAATCCAGGTCGCGGGTCATAGCACGGGGCTGCAAATCCATATCGAGCCACGACTTGCACTGTCCGTAAACGTTGGGACGCCACTCCTTGTGCTCCTCCAGGATCCACTGCTTCAGCCAGTCCTGATAATCGTTCAGGGGCAGATACCAGTTCTTGGTCTCCTTCAGCACTGGGGTAGAACCTGAGATGGTTGACTTGGGATTGATAAGCTCTGTGGGCGAGAGATCACGTCCGCATTTCTCACATTGGTCGCCATAGGCACCCTCGTTGTGGCAATAGGGACATTCTCCTGTCACGTAACGGTCGGCAAGGAACTGCTTGGCCTCCTCGTCGTAAAGCTGGGCAGTAGTCTCCTCCGTCAGTTTTCCCTCGTCATAGAGTTTGCGAAACCAATCGGCAGCAAATTTATGATGGATGTCGGAGGTGGTGCGGCTATAGATGTCAAAGGAGATACCGAACTCTTGGAACGAGTCCTTAATCATCTTGTGATAACGATCCACCACGTCCTGTGGGGTGATGCCCTCCTTGCGGGCTCTCACCGTGATGGGCACACCGTGCTCATCGCTTCCGCCGATAAACAACACATCCTCCTTCTTCAGTCTCAAGTAACGTACATAGATGTCGGCTGGTACGTAAACGCCAGCCAGATGACCGATGTGAACACCACCGTTTGCATAGGGCAGCGCAGAGGTCACCGTAGTCCGCTTAAATTTGGATTTTATCCTACCTTTTTCACACTCGGCAGAACAAACTGGTTTATTCTGCTCTCGTTTATCCAAAACGTTCTTTTCTGCCATTATTCCTTATTTTTTTATAATTTGTGTGCAAAGGTACGATTAAGTGAGCAGAAAACCAAAAGAATTTTGAGTTTTCTCGAGCGTGAGTACCTTCGACGTTAGTCAAAGTTACAATTTTTTATGAACAAAATGGCATGAACAATGAACTTTTTTCTTACCTTTGCACCCATGGAAAAAGAAGAGAAATACAGATTACTGACTGCACAGGTCAAGTCGTTGATTGAGGGAGAGACGGATTTCGTCTCCGTAATGGCTAATGTTTGTTCCGTTATTCACGAAGCGATGGGATTCTTTTGGACCGGTTTCTATGTCGTGGATGAGGAGAGTCACGAACTGCATGTGGGACCTTTCCAGGGTAGTGTGGCATGTATGCATATTGCCTACGGTCGGGGTGTGTGTGGAACGGCATGGAAAGAGGCCCGGACCATCGTCGTTCCTGACGTCGAAGCGTTTCCTGGACATATCGCCTGCAGCAGTCTCTCGCGTTCTGAGATTGTAGTGCCCCTTTTCAACCAAGAAGGTCAGGTGAAAGCAGTCCTTGATATTGACAGCAAGGAACTGAACACTTTTGATGCTGTTGACCAGCGCTGGTTGGAGGAAATCGCCAAAATGCTTTAGCGTTTCCCTGCTTTCTCCATATCACGGCGTGATTTCGACTTGGTGACCAACCAGACACCGCTGAACACAAGGATGACAGCCAGGGCATGGGTGGGTTTCAGAATACCGATGCCCATCAATAGCGAAGCACCAACGGAAACTATGGGCTGAACATAATTATAGACCGATACAACGGTAGGACGCAGTGTGCGCTGGCCTATCATGGTCAGAATATAACAAATGAAGGTGCCGATGCATACCACATAGCTTATCTCCCACCACGTTTTCGCAGGAATAGGTGCCGAAACTACCTCGTTGACATGTGTCACAGTGAATGGCAATAGCAGGAGTGTGGCCCACGAAAACATGTATTTGTTAATTGTAAATACGTTGTAGCGGCGTATCAG
>JAEEGI010030894.1_pt1 | contig 10045 bp, 8 predicted proteins | sample 8958751 | NCBI WGS metagenome assembly JAEEGI01 (sample SAMN16246545, study PRJNA631951) | gut metagenome | biome: gut microbiome; feature: rumen; material: KS-attached | host: Bos | place: Iran: Karaj | collected 2018-10 | reverse complement strand
TTAACAACCTTGAAGCTTACATCAGCTTCAAGAAGTGCCATCTTTACTTCTCTCATGGCTTCCTTGACATCGGACTCGGAAAGACGTCCTTTGCCGCGCAGCTTATCAAACACTTTTTGCAGTTTTTCGCTTAAGCTGTCAAATGCCATCTGTTAACTCCTTTTGCCGGGTATCGTACTGTCAGGATATTATCTTCCTGATCTCTTCGATACCTGCTTTTATCTCTTTTAAACGCATATCTGACAGGTCTTTATCTGCTTTGCTCCCTTCGGAACCGAAAAGCTCTTTTTCTATCTTGTCGAGCTCATTGTTGATAATGTCATAACCCTCGACAAGCCTGAGTACTTCATCGATCTTTTTGAGCTTTTCATGCGACCTGATAAGAACATCCCTGACACCCTGACGGCTGAGCCCCGTTTCGGCTGCCGTTTCACCGAGTGACATATCGTAGACGACGTATGATTCGACAATCTTCTTGGACTTTTCACTGAGAAGTCCGCCGTAACGGTCATAAAGCCTTGATAATTCTATGAATTCGAGTATTCTTTCGTCGCCGTCGTTCTTCATGTCTTATCTTTCACGGATACGCGTCCGATTAATTGCTTCAAAATACAGCCTGATACCTGTAAAGTATTTTTCTTTACAGGTGAATAATTTACAGCAAGAGAAGCCATATGTCAAGCATATTTTATGTATTTTTATATCTTTTCTATATTTGTTTATTTTCTGATACTCACTTTAAAAATAGATATAAAAATGTCTTTAGCGCGATTGTTTATAAAGTCAAAGCCGGATAAAAATCTATCCGGCTTTGTAATATGATGCATTCTTTGTCGTCTTTATTGTTCCTGTGACAATGAAATATGTTTCTGCATATACAACTGTGCTTGATTATGCCTTGTTCTGCGCATCGACAAGTCTCTCACCGCCGTACATCTTACGAAGCTTCGGCTTCTCGATCTTCCCGGTAGGATTACGGGGGATCGTTGTAAAGATGACTTCATGAGGTCTCTTGTAACGGGGAAGCTTGAGGCAGTACTCATCTACTTCTTCTTTTGTGAGCGTAAAGCCTTCCTTTACTTCAATGATAGCAGCTGTTGTCTCACCGAGACGCTTGTCGGGAACACCGATGACAGCAACGTCCTTAACGGCATTATGCGTACGAATAAAGTCTTCGATCTGCACAGGGTAGATGTTCTCACCGCCTGAGATAACGACATCCTTCTTTCTGTCAACAAGGAAGATGAATCCGTCCTCGTCTTCCATCGCCATATCCCCTGTGTAAAGCCAGCCTTCCTTGTCAAGGACTTCATCGGTTGACTTGGGATCGTTATAGTAGCAGATCATGACGCCGGGACCCTTAACCGCGAGTTCTCCGACTTCGCCTCTCTTGACGGGGTTGCGCTTCTCATCGACGATCTTCGTCTCCCAGCCGTAGCCTGCTTTTCCGATAGCGCCGACCTTGTCGAAGTTACCGAGCCCGAGGTGAACGCAGCCGGGCCCGATAGACTCGGAAAGACCGTAGTTTGTATCATAGTCATGATTCGGGAAGATCGTTCTCCAACGCTTGATAAGACTCGGAGGAACGGGCTGTGCACCGATGTGCATAAGTCTCCATCCCGAAAGATCGTAATCTTTGAGGTTGATGTCTCCCCTGTCGATGGCATCAAGGATATCCTGCGCCCACGGAACAAGGAGCCAGACGATGGTACAATGCTCGTCCGAAGCGGCTTTAATAATGACATCGGGCTTGGTACCCTTGAGAAGAACAGCCTTTCCTCCAACAAGGAAGCTTCCGAACCAGTGCATCTTCGCGCCTGTATGATAAAGAGGCGGGATGCACAGGAAGATGTCGTCATGAGTCTGCTTATGATGATTCTGCTCGCAACGGCAGCTGTGCATGAGCGCTCTGTGCTTATGAAGGATAGCCTTGGGGAAACCTGTGGTTCCGGACGAGAAATAGATGGCTGCAAAATCGTCCTCTGTAATATCTCTTTTTTCAAAATGACTTGAGCAGTTAGCCGTAAGTGAAACATAATCCTCGGCAAATGAAGGGCAGTTACTTCCGACATAATAAAGAAGTCTCTTCTTTGAGATCTCGTCTGCGATCTCCTCGACACGGCCGATAAATTCAGGTCCGAAAACAAGAACATCAACCTCGGCAAGATCAAGGCAATACTTGATCTCGTCCGATGCGTAACGGAAGTTGAGAGGAACGGCGAGTGCACCTGTCTTTAAGATACCGAAGTAGATGGGAAGCCATTCAAGGCAGTTCATAAGAAGGATCGCAACCTTGTCACCCTTCTTAACTCCTCTTGAAACAAGAAGATTTGCAAATCTGTTTGCCTTCTCCTCAAAAACCTTCCAAGTGATCTCACGTCTGAAATGTACAAGCGGATCGGATTCGATCAGTTCATACTCTTTCCATGTGACTCTCTTCTTCTCTTTAACTTCGGGATTGATCTCTATAAGAGCTGTTTCTTCTCCGAATTTTTGGACATTCTCTTCCAATACATCAACAATAGTCATAAGAATTATCTCCTAAAACGTAATAAGGAAGCTGTAATCACAGCTTCCTTACTATATCACTTTAACGCGTCAAAATCAAGTGTATGCATAATTTACAAATTTTCTAAACGAAAACTTTATATCGGGAATTTGAACATCATCATAATACAAACTTTCTGACGGTTTTAAGTAATCTATCTTATCCATATATTTTATCAAGGGTTCTATATATCCTCTTGGTATATCGTATTCTCTAATATAATAATTCAGACTATTATCATAATATACAAATTGGATTTTTGCATTTAAACTGTATCCCAGCCCTTTTTGGGTAATGATTTTTTCGTGAAGATCATAAAATGCTGCTTTTTTAACAATATCTTCCGGATCATTATTCATTCTCACTATATAGTTCTTGATCAATAAAGGATCGTCTTTATCTTGTATTTCAGCTCTGACTGTCATATATTGCGTATCATTGTAATCAGGAATATAGTCTTTAATTCCAAACACATCCGATACTGTTATAGTACACAACGCTAACGCAACAAGAAAAACAGGTATCACTTGAAATCTTATCTGTTTGAATACATTAAATCTCTTGTATATGATCATCTCAGCAATTATGTATAACATTAGTGCAAAGAAGATGAACATAGAACAGATAACTGTATTTTTAACTGAAGTATCATTAATATAATATGTCGAAGTGATACCTAACAAAGTTGTCAGGAAAGCAGATAAACTGATTGAAAAACCCCATTTAAAAATATATCTGCATGACTTAAAGGCAACTATTTCACCGGAAACTTCACTTTTCCTTTTCCTGTAAAGAATATAAGCCAAAATGATCATTAATGATCCACATATCAGCTCAATAGGCAATACTTTTTCTATTCCTATAAAACCATAGCTTTCTGTTACATAATTGAAACTAAAATTATATGAGATGCATACACGAACCGGAGATAAAATCATCAACCATCCCTTTGGTGCACTTATAACGCCAGTAACATTCAAAAGATTACAAATAATTGTATTAGCAATAAAGAACATTAATTCCGCATAACAGAACAAAATGGCTGTCATGGATAACACAGAAACAATATTGCTGAACAACATTATCATAAGGATGGTAAAAGCATATATATAAAAGCTTTCACAACAGAGCATCCCAAACAATTTCATTATCGTGGCTCCATGTGGAGCTCCTTGCATACTACTGATGATTATTGTTGAAAGTGTAACAATAAACAACGAACCGATTATCAGAACAAAACCTGTAATGCCCATTACGGAAAAAAGTTTTGTTCTAGTGTACGGCAGATGATGAAAAAATGCAGTTGCTTTTTCTTTTGTTAAATAATCAAATGTTCTTATAGCTATAATTATACAAAAAGGAATGATCAAATATCTTAATTCATCAATCGATGTCAAATAATGCATATTCCCGGACAATGAGTTATTTATCAAAGCAGTTAAAGGAATAATCCAAAGCATTACGAATGTAAAAATACTCCATATAATGCTTGTATGCTTTACTGTGTACCCAACGAGCGACATTATACTGCATCCATTATTCTTCTTAGCTCTCAGTTTCCCTTCCAATTGTATTTCCCCCTTTGCTATCCCTTATAAATGTTATGAGTTTTTCTTTGTCGAAATTCAAATAAACAAGCTCGTTAGTTACTTCCTTGAATTTTTCAAACAGCATGTTTGTGTGAGTTTCGGCCATTTCGGCAGCATTCGAAGCAAACGACCCTTTCCCCGCAACAGAATATAGATAACCCTCCGATTCGAGTTCTCTGTATGCTCTTGCTATCGTGTTGGGGTTGATCGCAGTTTTTACTGCCAGCTCACGCACCGATTCAAGCTTTTGATCCGGTTTAATGATCCCAGCCATCATCAACCGTTTGATCTCATCCTTAATTTGTCGGTAGATAGGCCGTGAATCTCTGTAATTAATGTTAATCAAGCGCTACCTCCTTTGTGATTATTCATAATATCCGGTACTTTTAGGTAAATCATTGTATGTTTCCATTTGATCCAGATATTTCTCTACGTATTCGATAGGAACATAATACTGTCGGGTTATATTTGACCCGTCTTTAAGGCTATACCAGATATGCACCATGTTTTCGTAGTCTTCCGTAGCTTTGTCCGAAATAAAATACTTGTTGTAACCTGTCCTTTTATATGTAAATGTGTCAGGATCATCTGCTATGATGTTTTTGTGCATTTCGAGGAATGCATCTATCTTCTCATATTCCGATAACTTACCACTATTGAGATTGATAAAGAAATATGATCCAAATTTGCTTGTATATGTTTCGTTAATCCCAAGATTTACATTTACGTTTACGCTTTCTATATCATCCTTGTCGGGAACATAACGTGATATACCAAATACGTCAAACAACAGCATAAGCGCTATCAAAATACTTACAGCTACAGGTATCAGTATTTCAAATCTCAGTTTATAGAACACGTTAAACTTCTTACAAATTATCATTTCTGCTATAACGTATGACAAAACAACAAAGAAGATATAAAGCAAGGTTTGAACGATATAGAGAGTTGACTGCATTTCGATACTTCCTGTAACGGCATCACCGAGGAAGAATGTAAGAAATGCACCAAAACTGAAGGCAAAACCCCATTTGAATACAAGTCTGAAAGAATTGAAGGCTATAATCTCGCCGGATCTTTCACTCTTTCTGTACTTGTAAAGTAAGAAAGCAGCAACTATCATCAGAGCTCCTACCACTAGATCCTCAGTTATGGTTAAAGCAAGGTTTGTAAAACTATAACCACTTTCATTGTTTATCCAATAATCAGTTGATATGTATATGCTTGTCGCCATTGATACCGGAGAGAGAAACTGGAAAAATCCTCTGGGAAATATAAAGTTATTTATAACCGACGTATGCAGGTTAGAAAACAGTGAACTGTAAATGCTTGTAATCACTTCCGCATAGAAAAACAATATACCGGTCATAGCATATCCGGAAACTTTTGTACCGAAAATGATAGCTATCAGTATTGTAAAGCTGTATAAATATATGCATTCGCAGCAAAGAATCAAAAACCATTCGATCATAAAAACAACAACGTTGTATCCTTTAGCTGCGGCAATGATAGCACTCGCTACTCCAACCAGAAACAACGGAATCATTATGAGCAGGAATCCCGAAACAGCATTTACAACAAAAAGCTTTGTCCTTGTATAGGGCAGCGAATGAAAGAATGTAGTCGATTTCTCTTTCATGAGATAACCGAACAGTTTCATGGCCATAAGAACACACACAGGTATAACCAGAATTTTAGCAATTTCAAACGGTGCATCTAAGTTTAAATATTTACGACCATAGATCATATCAAAAGTAAGAGATACAGGAATAAGCCAGCTCAGGAAGAAAAGCTCAGCTGCCCATATCGGCCATGTTTTTTTGACATTATTTATAATGAGCGCTTTGGCTCCGGGTGCTTTCCATGTATCAGATGATAATATCTTTGATTCCATAGTCTTCGCCTCCAAGTTCATAAATAAAGATCTCCTCAAGGGTTAAAGGAATAACGTCTAAGATCACCGGCTGGAATGATCTGAACACATCTTCTATCATTTTTGCTTCGCCGCGGATTATGTACGTATATACCGAAGCGTTGTTCTGTACATGAAGGATATCGAGCTTGTCCTTAAGCTCGGGTGCTTCACCGTTATAGACAACCTGATACTTGACAACACTGCCCTGAAGGGATGAAAGACTCTTCTCGAGCATCATTTTGCCCTTGTTCAGAATGCCGACCGTATCACACACATCCTCAAGCTCTCTGAGGTTGTGCGATGATACAAGCACTGTAGTGCTTCTCTCTGCAACATCCTGAAGGAGCAGGCTCCAAACCTGTCTTCTCATAACGGGATCAAGTCCGTCCACTGGCTCATCGAGGATGATGATCTCGGGATTACAGCAGATCGTAAGCCAGAAAGCTGCCTGCTTCTGCATACCCTTTGAAAGTTTACAGATGGGCTTATTAATGTTTATGGATGAAAAGACTTCCTTAAGCTTCTCAAAACGCTCCATATCAAAATCCTTGTATACATTCCTGTAGAACTTCATCATCTGTTTCACGCTTGCTCTGTTGATAAAGAACAATTCGTCGGGAATATATGAGATCTTCTCTTTGATCTTGGGATTCTCATAAACGGGTTCGTTATTGATACGAACCTCTCCCTTGTCTGCCTTGTATACACCTGTAAGGTGCTTAATGATCGTTGACTTTCCCGCTCCGTTCGGACCGACAAGTCCGTAAACACTGCCTTTCTCTACAGTCAGGCTAATACCGTCAAGCGCTTTTAAACCGTCAAAAGACTTTTCTACATTTTCTACTCTGATCAATGTGGTACCTCCTTTTTTTGCTCCCTTAATATTTTCGTAATGAATGAGAAATTGAATCGTCATAGTGTACTATCACTACTAGTACAGTTATAACACATCTGTTGTTTTTGTCAAGTGGAAAATTGTAATTTCGGAGGGGGACTTATGTACTCTAAACACATAAAAAGAAGACTTGAAAACAAGCCTCAAGTCTTCCATGAAAAAACTATAGATCAGATTGTTACTTTGTTGCAGCTTCTGTAACAGCTTCCGGCGCAGGCTCAGGCGGTGTGCAGAAGCACTCTTTAGCCAGACGTACAAGGTCTTCATCGAGCTTGCCCTCTCTCACCATCGCCTCAAGGATTGAGAAGATCTTCTCATTGCTGAGAGACTCCTTGCGGTAAGGTCTGTCGCTTGACGAAAGCGAGTCGAAAACATCCATGATCGTAAGGATCCGAACTTCGACAGGAAGATCATCAGCCGTAAGATGCTTGGGATAACCTGAGCCGTCAAGGTATTCATGGTGAGCCGCAGCAATGAATTTAACACGCTTATACTTGTCACCGAAAGTGATCTGCGACAGGATCTTATCCGTATATTCAACGTGCTGCTCGATGATGTGACGTTCTTCTGCCGAAAGCGTACCTTTACGGATACGAAGCATATTAAGCTCGTCCTCGGTCACAAGATCCACCTTGTCATCGCCCCGGCCGTAGGAAAGACCTTCAAGGGAATTGACCTTTTCAAGCATATCATCCGGCAGGAATCCTGCTGTATTGACTTTCTTGATAAACTCCATATTCTCATGGAGGCTTGCAACCTGCTCATCAAAAGCTGCTTTATCGATCTGTCCGCCGGCAGCTTCTGTCTTAAGGATCTGTTCTATGAGCTTAAAGCGCATCTCCATGATCGGAAGCCTGTCGGAAAGACGGTCGGCCTTGTTCATTACATGAAGAGGAGTGATCATTTTGCCGACATCGTGAAGCTTCGCAGCCATGACAAGCTCTTCGCGGTCATCATTCGAAATATCGTAAGGAACCTTATTCTCAAGGAAAAGATTTTGGAGGTATCTGCAGAATCTGTCGCAGTAATCCGCAACATGCATCGTATGGTTGGCATTATAGGGAGTACGCGAGTCTATTGCGGTAACCATCGCACCCACGAAGGAATTCAACAGATCCTTGAGTTCTCGGATCATAAGCATGTTCGAGAGCGAAATGGCTGCCTGGGAAGCAAGTGACGATGTGATGAACTCGTTATTCTCACTGAAGTTGCAGACATCACCGTTTATATCGAGCGCATTTATGAGCTGCAGGACACCGATCACCTTGCCGTCGTGATTCTCGAGCGGAATGACAAGCATCGAACGTGTTCTGTATCCGGTCATCTTGTCATATTCACGCGGACCCTTCCAGTTGAATCGTTCATTGGTATATACATCATCGACGTTTATGGTCTCTTTATGCAACGCACAATAAGCGCAGACATACTGTTCTTCAAGCTTGACAGGAGGCATATTGATCGGCTCACCGTTACCGCCCATATAAACGTTCATGGTATTGTTACGCATGATCATGAAGTGCAGCTTGCCCTCATTGAAGATGTAAAGCGTACCGGCATCGCAGTTCGCGATCTCCATGGCCTCACCGATGATGTTCTCAAGGAGCTTGGCGTAATCCTTCTGTATGGTAAGCTCACGACCGATCTCGAGGATCCTCTCCATGTCGTCCGTAACTTCCATATTGATACGGTTGCGCATGTGGAAAGGATAAAGACAGTTCTTAATGAGGTAGTTATACGACTTCATCAGTCTTTCATCATCACCGACCTCAATGAGCACCGAAGGCTTGTTCTTTATGAGCTGTCTGTAGTTAAGGATCGACCAGTCGATACTGCCGGTTCCGATCGCCATGTGCGAATCCTGATCCTTGTGATTGTCATTGGCATGGATATGCTTGATATAAGGAGCAAGCTCGTCAACCCATTCCTTAACCGAAAGATCCCAAAGATATGCATGTGCTATATCAAAACAGATACCGAATCTAGGCTCGTCCCTTAAGTTCTCGGCTAACCTTCTGATAAGCTCCGGCGTATCGTCGTACATGTTCTCGACATATATTTCGAGCGCGGGGAAATCATCAAGAAGCTGCTTGTAAAAAGCAGTCATATCCTTGACCCATTTATCTCTGTACGGAAGGCTCTTAAATCCGACTATATAATTCGTATGGAAAATAACGGCACGACACTCAAGTCTGACCGCAGTTTCGCAGCTAAGATAAACTCTCTTGATGCTTGCTTCCCTGATCGCCGGATCCGGAGAATTGAGCACGATATCATAGAAGACGCCATGAAAGGTATCCTTTGTTCTGTCTCTGTCGAGTGCCAGATACTTTTGTATCGTGGCCTCGTATTCTTCCTTATCCTCGATAAGTGACGGATCAAAGAAATCATTGTATTCAAATACCGCATTAAGCTCTTTGGCAATACGTGCCCACTTCTCAACATCATTTCTGTTGGGAATGATATGAAGCTGGTTCATTTACTCCTCCTCTTTACTATCATTCTACCGAAACTTCTTCAGGCTCAACAATACCGACGACGTTATAAACCATGATACTCTTAGACTTACCCTTAAGAGGGATAGCACCGATCTCTTCTACCGTAAGTCTTCCGTCGAGACGTCTTAATACCTCTTCACTGATAAGGAGCTGTCCTGCCTTGGCATTCGACTCAAGACGCGACGAAGTGTTGACCGTATCACCGATAGCCGTGTAGTCCATTCGGAATTCACAACCGATATTACCGATGACTGCCTCACCGCAGTTTACACCGATACCGAAGTTGATGGTACGTCCGTATTTCTCCATCAGAGTTTCCTGAAGCTTCTGTCCGCTCTGAAGGATGTCCCAACCTGTATGTACAGCGCGGTATACATAGTCATCGAGATCGAAAGGCGAGTTAAATACCGCCATACATGCATCACCGATGAACTTGTCGATCGTACCCTTGTTCTTGAAGACGGCATCCGTAACTACCGCAAAGTACTCGTTAAGGATATTAACGACTTCTTCAGGACTTAAGTTCTCCGACATTGTTGTAAAACCACGAATATCAATGAATAAAACAGCGATGTCTTTGTTGCGTCCACCAAGGTTGAGCAC
>JAEEGI010030889.1_pt1 | contig 10047 bp, 8 predicted proteins | sample 8958751 | NCBI WGS metagenome assembly JAEEGI01 (sample SAMN16246545, study PRJNA631951) | gut metagenome | biome: gut microbiome; feature: rumen; material: KS-attached | host: Bos | place: Iran: Karaj | collected 2018-10 | reverse complement strand
CTGGCGTCGATGCGCCTGTGACCAATCCTATTATATCATCCAATTTGAATAATTCAAGAGGAATTTTGCCGATATCCTCTATCATTTTGGTGTCCTGACAGTGTATTTTGCACAAATTCGCCAAGGCGATGGTGTTGGCGCTGCCGGAGGAGCCCAGCACCAGCATCTTCGTGCACCGGCGGGAGAGGCCCTCCGCCTCCTCCTGCCTGGTCCGTGTGGTGCGGCAGATGGTGTTGTGCACGGACAGCTTCGGCACCCGCCGCCGCAAAATGGCGGATATCTCCTCAAAGGTTTTTTCCGACAGGGTGGTCTGGGCCACCAGGCAGCCTTCTTCGCCTGTCTGCGCCTGTTCAGCTTCCCGGGCGCTCTCCAATACGACAGCGCGCCCCTCGGCCCATCCGGCGGTGCCGATGACCTCGGGATGGGTCCGCTTCCCCGCGATATAGACGGGTATGCCCCGGCGAGCCGCCGCCTGCACGATGGGATGGATCCGCTCGACAAAGGGGCAGGTGGCGTCCACCGTGCGGATCTGGCGCTCCTGGCAAGCCGCGAACAGGGCAGGCGGTGCCCCGTGGGCCCGGACGATCAGCGTATCCCCCGCCGTCAACCCCTCCAGGGTGTCCACCGGCAGGATGCCTTCCTCGGAGAGGGCCTGGACAACGGACTCGTTGTGGATGAGCTTGCCCCAGGTGAATACCCTGCCGCACCTTCTCGCCTCGGCTCGGGCCAGCTCCACGGCCCGGCGCACGCCGAAGCAGAAGCCGGCGTTCCTGGCGACGATGACCCTCATACTCTCCGCCTCTGCCGCAGAGGGATCATCTCCTCCGTCTCCTCCCGAAGGGTGTTCAAGGTGTCCACGATCCGATCCGTCAGGGCGTCCACCGGCTTTTGTCCGGGGCATTCCAGCTTCACCGTCTCGGGGACGATCCGCTCTCCCACCGTCACCCGAAGGCGCATCCTCTTCCAGCTCAGGGGGTCCATATACACGGGGATGATGGGCACGTTGGCGCGGAGGGCGATGAAGGCAGCGCCCTTTTCAAAGGCGTCCATCTCCGTGTACAGAGGGGACCGATGCCCCTCGGGAAAGATGCCGAAAGCATAGCCGTCGTTCAGCAGCGCGATGGCCCGTTTCACCGGGCCCAGCCGGGAACCGCCCCCTTCCCCCGCGGGAAGCATGTTCAGACTTCGAAAAAACGCATTGGGAATGGGCTTGACAAACAGGCTTTCCAGGGCCATGAACCGGATGCCTCGGGGGCTGATGGCCGCCAAAGCCACTGCATCTGCCAGGGAAAAATGGTTGCAGAGATACATGACGGGCCCCTTGGACCTGAGCCCCTTCCAGTTGTGGATGACGGGGCGAAAGATCAGAAAGAAAAAGGGCGTGACGACGATCTTGCCAAACCAGTACAGCATCTTATCTCTCCTCCAGTGCCTTCAGTACCGTTTCCACGGCCTCCTCAATGGATAGATGGGTGGTGTCGATGAGCACGGCGTCCTCCGCCTGCTTGAGGGGGGCGTAGTCCCGATGGCTGTCCTGATAATCCCTGGCCAGGATGTCCCCCAGGATCGATTCATAGTCGGGCTTCTCCCCCTTCTCCTCCAGCTGCCGGACCCGGCGCATTGCCCGCTCCTCCGGGGTGGCGGTGATATAAAACTTATAGGGCGTTTCGGGGATCACGAAGGTGCCGATCTCGCGGCCGTCCAAAACAGCGTGGGTCTCATGGGCGATGTCCCGCTGCATACCCGCCAGCTTGTCCCGCACGCAGCGGAGCTTGCTGATGAGGGAAGCGCCCTTGCCGATCTCCTCCTCCCGCAGGCGGCCCGTCACGTCCGCGCCGTTGACAAGCACGTGCTGTCCGTCCGCCAGATACGCCACCTGGATGTCCGTGCGGCGCAGCAGCTCGTCCACGGACTCGGCGTCCGTCAGGGATACGCCTTCTGACAGGGCGCACAGGGCCATAGCCCGATACATGGCGCCGGTGTCCAGATAGGGCAGTCCCAGTCGCTTGGCGATGATCTTGGCGATGGTGCTCTTTCCCGCTCCGGCGGGACCGTCCAATGCGATGCCGTTGATAAAGTTCATATGCTGCCTCCTGCCAATGCGCCTGTGGACCAGGCGATCTGTAAGTTGAAGCCGCCGGTGAAGGCGTCCACATCCAAAATTTCCCCAGCCAGATACAGGCCGGGCACGATCTTCGATTCCAGGGTGGAGGGTCTGACCTCCTTCACGCTGACGCCGCCCCGGGTGATAACGGCCTCTGAGAAGGGTCGGGTCCCCCTGACGGTGAGCGGCATCCCCTTGAGGGCGCCGACCATGGCCTGACGCTGTTCCTTGGTGAAGGAAGCGGCAGGCGCCCAGGGCTGGATGCGGGCCTGATCGAACACCGCGTCCAGGAGCCGGGTGGGCAGCACGCCGGAGAAGGCTCCGCCCACGGCTTTCTTGGGATTCTCCTGCACCAGCCGCTGGAGCCGGGCGTGGAGCTCCTCCGCGGGGATGGCGGGCTTCAGGTCGATGAAGAGCTCCGTGCCCGCCGGCTCTTCCGCGATGTAGGCCGAAGCGGTCAGCACCAGGGGCCCGGACACGCCGAAGTGGGTGAGCAGCATCTCGCCCTGCTCGGAACAGATCGTTTTTCCGCCCTTTTTCGCCGTGAGCCGCACGTTCTTCAAGGTGATGCCCGACAGGGCGAAGGGCCAGCTTTCCACGGTCTCCAGCGGCACCAGGGAGGGAAACAGATCCGTCACCGTGTGCCCCAGGGCTTTGACCATGTCGAACCCAGCCCCGGTGGAGCCGGTGGAGGGGTAGCTGAGGCCTCCGGTGGTCAGGATCACCCGGTCGAAGGCTTCCGCGCCCCGGTCCGTGCGCACAGCGCACACGGCGCCGTCCCGGGTCAAAATCTCGCGCACATCGGCGTTCAGGCGAACGGTGACGCCCGCCGCTTTCAAGGCGCGATCCAGGGCCCGCTGCACGTCGCTGGACTTATCGGATACAGGGAACACCCGCTGGCCCCGCTCCACCTTCACAGGGCAGCCGTTCCTTTCCAGAAAGGCCATCATGTCCCGCTCGCTAAAGGCGGCGTAGGCGCTGTAGAGGAACCGGGGGTTGCGGATCACGTTGGCGAAAAAGCCGTCCCGACCGCAGGCGTTGGTCACGTTGCAGCGGCCCTTGCCGGTGATATACAGCTTCTTGCCCAGCTTCTCATTCTTTTCCAGCAGGGTGACCCGATGGCCGTTCTGCGCCGCTGTGATGGCCGCCATCTGGCCCGCCGGCCCGCCGCCGATGACGGCTACGGATAGGGCGTTCATCTTTCGGCTCCTCCGTCGGTGAGATATACCTGATCCCGATTCCACACGTTTTCCAGCTCCTTCAAATGCTCCTGCACCTGCTTTTCGCTTTGGAGCCCGGCCGCCACGATGATGGCGTTGATGACGGAGAGCGGCGCCGTCAGGGAATCGGCGAAGGAGGCCATGTCGGATTTGGCCAGCAGCACCACGTCGGCCATGGCGCCGATGGGTGAATCGGGCTTGTCCGTCAGGGCGATGGTCCTGGCGCCGCGGGATTTGGCGTAGGCCATGGCCTCGGCGGTACGGGAGCTGTACCGGGGAAAGCTGATGCAGATGAAGGCATCCCGATCGTCCATGCGGACCATGGTCTCCCGAAGGTCCTGGATGTTTGCGGAGAAAGTGATGACGTTGCCGCAGATAAAATCGAGATAGTAGGCCAGGAACATGGCCAGCGGCATGGCGGAACGAAGCCCCAGCACATAGACCTTCCTGGCTTGGAGAATGGTCTCCACCGCTTTATCGAACTGCCCCTCGTCCGCCATCTCCATGGTGGTGCGGATGGAGTTCATGTCGGTGGTGAGCACGGTTTTGAACACCTCGTTCTTCTTGATCCCGGAGGCCAGCTGGGCCCGCTGCACAGAGGTGAGACGTCCCAGGACCATCTCCTGCATCCGATCCTGCAGGGCCGGATAGCCGTCCAGTCCCAGGGCGTAGGCGAAGCGTACCACCGTGGATTCGGACACGCCCACGCTGTCGCCCAGCTTGGCGGCGGTCATAAAGGCGGCCTGCTCATAGCTGGAGATGATGAAGTTGGCGATGCGCTGCTGCCCCTTGGACAGGTTCGGCAGGCGTTTTTGGATCTCATTGAGAAGGTTGTTCATGATGGATGCCTCTCCGTCGTCTTGCTTAGGTTTGCTTGTTATGTTACTCCATGGCCGCCAAAAATGCAAGAGCGAAAGGGGCAGCTTGCAAAATCATTTTGTTTTTTTTCGATTTTTTCCCGTTTTACCCCAGCAGCGGCGTCAGAAGATGCAGGAGTCCATGCAAAACGGTCCCCGCGCCCCAGGCGAGCAGCACATGCCGAAAGATCAGCTTTGCCGTTTGTCGGCCGCCCAGTTCCGCGCGGACAGTCATAAGCGTCCCCAGGCACGGCGGTAGCAGCAGCGAGGCCGTGCCCAGCACCAGCGTCTGTTCCCTCGTGATCCTCATGCCCTCCTGCAAAAACAGGGCCGCGGCGGACGCCATGGTCTCCTTGGCCCCTGCGCCGGACAGCAGGATCACCCCCATACGCCAATCGTTTAGGCCCAGAGGTCTGAGCAGCGGCATAAGGAGCCTTCCCAAGGCGGACAGGAGGCTGTCTTCCCCTTCCTGCAGAGGATGGAAGCTGAGATCCACATGGGACAGGCACCACAGCAGAAAGGCCGTGGGCAGCAGGATCGATCCCGCGCGGCGCAGAAAATGGTCCACATGCTTTTCCGTTTCCTTCAGCACGCTCTGCCAGCGGGGGAGTCTCAGGGGCGGGAGCTCCAGATAAAAGGCGTCGGCCCTGCCTTCGCCCCTTGTCAACGCCCCATAGATCACCCCCGTCAACAGGCTCAGCCCATAGAACAGCAGCGCGCCGCGGGCGGGAGCGTCTCCGAAGAGCAGCCCGCCCAGCAGCAGCAAAAAGGGCAGCCGGGCCGAACAAGGCGCAAGGGGCAGCAGCCGGACCGTTCTCTGCCTAAGCTCCACGCCCGGCAGGGACCGGGCGGCCATGACGGCCGGCACGGTGCACCCAAAGCCCAGCAGCAGGGGCACGGCGCATCGTCCGTCCAATCCCAGCTTTTTGAGCCAATCGTCCAGCAGGAACGCCGCCCGGGGCAGATACCCCACGTCCTCCAAAATGGTCAGCAGGAGCGTGAGCACGGTGATGATGGGTAAAAATGACAGCACGTACCCGGCGCTGCCCAGGACGCCCTCCGTGATGACAGGCAGATCCCAGGTTGTATGAGAGAGGGCCTCCGTCGCCATCCCCATCAGCCCTTCGATCCCGCCGCTGATCCACGGCCCCACCCATTGAAAGGAAAGCAGGAACACCAAGCCCAATATGGCCCCGAAGATCGGCAGGCCCCACAGGGGATGGAGCAGCCATCTGTCGGCGGCCTGTCGCTGGGGCGCGGCGGTTCGGACCGTGACCGCCCCTGCTATCCTTTGGGCCAGACGGAACAAGCCCTCCTGGTCGTCCGGCGCAGCGAGGCAAGAGGCGCGCCTTTCCTTCAAAAACTCGCTCGGGTCCGCCAGCCCTTCCCCCGTGCGGGCGCTGATCGGGAACACGGGGATCCCCAGCCGTCCGGACAACGCCGCGGCGTCTATGCGAATGCCCTTTTTGCGCGCCTCATCCGTCATGTTCAGCAGGACCGCCATAGGCTTTCGGCAGGAGATCAGCTGCAGCGTCAGCGTCAGGCTCCGCACCAGGGCTGTGCTGTCCACCACGTTCAAAATGAGGTCCGCTTCCTCGGTCTTAATGGCCTGCCGCGCCGCAGCCTCGTCACGGCCGCCGCCCGAAAAGCTATACAGGCCGGGCAGGTCTATCAGCTCATCCCCCGTGCCCTTCATCCGGGCCCGGGCGCATTCCACCGTGACGCCGGCCCGATTCCCCGTGTGCTCCTGCCGCCCCGTCAAACGGTTGAAGAGCGTGGTCTTGCCGCAGTTGGGCTGCCCCGCCAACAGTATTTTCATGAAAAACAGCCCTCCCCTTTTTGGGAAAGGCTATGATGGAAAGGCAACGCTTATTCAAATCAGCCGCCGAGAAGGATGGCGAAATCCCCCTCCTCCAACGGGAAGCTGTACTATGAAACGCGGTCGAACTGCGGCCTATTCGACCTTTATACAATAGATCTTCGGGCTGGTCTCCGTGCCGTCCGCCCCCTTGCCCGTGGTGCCCACCACCAGGTAGTTGCCGAAGGCCGCGGGGGTGGAGTCGATCCGCGCGCCCAGGTCCAGCGAGGAGCAAAGGGCCATGCCGCCGGTGGCCGCGTCGTACAGGTTCACCCGCCCGGACCGGTCGCAGGCGATCAGATAGGCGTCTCCACGATCCGTATAGATCACCAGGGGCGAGGAAACGTAGTCGGCGCTGCCGTTGGTCTCGATGGACCAGACCACGTTGCCGTCGCTCTTGTCGAAAGCCACCAGCCGCCCGCCGTAGGTGTAGGAGCTCACCGTGCCCGCATCATCCACCACCGGGATGCCCGCGCCGGAAAAGGCGCAGATGAGCAGGTTGCTGATATTGCCCCGGCCCACATGGGGCGTGGAACGGGAGCCGCTCTTATAGGAACCGTTGCCCACATAGGCGATGCGATCCTTGGACCAGACCACCCGGCCGGTGAGGGCGTCGATCTTCTTCAGCGCAGCGTACCCCCAGCCCTGGGGCAAGCCATCGCCCTGGACGTTTGTCTGGCTGGCGGTGTAAACGAACAGGGTGTCCGCCGCGCCGTCCTCCTCCAAAACGGGGGAAGCGTCCGTGTCGCCGCCCAGATCCACCGCATAGAGGAGCTTCAGAGTGTCGGTGTCGATGCACTGCAGATGCCCGCCGTTGTCGGTGATGTACAGATAGTTGCGGAACACGGCGGCAGAGGACTCGAACCCATACCAGCGCTTGGTGGCGGAGTCGTTCGCGTTATAGTTGGGGCCGGTGTACCGATACTTGACCCGATCCCCGGGGTTGATGGAGATGGTCCCCTTCTCCGGGTCATACTTGGTGTTCAGGGTGACGAAGTAGATCACGCCGGCCTCGCTGGGCATGATCAGGGTGTCGTTGATGATGAGGGGGCTGGAATCGAAGGCGTTCCACTTGCTGCGATAGGCGAAGTAGTCCCGGCCGCCGAACTCGTATTCCACCTGGTTGGTGATGAGGTTGATGGCGTAGTAGTAGCTCACCTCGGTGCCCCGGGCGTTCTTTTTCATGAGGCCGGAGCCTACGTAGAGCATGGGCCGTCCGTCCGGGTCCAGGGAGGGGGTACCAAAGAGGGAGATCCCCACGTTGATGGGGTTCCGGGTCTGGCCGCCGGTGAGCAGGTCGAAGAAGTAGATGTTGCCGTCGGCGCAGGGGTAGATGACCTCGATGAAGTCCTCCGTGGCCTTGTAGACGTCGTTGACCCCCAGGGTGGGCAGCACGTCCGCCTTCCACTTCACCAGCAGGGGCTGGCCCGTCCAGGAGGTGCCGGCGTAGTCCCCCAGCTTCCCCACGATGGACTGCCACGTCTCCTGCATGGTCTTCAAAGTGACGGTGGCGGTGCCGAAGGCGAAGCTGTCCCGATAGGGGCCGCTGCCAAAGGTGATGACGCCGGTCATGTCCGTATAGGCGTCCTTGTTGATGAGGGACAGGCCCAGCTCCCGGGGGGAAGCGTCCCGGACCTTGTCCTCGTTGTTGATGCGGACGGAGGACTCCATGCCGTCCTTATCCGCGCCGGTGACCGCGTAGGCCGTCTCCATGCTGAGCCGCCGCTTCTTCACCACGGCGGCGGTCTCCGGCTCCGTCCCCTCCCCCGTCGCCTCCCCTTCCGGCGAAGCGCTGGCGGTCACGGGCAGAGAAAGCTCGCTCTGGAGCTTGCGCTCCTGAAGATAGTCCACCCCGGCGGAGGAAAGGAGCACCAGGCCCACCACCAGCGCCACGGACAGCGCCAGGAACAAAAAGAACCGAGGTTGAAACGTGCGTCTGGTCTTGCGGCTCATGACCTTTCTCTCCTTCACCACATACTTTTGTGACATAATCATACATCATCCGATGCCGACCTTTCAATAGCCGCCACGCTCCGCCCTTGAAAATCTTCTGTGAATAAACCAACGGGCGGGCAACAAAAAAAGCCCTTTTGCAAGAGCTTTCTCGTTAGTGACTTTGGTACGATCAAAGGGTGGAAGTCATGGCCGTCAGGCGTTTTTGTTTTCCTTCTTGTCCATGTCGATGACCTTTTCGCCATCATAATACCCGCACTTCTTGCATACCGCGTGGGGGAGCTTCAGCTCGTGGCACTGAGGGCACTCCACCAGGGTGGGGGCGGTCAGATTGTTGTTCGCCGAACGACGGGAATCTCTCCGAGCCTTGGATGTTTTTCTTTTAGGTACTGCCATGATTACACCTCCTTATCCTCAAAACTCAATGCTTTTAGCGCATCAAAGGCGCTGTTTCGGTTTTTTTCGGCACAGTTGCACCGAAAGCGGTTGAGATCGATGCCGCACACGGGGCACAGCCCCTTGCAATCGGGCTTGCACAGGCTCACCATGGGCAGCCGCAAAAACAGCTCGTCCATAAAGGCCTGGGTCAAGTCGATCACTTCGCCCTCGTAGGGATAGCTCTCGTCCTCCTCCTGCCGCAGGCTCGCACGGACGAACCTGTCCTCGAAGGAAAAGGAGAAGGGCTCCTCGAAGGGCTCGTTGCAGCGGGCGCAGACGGAGGCCAAGGTGACCTTCCCTTCGCCGGTGACGGTGAAACCCTCCTTGTCGCCGGTGACGGTGCCGGTCAGCGTGGCGTCGCCCAGGAAGCGGACGGTCCGCCCGCCGTAGGTCTCATCCGCCAGCTTGCCCTGCCAGGCGTAGGGGAAAACCTCGCCCAGCTGCTTTGCCGCCTGATGAATGGACAGTTCCATAGCGCACCCCTTCAAAATCAACCAAAGTGTATTCTACTTGCTTCGCGGCCGTTTGTCAACCACATTCTTGCCCGGTTTTCCCTTTTTTTTCGTGGCTTTTTCCGGCATAGGCGGGCGGCTCGGGGGGATGAGGCAGCGGCCGCCGCGGCCGATCAGGTCCTCCCGGCGGCAAAGGCGCAGCACCTTTTCCACCAGGGACCGGTTCTGGGGGAGCCAATACTGCATGAGGGCCCGCTGCATCCGCTTCTCCTCCCCCTTGGGCACGTGGATGGGGGCCATGGTCCGAGGGTCCAGGCCCGTATAGTACATGCAGGTGGACACGGTCCCGGGAGTGGGATAGAAATCCTGGACCTGCTCGGGCCGATGGTGGATGCGTTTGAGGTACTCGCTAAGCTCGATGGCGTCCTCCAAGGTGCAGCCCGGGTGGGAGGAAATGAAGTAGGGCACCACGAACTGCTTGAGGCCGAACTGCCTGTTGAGACGGTCGTACTTCTCTAAAAAGGCTTCGTATACCCGGTGAGAGGGCTTGTTCATGGCGGCGAGCACCCGTTCGGACACGTGCTCCGGGGCCACCTTCAGCTGGCCGGACACGTGGTGCTGCACCAGCTCCTTCAAGAAGCTGTCGTCCTTGTCGTAGAGGGCGTAATCGAAGCGGACGCCGGAGCGGACGAAGACCTTCTTCACCCCGGGCACCTGTCTGAGGCGCCGCAGCAGGCGCACGTACTCCCGCTCCTCCGCGTGGGCCTGCATCACGGGACAGGGATCGTAGCCGATGCACTGCTTGTCCGGGCAGACGCCGGACTTGGTCTGCTTGGGGCAGGCCGGGTGCCTGAAGTTGGCCGTGGGGCCGCCCACGTCATGGATATAGCCCTTGAAGGCCGGGTCGCGAGTAAGCTCCTCCGCCTCCTTCACCAGGGATTCCTCGCTGCGTGAGGTGACCACCCGCCCTTGGTGGAAGGTGAGGGCGCAGAAGCTGCAGCCCCCGAAGCATCCCCGGCAGGAGGTCAAGGAGAAGGCCACCTCGCTGAGGGCGGGGATGGGCTGCTTGTACATGGGGTGGGGCTTGCGGGTATAGGGCAGGGCGTAGACCTTGTCCAGCTCCTCCCGGGTGAGGGGCGCGGAAGGCGGGTGGCAGACGAGATAT
>JAEEGI010030887.1_pt1 | contig 10048 bp, 7 predicted proteins | sample 8958751 | NCBI WGS metagenome assembly JAEEGI01 (sample SAMN16246545, study PRJNA631951) | gut metagenome | biome: gut microbiome; feature: rumen; material: KS-attached | host: Bos | place: Iran: Karaj | collected 2018-10 | reverse complement strand
AATCCGTGTTCGCGCAGGATCATGACGAACATTTATAATTTCGCCGATCTGCATGAGATGGCACTCTATCCGTGCGCGTACAGCATGACGTTCAACGTAGTTGACGATAAATTATGCGCGATACTGAACCAGAGATCGCAGGATATGCTTGCGGCGAACGCCTGGAACGTTGCCCAGTACGCCGCTCTGGTGCTGATGTTTGCTCAGGTAAGCGGACTGAGGCCGGGAGAATTCGTACACGTCATTGCCGACGCGCACATCTACGACAGACACATCCCGATCGTCGAAGAAATAATCAAACGCACACCGTATCCGGCGCCGAAAGTAACGCTTGACCCGGAGATAACAGACTTTTACAAATTCACGCCAGACAGCTTTACCGTGGAAAATTACCAGCACGGTGAAAAGATCGGGAAGATACCTGTCGCAGTCTGACATCAGGAGGAAGTATGAATCTCGTCGTTGCGGTAGACAGAAACTGGGGAATAGGGTATAAAGGCGATCTGCTGGCCAGAATAAAGGCGGATCTTAAAAATTTTGCCGTCCTCACGCGCGAAAGAGCTGTGGTGCTCGGATCGAACACCCTCGCGACGTTCCCGGGAGGCCGCGTCCTTAAGGGCAGAAAAAATATCGTACTGAATCCCGACCCTGACTACGCTCCGGAAGGCGCATGCGTCGCCCACAGCATCGAAGAAGCGGTAAAAAAGGCAGAAGAATACGGCTCGGAAAACGTCTGGGTCATCGGCGGGATGAGCATCTACCGTCAGATGCTGCCTTACTGCGATAAAGCATTCGTCACCCGAATCGACGCAGATTTCAAGAAAGACGCATATTTCCCGGACCTTGACAGCGACAGCCGCTGGAAACTTATATTTGAAGGAGCGAAACGCGAAAGCGAGAGCGGGGATATTTTAGGAGAACTTAACGACGGAACAGTCCCGGAGAAAGTGGAATATAGATTTACAGTATACGCAGCCGAAAAAGGCCGATGAGGATCGTATGAAAAACACAAAAGATAAATCCGTATACGCCGGAAGCGACAGGAAAAGAAGCATAAGGATGATACTCAGGATCGCCGCGCCCGTGATATGTGCGGCGATGGTGCTGTTAATGAGCATCGTACCGAATACTGTAAAAGCGGCAGGAGCTGAGCAGGAACCTGCGGAAAACAGCGAGCCCAAACCGTTTACCGTTATGCTTGACACAGGCCACGGCGGGACCGACCCGGGAGCGGTGCGTACCGTTGACGGCGTAGAATATTCGGAGCGTGCATTCAACGATAAACTGATGAACGCGTGCTACGACAGATTGACGCAGTACGACGCTGTCATAGTGTACAGGACGCGTGTCGCGAACAATCATATTTCGACGTATGCAAGATCTACCTACGCGCATAACGTGGGCGCAGATCTGTTTTTATCTTTTCACATAAATTCATCCAGCTACAAATCCGCCCGCGGTGCGTCAACGATAATTCCAAGCGGTAATTACAGAAAAGATCTCAAAAATGAAACGGCGTATCTTTCCGAGGCGATCCTTTCAAGGCTGGCGGACGTTGGCCTTCGCAACAACGGCTTTAATACGCGCGTGCTTGAAGATGCCGCGTATCTTGATTATCCCGACGGAAGCGCCGGCGACTATTACGAAGTGATTCGTATGGGCGTAAGATACGGCATACCGTCACTGATCCTCGAAACGGCTTTCATCACCAGCGATACCGATCTGGCGATGCTCACGAACGACGCAAAGATAAAAGAGATCGGAAGCGCGGTCGCGGACGCTATAGCGGCGAGATACGGTCTTATAATAACCGGCCACACGATGCAGCAGCCTGTTCAGACTGCGCAGACGAGCGGGGTAAGCCTGGGCAGCATCCCCAAAACGTTAAATTTTGGCGATGTCGTGCCCTTAACGGCGTCCGGAGGGTCCGGTGAGGGTGATTATGTATATCTGTCGTCAAACGCGTTTATAGGCCGTATAGAGGGCAATAATCTGATCGTCATCGGTGCGGGCGATTTCCGCGTCACCGTTACGCGCTACGAAGGTCTTACGACCACGCCGCGTTCGGCAGGAAATACAAACGTTAAAGCGGTCGCACTCAATACTTCCGTCGAGGCGCTTATGTCTGAACTTGAGTATTCTCAGCCTGACGGCGCTTACCGCGCAAAGATAAACGTAAGGCTTAAAGACCAGATCGAAGGCATCGCTCCGAGGGGAACTGTAAGGATATCTTATAAAGATCCGGCTGCCGGAGCGGAAGGGAACGGTCACGACGCGGATTTCCTTTTTGATGAAAACGGAAATTGCGAGGCGGAACTGCTGCTCTCGTCGGAGGGAAAATATTCGTGCACCGTTAAATATATTCCGGCCCTGTATGACGGGTACAACGTTCCTGCGGGCGCGGAAGCAGCGTTGGATTTGGAAGTTAACGCGGATGCAGCTGCTACTCCCACTCCTGAACCTACCGAGATCCCTGTGACTGACGCACCAACAGAAGTTCCTACTGAAGAGCCGGCCACTACAGAATCGTACGATCCCGTACAGACTCAGACCACACGGCCGGGCGAAAAAGAAATTGATAACGGGAATGCCAGCGTCTCGTTCGGGATGCTTGAGATACTTGTCATCCTTCTGATCGTTGCGGTAATAATCACTATAGTGATGCTGATAAAACTTACGACAAGAAAAAAGCGGCGCTGATCCGCCGCTTTTTTATTATTGCCGCTTTTTTATTATTTATGAAATACTCTGAAGAAATCTGTTGCGTATTTCACGTCGAGCGTACCGCCGAATTCACGTATCGAATGCATTGAGAAGATCGCGTTGCCGATATCGAAACCGGTTGCCCCGGCTGAAGCGGAAGACATCGGTCCGACCGTTGACCCTCCGCGAAGGTCGTTGCGGTTAACGAACTCCTGGAACGGGATCCCGCCCCTGGAACAGTAATCTTTGAATATTGCCGCCGCCCCGGGCGATTCGATATACGACTGTGAGTAGCTGTGCTTGAGTACCGGACCGCGGTTTAAAAACACCTTATGTTCCGCATCGTAAGTTTCGGGATGCGACGGGTGGCTCGCGTGCGCCATATCAGCAGAACAAATGACCGTATTAGCCAGAGCTCTGTCTACGCTCTCCTCGTTCCCGCCCGTGACGAAAGCAATGCGCCTTATCAGGGAAGTAAGCAGATTAGAACGTGCACCGCGGTCGGACAATGATCCTATTTCTTCGTGATCAAACGCGATCACCAGCGAGTTATGATCGGGAAGCACCCCGGCGCTATCGGTTTTTCCGGCGTCAATAAATCCGGTAAACGAGCAGAAAACCATTTCTCCGTTGTCCAGGTGCGGTGCTGAAACGAATTCGCCGTTCTCGCCTGTGAAGCATGATTTCTGACAGTCATACGCGGAAAGATCAAAACTGACAATATTTTCCGGAGCAGTTTTAAGCTCTTTCGCGAGCATTTTAATAAACTCTGCCGAAGCATCTTTCCCGTCGGCGGATCCGGCTAAAAACGGAAGGATATCGCTTTGAGAACTGAATTTCGCACCGTCGTTCACGCCCCGGTTCATGTGGATGGCGAGCTCGGGAACGAGCAAAAGGGGACGGTCGAAATTAACGTTTACACCCTCGAACCCGTCACTGCCCTGAGACCGGACGTAAACACGGCCCGCAAGGCCGAGAGGCCTGTCAAACCAGCTGTGCTCGATAAGACCGCCGTAAGTTTCGACATTGACCCTGACGTATGAGTTCGCCGAAGATGCGGGATGCGGCCTGACCCTCAGGCACGGATAATCCATGTGAGATAAACTCACGTGCCACCCGTCATCCTCAGGGACGTTCTTTCCGAGGCGGAACGCGGCGATGCACGAGTCGTTCCTGATAATATAGTAATTTTTACCGGGGACAAGCTTTCCCCAGGACTTTTTTTCGTCAAGTTTTTCTGCGCCGCTCTCTTCAAGCATCTTACCTAAAACTTCCGCACCCTGGTACGGAGTGGGTGAGGCGTCAATAAATTTAAGCAGCTTTTTTGCGTCTTCGTTTGTGCTTTTTCCGGCTCTTCCTGCGCTTGCCATATCGATCATGCCTTCCTGATTTTTAAATGATCCGGATCTCTCGATCCGTCAGAATATCCACCGTCTGGAATATTATAATTATTTGAACTTTTTTCTGGCCTGGAGCACCGCTATCAGCACCGCTAAAGCAAAAGCGACGACCAGCGAAATGATTATGTGCGTGTTCGTGATAAAATACCTGCCGGAGCCCGAATTTCCATTGTTCTCCGGGACCTGCGTAGGCTGCGGCTCCGCTTCATCCGAAGAAGCGAATACGACGGAGCCGAAAGCGCTTTCATCGCGGGACGCAGGAGCGATATTGGTCAGGCAGATGAAAAGAAATACTGCCGCGATCACCGCGGACAATACAGCCAGAGCATTTACTGCCGTGTGCCCGGCTTTTTTCAGATCGTGTTTTTTTGCTAATTCTCTCTTCATACCTCATCACATCCTGTGCTGAAACAAAAAGGCCGTGCGCAAATGCGCACGGCCTTAAACAGGGGAGACGCGACTCGAACACGCAACGGGCGGTTTTGGAGACCGCTGCTCTACCAATTGAACTACTCCCCTTCGCGCGATGTGGAGTATACACCAAACGGAAATGTGATGTCAAGCACATTTTCTACATCGCGCGAAGCGCGCCGGGATGGATCAAACCCTTGCGCGCTTATTAAGTTATTTAACATCCGTAAGAGGACTCGAGGTCGTGAAAGTTGTCCCGCCGCACGTAACGGAGAGTTCAACGTAGTAGCTCACCGCATCATCCGGAAGACGGACGGAAATGGTATTGCCGCTAACGCTGCAGTTAACGAAATGCCATTCCTGATCGATCGTATCCTGACCGGCGATGTGAAGCCTGCCGTTCGGAGAGTAGCTAAGAGGCTCGTCGATATAGCATACACGCGCCTTTACACTATCTGCGTCAGACGGGACCGATATCCGGAAAGATACGTCACGGCTGCTTCCGGGAAGCGTTTCGAACGTTGCGAGCGGTTTTCCGCCTTTAACTGCCCAATCCGCGAAACGGTATATCTCCGGCCGGCTCCAGCCCTCGATGTGGCCGTGGTTCCAGTTCTGGATCACCGACAGCACGCTGCCGTTGGTTTCGACGAACGACTTGCTGTTGGAGTTTATGGAGAAGCAGTTATCGTTTGCCCAGCACAGCCAGAGCACGGGCGTCCGGACATCGTTAAACTTCAAAGAAGGCTCCCAAAGCTCGCGGGTTCCTTTGGAATTGAAATTGTCCTTCATCCACGAGTGCGCCTCGTTAAGATAGCCGCTGCCGTATACAGGGATCGCAAACGCGAATCTCGTATCATACCCGATGGCAATTGACGTTATCACTCCGCCCCACGATATGCCGGTCAATCCGATCCGGTCGGGGTCAACGCGTTTATCGGCGCGCAGAAGGTTGTTCGCCAGAATAGTCTGAGCCACGGCGTGGTACATCCACATGCGGTCAACGCTACCTGCGGACGAGTACATTCCGTCATTGTCCGGAGGCATGATCCTGCCGTCGGCGCTAAGCACGTCCTTTGGAATGCTTCTTGTCCACGATGAAGCACCGTAAAAATCGTTGATGCCCTGAGCGGCGGGGTAGTAGCCCGTGTTTCCGACGGCGATAGCGGCATACCCGCGGTCATTCCAGAGCTTGACCCAGTTCGGATACGCGTATCCTCCGCCTCCGTGCTGAAGAACGATCGCGGGAACCTTTTTATTCTCGCTTGCGCCATCCGGAAAACCTACGTAAGCAAAAACTTTAGTCGCCTTGCCGCCGATATCAGCGCCGTCGAGCCAGATCGCCTTAACTCCCGGGTAACCGGCCGGATCATATTCGGGGCAATATTGAAACGTTGCTTCTTTATTAAGCATTTCGGAAAACATATGTTCAAGTTCCTCGTTTTTTGATGCGAATACCTGCTTCCCGGGCTGATCCCCCGAATGGCCGCCGCCCGGTCTTAGATCAGCTACGGGGCTGTCGGATATGCAAAGCGCGTCTAAAACGTAGCGGTCTCCGTCTGTTACCACGGAAGGTCTTGCGTCGATCTTAAAATAGTTGACCTTTGTGACGTCCGTGATACCGCTGTAATTTTTCCAGGGAACTAATTTGCTAAGAGGCAATGCTACGTATCCTTCGAATCCGGCGGGGATCCTGACGGACGAACCGTCACCGGCATCCGAGGAGTCGTTGCCAACGTCGCATTCGACGATGCCTTTGCTTACGTCCGTGACGATTGCACAGGTCGCGTCGAAATAACTGCGCTTTTGGCCGCCGCCCGTTCCGATGCAGAAAGTGAGACCGACGCTGGAATTGTCCGGCGTTGCCACCCAGACACGCAGGTAATACTCCGGAAGAGCTTCTTTGAAGACGCCGAGCCGTTTTCCGCCGAGTTCAAAAGCCTGGCACCACGTAGTACCGGATAGCGTGTTAACAAGCGCTTTTCCTTCCTGCGCGAATTCTTCTTCGAACGAGAACTCCGGGTGGGTGATGCCGAAATAGCTAAGATCGACCGGCCCGAGCTCTTTTACCGGGTCGCTGATCTCGTTAAAACTTTCTATCATCAACGTCACTTTTGAAGGATCCGGTACAGGCGTCGGCTCGGGCGTCGGCTCGGCGGTATTCAAAGAGGTATTTGAAGCCGGCTCATTTTGATCGCCGGTCGCAATTTCATCGGTCACTGTAGATCCAGGCACAGTATCGCCTCCTTTTACGCATCCCGGTGCAAGAACGCACGGCAGCATAACAGCTATAATAACTGCGGTAAGAAATCTTTTATTCATTTAGTATCGCCTCGGTAAATTTCGCCTTGGTAAGTATCGCCCCGGTAAGGCCTGATTGATCATATCCGTAAAAATGCTCCGGCGGGCGTTCGGCTGCGCGCGGCAGGGGAGACGTCTTCCGGAGCTTTTTATCATTCAGCTTTTACGATCAGCTTTTTTTGTTCTTTTTCGTTACTACGATCGTTACAACGATCAGAGCGGCAATAATAGCGGCTCCGGCGATGATGGCAATGATCGCACCGGTTTTCAGACCGCCTTTGCTGTCTTTTCCGGGATCTTTCGAGTTTTCGGTAGCCTCAGGTTCAGCGGTGGCTTCTGCAGTAGGCTCAGCGGTAGGTTCATCGGTAGCCGGGGGAGCGTTTCTGTCCGGACCTGCGGCAACGAGAAGTGTATTTACTACCGCGCGCGGACTTCCGTACGATCCGTCCGATTTCTTATCGCTCGGTCTGTTTATAAGTTGATATCCTTCGCCCGCAAGCTGTACCATCGTGGCACTTCCGCCGCCGTCAACGATGAACGCGTCTTCGAGCTGAAGGTCTTTGGCGAGCTGAAAGTAAGAGCCGAACGGGATACCTACGCTGAAATCCTTCTGCCTTCCGTCAGCTTCGATAAGCAGCATCTTGCCCGATTTCGTCGTGGCAATGATCGTGGTGGGGTATCCGCTTTCGCCGCCTCCGAGGCTCGAAGGACTTCCGTCTTTTGCGAATACCATATGGCCTCCGACGGCTGTGTAAACGTTCTGCCAGAATTCATCGTTCTTGAACGTATCTTTAACTGATATTTCGATCGTAACTTTATCTCCGACCTGATAATCGGCAAGTTTCGCGATCTTTTTTTCTCCTCTCGCTGTGAGGATGATGCGGTTATCTTTCATCGGCTGATCTTCATCGCCGGGGCCGCAGATCGCCGTGACAGTACCGGTAATGTTTGTCCCGTGTTTGATCACGTAATTTTCGTCGAAGTCAATTATGACCTCGAACGCGTCGTCAAGAGCGTAGTTTGACAGCGGACCTTTGTCCGTGTACATCATGATCGCCTTGTTCGCCGGGAGTCTGTTCATACCGTTGATCTTTTCCTTGTTTCCCGTCGTATTGTTCGTAACGTTTATCGTTACTTTCGGCTGCCCGAGCTGTGCAACACCGTCGGCGCTTATTCCAAACGACTGGAATTCACCTTCAAAAGGCGTCTCGGTCGAGTCGTGAGGTGTGCTGATGATCTCGCCTTCGTATACGTTGAACCCTCTGGGGATCGTCAACGATTTTTTTACGACCGGATCGGACTGTCCTCCGTAAGATGTGCCTGAACCTTCGACGCGTGCGTGAGCGTACGTGACCATCCACATATCTCCGTTAACGCCTGCCAGCGCTTTTCTGCCCGGATGGTTCGCATTGTATTCTTCCATGGTCTTCTGGACAGACTTAAGTGTATTCGAATGTTCCGCTTCGTTTGTTACGTCGATATAAAGGTCGCTCTGTTGGGGATCGAATTCAACGATATGGATGTGGTTCAGCAGATATTTGGAATCGGCGGATGAAACAAAATCGTACGCCATAACTCCTGGGTAGATCTCCCGTTCCTGATAATCCTGGACCCATGCCAGATCTTTGAGACCTTCCATTCCGTTCACAGCTACCGGCTTCTGGATCAGGCATACCAGCATGACGGCGGCAATAACGACCGTTAGGATCATGATCATTCTTTTTCTTAACATTTTAGATTGCTCCTTTCGAAGAAACGGCAACAACCGGTTCATATGCGAATTCTACAATATCCACCCGCCGTTGTCAACGCACAAGCGAATGGAGAACAATGGCAAATTGCAGGCGAAATGCGTTATTAATTTAGATACGGCCGAAAAAGATCAAAGGCGGAGTTTCGGCCGTGCATTCCACCTCTTTTATACGGCCGAAAATGATCAAAGGCAGGATTTCGGCCGTGCATTCCTCCTCTTCAATACGGCCGAAAAAGATCAAAGGCGGAGTTTCGGCCGTGCATTCCTCCTCTTCGATACGGCCGAAATTGATCAAAGGCGGGATTTCGGCCGTGCATTCCTCGTCTTTGATACGGCCGAAAATGATCAAAGACGGAATTTCGGCCGTATTTTCTACTTCTTCTGTACGGGCACGATCGACAAAAAGCTGATTTGCAGATGCTTGACAAAAACGCCGCTATCAAGTAGAATGCATATGATCAAGCCGGCTAAGCCGGAGCGGCGTTTTGCCGGGCAGTCCCGGTAATTTAACTGCATCCGGTTGACAGAAAAACCGGAACAAAAAGGAGCGCATTTGACAATGAAAAAATTCAGAAGCATGTCGATCATTCTCGTGCTGGCTCTCGTATTGTCCCTGATCCCGTCGTTCACAGCATTTGCGGCGGAACCAGGATACGTATACGACTTCTACTATGAGAGCGATTTTGACAGTATCTACACAGTAACAGGAACAAACGAATGCTCAGTGTCGTGGGAAGACCATGCACTTAAGATCGTTGCCGAAAACCTGAGCGAAATCGGTGACCCGAACTTTTATATCAACTCGATCGCGGACGAAGACATTGATGGAGAAGACTATCCGTACGTAGCATTCTGCCTGAAAAACCTTACCGACGCCACCGAGTACGAAGGACACTTCGGAACGTCGACCCATCCGATCAGCGGAAGCACCGTATTCCATTTCGACGTTGACCCCAATATGACCGAGTTCAAGACATTCATTTTCAATATGCCTGTTCAGAACCAGAAATACGTCAACATCATCAACGGACCTGACGGAGTATCCGCTTCCGAAGGCGCGAGCGGAAACGTTGTCGCCGAAATGGAAGAAGGAGAGACGTTCTGGGAAGGCACCATCTCTACGTTCAGGTTTGACGGAATGTACAGAGGCGGAAGAAGCGGACTTGCCGAAGAAGGCGATACGCTGCTGATATCCTGGGTAGGATTCTTCGCCACCGAAGAAGATGCTAAAAATTACAAGGGACCGGATCATTCAGTTGAGAGAACTCCCGAGCCTACCGAGGACCCTTCGACCTATGACTCAAAACCTTACGGGATGCTCGTTTTCAACAGCGACGACGATATGTTTTATGAGTTCTTCTCCGACACCGGAAGGAACCAGATCGAAGACGCGTACTTCGACAGCGATAAAGGATGCTGGTGTATCGACATATTGGCCGGCGGCGATCCGTTCATCGAAATGGGATTCGCCACACTGATAGCG
>JAEEGI010030884.1_pt1 | contig 10048 bp, 8 predicted proteins | sample 8958751 | NCBI WGS metagenome assembly JAEEGI01 (sample SAMN16246545, study PRJNA631951) | gut metagenome | biome: gut microbiome; feature: rumen; material: KS-attached | host: Bos | place: Iran: Karaj | collected 2018-10 | reverse complement strand
TCAGGCCCCGCACCTCGATCGCTTCCTTTATCCAGGCGTCGTCGTAGCCGTTTCCGTTGAAGATGATCCGCTTGTGATCCCTGATCGTCTTCTTGATCATGTCGTGAAGAGCCGTTTCAAAATCTTTGGAGCCCTCCAGACGGTCGGCGTAGATCTTAAGGCTTTCCGCCACGGCGGCGTTCAGCATGATATTAGCGCAGGCGATACTGTTGGAGGAGCCGAGCATACGGAACTCGAATTTGTTGCCGGTAAAGGCAAATGGAGATGTTCGGTTCCGGTCGGTGGTATCGCGGTTGAATTTCGGCAGCACGTCGACGCCGAGCTTCATCTGCGTTTTTTCTGCTCCTTTATAAGGCGTATCGGTTTCGATCGCTTCCAGCACGGCGTTCAGCTCGTCGCCGAGGAACATCGAAATGACGGCGGGCGGCGCTTCGTTGGCGCCGAGACGGTGGTCGTTGCCCGCCGTGGCGACCGAAATACGGAGCAGGTCCTGATAATCGTCCACCGCCTTGATGACGGCGCAGAGGAACAGCAAAAACTGCGCGTTCTCATAGGGCGTCTCTCCGGGAGACAGCAGATTCTGTCCCTCGCTTGTGGCGATGGACCAGTTGTTGTGCTTACCGCTTCCGTTGACGCCGGCAAAGGGCTTTTCATGAAGCAGACAGACAAGACCGTGCTTGGCGGCGATCTTCTGCATCATTTCCATCGTCAGCTGGTTATGGTCGGTCGCCACGTTGGTTGTGGTATAGATCGGCGCCAGCTCGTGCTGGGCGGGAGCGACCTCGTTATGCTCGGTCTTTGCCGTGATGCCCAGCTTCCAAAGTTCGTCGTTCAGATCCTCCATAAATTCGGCGACCTTAGGTTTGATGGCGCCGAAATAGTGGTCGTCCATCTCCTGCCCCTTCGGCGGCTTGGCGCCGAACAGCGTTCGTCCGGTAAAGCGCAGATCGGGGCGCTTGTCGTACATCTCTTTTGAGATAAGAAAATATTCCTGCTCCGGTCCCACCGAGGAGCGGACGTACTTCGCCGTGGTGTTGCCGAACAAGCGAAGCACGCGCAGCGCCTGCTTATTCAGCGCCTCCATGGAACGCAGAAGCGGCGTCTTTTTGTCAAGCGCGTGTCCGCCGTAGGAGCAGAAAGCGGTGGGGATGCAAAGCGTCTTTCCTTTTATAAACGCGTAAGAGGTGGGGTCCCACGCCGTATAGCCTCTTGCCTCAAAGGTAGCTCGCAATCCGCCCGACGGGAAGGAGGAGGCGTCCGGCTCGCCCTTGATCAGCTCTTTGCCGGAAAACTCCATGATCACGCCGCCGTCCGGGGAGGGGGATATGAAGCTGTCGTGCTTCTCGGCCGTGATGCCGGTCAGCGGCTGGAACCAGTGCGTAAAATGCGTAGCTCCCTTGCTGACCGCCCAATCCTTCATGGCAAGCGCCACGGCGTCTGCAACACTCGCATCAAGGGGTTGTCCCTCATCTATAGTGTGTTTGAGGGATGCGTATGTCTTAGCGGATAACATCGACTTCATTACTCTGTCGTCAAAAACGTTTTCTCCGAAATACTCCGATACCGTTTTCATTATTTTGATCTCCTTTCGGTTTTTACAAAAAAAGGCGCCTTCCATGTAAAATGACATGAAAGACGCCTTTGCCTTCATTTATGAAATTGTGTTGAAAAACGAAAACGCGCCTTTGAACCCTTTAAGTTCAAAGACGCCCTTGCCTTTAATGTTTGCAATTATACACCGTATCTTTTGATTTGTCAAGACCCCTTTATGTAACTTTTTTGTGAAATCCTGCAAAAACGAGCCGAAGCGACGGTTTTGGCTCTTGACAAATACGTTTTAATGGTGTATAATTCAGCGCAATGAGCAAAGACGTTCATTTCCGCACAGATTTTTAGTTTGTGCGAAAATGGGCGTCTTTTCTTTTTATTCAAAAAAATCGAAAGAATGGTGAAACGATATGGTAAGAGAAGGCGATGTGAGGATCCCCTCCGGCTGTGCGATTTCGGCAGTAATATCCAGAACCGGACGCCGCATGACCGGCCGTGCCGTAATCGAGTCAATGAAACCTATGCACGACCGGTCAAACGGTCTCGGCGGCGGCTTTGCGGGATACGGAATCTATCCTGACTATAAGGATTTTTATGCGTTTCATATGTTTTTCGACTGCCGCGATACACGCAAAAAATGCGAGGCGTTCTTAAAGGAATCTTTTGAAGTGGTAAAAGGCGAACTGATTCCGACCCGAAAAATGCCCGAGATCACCGACGAGCCGATTATATGGCGATATTTCGTCACGCCGCTGCGCTCTGTTCTATCTGATCTTCAGCTTGACGAAAAGGAATTTATCGCACGCACCGTTATGAAGATAAATACTGAAATGAACGGCGCATATGTTTTTTCAAGCGGTAAGAATATGGGCACATTCAAAGCTGTCGGTTTTCCGGAGGATGTCGGGATTTTCTATCGCCTTGACGAATATGAAGGTTATTCATGGACTGCGCATGGCCGCTATCCCACGAATACTCCCGGATGGTGGGGCGGAGCCCATCCGTTTACATTGCTTGATTATTCCGTAGTTCACAACGGGGAAATATCATCCTACGACGCCAACCGCCGGTATATCGAGATGTTCGGCTACAAATGCACGCTGCAGACTGACACGGAGGTCATCACTTACATACTGGACTATCTGATCCGCCGGCAGGGACTGACGCTGGCAGAAGCGGCGAACGTCATCGCCGCCCCATTCTGGAGCACGATCGAAAGCAAGCCAGACGAATATGAAAGAGAAAAACTGCGGTATCTGCGCACGGTGTTCCCGAGTCTTCTCATCACCGGACCGTTTTCCATCGTTCTCGGATTTGACGGCGGACTGATGGCTCTGAACGACCGGCTGAAGCTTCGTTCGATGGTGGTAGGCGAAAAGGACGACCGTGTCTTTATCGCAAGCGAAGAAGCGGCGATCCGCGTTATGGAACCGGATGCAGAAAAGATCTGGGCTCCGTCCGGCGGCGAACCGGTAATCGTGGCCGTGAAAGAAGGTGCATTTTAGTGGGAGTGGAATTCATATATCCGGAATTTGAGGTCGTCCGCAATTATGACAGATGTATCGCATGCCGCGTGTGCGAACGGCAGTGCGCAAACGACGTGCATGCATTGAGCGTTGAACGGGGCGTTATGATCAGCGACGAGACAAAGTGCGTCGACTGTCAGCGGTGCGTGTCGCTTTGCCCCACCCGTGCGCTGAAGATCGTGAAAAGCGACTGTACGCTTCGCGAAAACGCCAACTGGCAGAACGATACGATCAAGGAAATATATAAACAAGCAAACAGCGGCAGCGTACTGCTGTCCTCTATGGGAAATCCGAAGCCGCTTCCCGTATATTGGGATAAGATACTGATCAACGCATCGCAAGTAACAAATCCGCCGATCGATCCCCTTCGCGAACCTATGGAAACGCAGGTGTTTCTCGGCAAAAAGCCGTCCCAAACAGAACGCGGAAAAGACGGAAAGATAAAATGTGAGCTTCCGCCGCAGATTTCGCTGTCTCTGCCCGTAATGTTCTCGGCCATGAGCTACGGCTCTATCAGCTACAACGCACACGCGTCACTCGCGCGCGCCGCGACGGAGTTGGGGATACTTTACAACACAGGTGAGGGCGGCCTTCATGAAGATTTTTATAAGTACGGAAAGAATACTGTCGTTCAGGTTGCATCAGGACGATTCGGTGTGCACGAAGATTATCTGAATGCAGGCGCTGCCATAGAAATCAAAATGGGACAGGGCGCAAAGCCCGGTATAGGCGGCCATCTGCCGGGCGCCAAGATCGTCGGCGACGTGTCCCGCACCCGTATGATCCCGGAGGGATCGGACGCGATCAGTCCCGCGCCGCACCATGATATCTATTCGATCGAGGATCTGCGACAGCTCGTCTTTTCTCTCAAAGAGGCAACACAGTATAAAAAACCGGTGATTGTCAAGGTCGCCGCAGTCCATAATATCGCAGCTATCGCAAGCGGAATTGCAAGAAGCGGGGCTGACATTATCGCAATCGACGGTTTTCGCGGCGGCACCGGTGCTGCGCCTACGCGCATTCGCGATAACGTCGGTATTCCCGTTGAAATGGCACTCGCCGCAGTGGACAAACGGCTCAGGGACGAGGGCATTCGCGGCAACGTTTCACTTGTCGTCGGAGGATCTGTCCGATCTGCTGCCGATGTTGTCAAAGCTGTTGCTCTGGGGGCCGACGCCTGCTACGTCGCCACAGCGGCGCTGCTCGCACTCGGATGCCATCTTTGCCGCACCTGTCAGAGCGGCAGGTGCAACTGGGGCATCGCCACGCAGCGTCCGGATCTCGTCAAGCGTCTCAATCCCGATATCGGTTCTGCCCGGCTTGTCAATCTGATGACGGCGTGGCGGCATGAAATAATGGAGATAATGGGCGGTATGGGTATCAACTCCATTGAAGCGTTGCGCGGAAACCGGCTGATGCTGCGCGGCGTGGGGTTGAACGAAAAGGAACTGGAGATACTGGGTATCTCCCATGCGGGGGAATAAAAAATGAAACGTGTCTATGTAAACGAAGAATGGTGCCTCGGATGCCACTTGTGCGAATATAACTGCGCATACGCCAATTCCGGTTTGAAAGATATGGTCGTCGCCCTCAAGGATAAAAAGATCTTTCCGCGGATCCGCGTGGAAGGAGAAGACAGGATCACCTTTGCGGTTTCATGCCGTCATTGCACCGATCCGATCTGCGTCAAAAGCTGTATCGCCGGAGCGATATCAAATCGGGACGGTGTTGTGAGGATCGACCGTAACAAATGTGTAGGTTGTCTCACCTGCGTGCTCGTTTGTCCTTATGGGGCGCTGGCGCCGGGAGAAGACGGCGTAATGCAGAAATGCGAGCTTTGTCTTGACAACGCTTGCGGCGCGCCGGCGTGCGTAACGGGTTGCCCGAATCGGGCAATCGTTTACGAAGAAAGGAGCGAGACCCAATGAAACGATACGTTATTATCGGAGGTGGCGTCGCCGCCGTCGGCTGCATCGAGGGCATTCGATCCCTCGACCGGGAGGGGGAGATCACCGTCATATCCGAAGAGGATCATCCGGTATACAGCCGCCCGTTGATCTCCTATCTGCTGGAAGGCAAGACCGATATCGAACGGATGAAATACCGTCCGGACGGGTTTTACAAAGAAAACGGCTGCCGGGTGTTCTACGGCAGACGCGCCGTATCTATCGACGCCGTCTCACACACGGTAACGTTGGACGCCGGCGCCGAAATACTTTATGACAAGTTGTGCGTCGCCGCAGGCTCGCGCCCGTTCGTCCCGTCTTTTGACGGTTTGGATACAGTAGAAAACAAGTATTCCTTTATGACTCTTGACGATGCTCTTGCCATAGATGCGGCGCTTTTTGAAAGTGCCCGTGTCCTGATCGTAGGCGCGGGACTCATCGGATTGAAATGTGCCGAAGGGATCCGGGGTCGAGTAGGCAGCATCACAGTATGCGATCTTGCCGACCGGGTGCTCTCCAGTATACTCGACGCGGCCTGCGCCGCCGTCGTTCAAAAGCATCTCGAGCAAAACGGCATCGATTTTATGCTCGGCGATACGGTTCAGCGCTTTGAAGGCAACCGCGCCTGTATGAAAAGCGGCGGCACGGTGGATTTTGATCTGCTTGTACTTGCCGTCGGCGTGCGGGCAAACAGCGAGCTTGTAAGAGATGCAGGAGGCGAGGTAAACCGTGGGATCCTTGTGGACGAAAAGATGCAAACGACGCTCACCGACGTTTACGCGGCAGGCGACTGTACGGAAGGATACGACGCTTCGCTCGGCGCACGGCGTGTTCTTGCCATTCTCCCAAACGCCTATATGCAGGGAAATACAGCGGGTATCAATATGGCGGGAGGTGAAAAACAGTTTGAGAACGCCGTTCCCATGAACTCCATCGGTTTCTTCGGCCTTCATATGATGACCGCCGGAGTATATGACGGCGAAATGTTCGAGGATGAAAAAAACGGATCCATCCGAAGATTATTTGTAAAAGGCGGACGGCTCGTAGGCTATATCCTCATTGGAGTAACGGACAGGGCGGGCATTTATACCTCTCTGGTTCGTGAAAAGACACCTCTTGATACTGTCGATTTCGACCTGACAAAAATAGTTGCTTCAAATTTAATTTTTTCACAAGATATACGTAGAAAAAAATTCGGAGGTGTAGTATAATATGATAATTGATGCAAAAGGTCTAAGTTACCGTGATATCAATAATAAACTGCGCACCACGGACAAAGAGAGCACGATCATGAACTGTCTCGGGCAGCGTTTCATCTGCGCCGGGATGTCGGGTATTTCCGTAACGTTGGAGGGGATCCCCGGCAACGCGCTCGGCGCCTATCTCAACGGCGCGGAGATCACGGTAAAGGGCAACGCGCAGGACGCCGTCGGCGACACGATGAACGACGGCCGGATCGTCATATTCGGAAGTGCGGGCGACGCGGCCGGTTACGCCATGCGCGGCGGGAGCATCTTCGTCAAGGGAAACGCCGGTTACCGCGCCGGGATCCACATGAAGGCGTACAAAGAAAAAATCCCCGTTATGGTCATCGGCGGCAAAGCCGGAAGTTTTCTCGGCGAATATCAGGCAGGCGGCGTGATCGTCGTTCTCGGACTCGGAACAAACGGCAAAAAGATCGTAGGCAATTTTCCATGCACGGGAATGCATGGCGGCAAGCTGATCCTGCGTTCCGATTGCCGGGATATCGCTTTCCCGGATCAGGTCACGGCAAGACCGGCGACCGATCAAGAGAAAACCGAGATCGACCGTTACGTCTCCGAATATTGCCGTCTGTTCGGCGGGGATAAAGAAGAATTGACGGATCATCCTTTTACGGTCGTAACTCCGGACAGCAAAAATCCTTATAAACAACTGTACGTTGCCAATTAGAACATCTGAAAGCGGGAGGATATCATGAAATATTCAAAGGAAGAAATAATGCAATACGTTGTCGAGGAGGACGTCAAATTCATCCGTCTTGCATTCTTCGACGTGTTCGGACGTCAGAAGAATATTTCGATTATGCCGGACGAGCTTGACCGTGCGTTTACCTACGGCATTGCTTTCGACGCCTCCGCCATCGCCGGTTTCGGCGACGAGGCACATTCCGATCTGTTCCTGCACCCCGATCCCGAAACGCTGACATGGCTGCCCTGGCGCCCGGAACACGGGAAGGTCGTGCGGATGTTCTGCTCGATCACCTATCCCGACGGAAAACCGTTCGAATGCGATACGAGAAGTCTGCTCAAAAAAGCGGTGAGCGACGCAGCAGAGGCGGGTTACACCTTTTATTTCGGTGCCGAGCAGGAATTTTACCTGTTTGAACTTGATGAAAAAAATCAGCCCACAAAGACGCCGTATGACCGAGCCGGCTATATGGATATCGCGCCGGAAGACAAGGGAGAAAACGTACGGCGCGAGATCTGTCTGACACTTGAGAAAATGGGCATCCGTCCCGAAAGCTCGCACCACGAGGAAGGCCCAGGACAAAATGAGATTGATTTTCGTTATACCGAGGCGTTGACGGCGGCGGATAACGTGATGACGTTTCAGACGGTCGTCAAGACTGTCGCGCGCCGCAATGGTCTGTTTGCCGACTTTTCTCCGAAGCCGCTTCCGGATGAACCCGGCAACGGCTTCCATATCAATATGTCGGTCCGCCCGGACGATTCTTCCGAAAAACTGAAACACATGATCGCAGGCGTACTTGACAGGGCGATCCCGACGACGGTCTTTCTTGATCCGACCGAGGATTCTTACAAAAGGCTCGGTCAGCGCAAAGCGCCAAGCTACGTCTCCTGGTCAGCGGAAAACCGTTCGCAGTTGGTACGGATCCCCGCCGCCTCGAGGGAATTTCGACGCGCCGAGTTACGATCCCCAGATCCTACGGCAAATCCATATATCGCCTTTGCGCTTTTGATTTGGGCGGGGATGGACGGCATTCAAAAGCAAACAGAGCTTCCGAAGCCTGTCGACATCAACCTGTTTAAAGCCGATGAGGAAGCCGTCTCAGGGCTGGAAAAGCTGCCCGAGACGCTTGCCGAAGCAAAGGCCATTGCGAAAAACGATTGCTTTATCAAAGCGCATATTCCTGCTGAAATTTTGGATATATACTGCGCGGAATGATCTGTAAATAATCCGGTGAAGGGGGGATCCGTTTGAGCCTGAGAGAACAAGTCTACAGTGTTCTGGTCGTTTCGGCGTCCGTAAAATTCAATCAGGCTCTGCCTGAGATCTTTTCCGCTCCCGTTTTTTCGCCCGTCCAATTTGTTTCCAACGTCAGCGCCGCCAAGCGGGCGATCGCAGAGCGGGATTTTGATATGATAATAGTAAACTCACCGCTTCCCGATGATTCCGGACTCCGTTTCGCCATCGATACCGTAAGCAGCTATCAGACCGTCGTCCTCTTTCTGGCAAGAACAGAGCAATATACGCAGTCCTTCGATCAGCTTGCGGAGCACGGGGTATTCCTGATTCAAAAGCCCACGTCAAAAACAGCGTTTGAGCTTGCTTCCGGCTGGCTGATCAGCGCCCGCGAAAGGATAAGAAAAACAGAAAAGAAAACGCTTTCCATTGAAGAAAAGATGAACGAGATACGGCTTGTCAACCGCGCAAAATGGCTGCTGATCAGCGAGCTGAAAATGACCGAGCCGGACGCTCACCGTTATATAGAAAAACAGGCGATGGACCGCTGCGTTCCGAAACGGCAGATCGCCGAGGAAATCATCAATACATACAGTTAGACGTATTGTTATTTTGAAAAAGTGCGTGCAGTTATCAAATACCATATCATGTAAAAGTTTCAGCGGCGGGAGCGATCCCGCCGCAGTGCGTTATATCACTGTTTACAGACTCTTTCCGAAGAACGGAAGGATGAATTCGAACGCCTCGGAGACGAACGGCGCGAGGTTGTACATAAGAAGCAGATCACCTTCCACATCTTTGAGCTGTGCCTTCAATATCTTGTTTTCCATACGAAGACGTTCTTCTTCGCTCAGCTCTTCTAACGGTCTCGTTCTCCCCCTTCCGTCTTTAAATCCGTCTATCCCGTTCTCCTCATACTTCCTCACCCATGCATATATTTGCTGGTACGACACTTCGTATGTTTGGATCGTCAGTGGATAGTCCTTTCCGTGTTCAATGCAGAATGCTACAATCTCTACTCTCTCTTCTTGCGTCGTTTTTCTTCCCTTGGTCATATAGATCTCCGTTCCGGCTTCTCGCCTTTCTTTGATTTCTCTATGACCATTATACCACTTTATCCATGTTCGTAGTGACTTTTTATCAGATATCCCGAATTTTTTACATATTGTCCTTAGACCGCCTTCCCCATTCAGGTACGATTGAATTGCTTCCAATTTTAACTCTTTGCTGTATTTCTTCTTCCTTTTCTTTGACATTAATAACCCCCATAGTTGTAGTCTTGATGCGTTTTGTTTTTTCAAGTGTCTACTCTATAGGGATTATATCATTGAGGTGGGGGACTTTTTGCTAATTTTTCGTTAAAAAATCAGGGGTCCAAACAGCATCATACTGTGCTGCGGCGATGAAGACGACATCGGCAGGGAGCTAAGGCTCCTGGAAAGCGCGGCGCCGGATGGAATCGATCTGTTCATGCAGAGCAGGAACCCTCCCCGGCGTTTCGTCGGGGAGGGTTCCTGAATCTATTGTAGCGCTGTTATATTCTGAGCGATTTTTGTGAAGAAATCTGCTGACCAGATATCTACGGACGCAGGATTTTTAATAAACTGGAAGACGTCCTGTTTCGAGTCCGGGTAATCTATCGAAGTGAAACGTTCGCACAATGCTTCCCTTATGTTGTCTATTGTCATGTTGTATAAAAAAATGCAGAAAACCTCCGATTTAAAATGTTGGTATTCTCCGAAGAAATACGGTTTAATCTACGCAGGGAGGTCATACGAAATGAAAAAGGACATTTTAGAATACGTGGGACAAGAAAAAGAGGATCCTATATAAATGCTGTTA
>JAEEGI010030881.1_pt1 | contig 10049 bp, 7 predicted proteins | sample 8958751 | NCBI WGS metagenome assembly JAEEGI01 (sample SAMN16246545, study PRJNA631951) | gut metagenome | biome: gut microbiome; feature: rumen; material: KS-attached | host: Bos | place: Iran: Karaj | collected 2018-10 | reverse complement strand
GGGCAAGGAGGATGTGATCCGCTACGTGCTCACCGCCAACGCCCCGGAAACCAAGGACAACGACTTCAGCTGGAAGGATTTCCAGACCCGCAACAACAGTGAGCTCGTGGGTATCTTCGGCAACTTCGTCAACCGTGCCGTCGTGCTGACGCACAAATACTTCGACGGCGTCGTTCCCGCCTGCGGCGAACTGCAGGAGGTGGACCGCGAGGCCCTCGCCGAGATTCCCGCCCTGCGCAAGTCGCTGGAGGAGAACCTGTCGGCCTACCGCTTCCGTGAAGCGCTGCGCGACGCAATGGGTATCGCCCGCGTGGGCAACAAGTATATCTCCGATACGGAGCCCTGGAAGGTGGCCAAGACCGATATGGCCCGCACGGCTACCATCCTGAACGTTTCGCTGCAGATCTGCGCGGACCTCGCCATCGCCTTCGAGCCCTTCACCCCGTTTGCCGCCGAGCGGCTGCGGACCATGCTGGGCGTAGGCATCCAGGCCGGAACGGACCACCGCAAGGGCGAACAGACCACCGTCAATACCTATAAGGAGGGTGAAGGCGCCGCCATCCACACCGGCTCGACGTCGGCAGGGCTGAACCTCGCCTGGGACCAGCTCGGCGCCACCGAAATCCTGCCTGCAGGCCACCAGATCGGGGAAGCGCAGCTGCTCTTCGCCAAGATTGAAGACGACGCCATCCAGGCGCAGCTCGACCGCCTCGAGGCCATCCGCGCCGAGAAGGAGGCCGCAGCCAAGGCAGAAGCGGCTAAGCAGGTCGCCCCGCAGAAAGAGGAGTGCACCTTCGAGGAGTTCGAGAAGATGGACATCCGCACCGCCACCGTGCTGGCTGCAGAACGCGTCCCCAAGACAGACAAACTCCTGAAACTCAGCATCGACACAGGCATCGACAAGCGGACCATCGTTTCCGGCATCGCCGAATACTACACGCCCGAAGAGATGGTAGGCAAGCAGATCTGTATCCTGGCCAACCTCAAACCGCGCGTCATCCGGGGCATCGAGAGCCGCGGCATGATCCTGATGGCCAAGCAGGGCGACGGCAAGATGCGGCTGGTTTCTCCGCAGGAGGCCGTAACAAACGGAGCGGTCGTAGGTTAACCCACGACCGCCCCTTTGTACAAGCCCTTTTCAGCTTATTTCATTCCCATCTTTTCCAGCAGGGCTTCCGGACGCGGATCGCGACCCCGGAAATCCCGGAAGAGGATATCTGCATCCACGGTACCGCCCTTGCTGAGCAGTTTCTCGCGGAAGGCCGTCGCCACTTCGCGGTTGAAGATGCCCTTCTCCTTGAAGAGGGAGAAGGCGTCTGCCTCCAGCACTTCGGCCCACTTGTAAGAATAGTAGCCGGCCGCATAGCCACCCGCAAAAATATGGGTGAAAGCCGGGCTGAAAATCACATCTTTCACGCTGGGCATGACCGGATTGCGGTTCACTTCCGCCTGCTCGAACGCAATCGGGTCAATTCCCGCCACATCCTTCAGCAAGTGATAATCCATATCCACCAGGCCAAAGTTCAGCTGGCGGATGCAGGCATAACCGGAGAGGTAGTTCTTGGAAGCCACAATCTTGTCGATCAGCTCCTGCGGGATCACCTCGCCCGTCTTGTAATGCTTGGCGAAGGTCTTGAGGTATTCGGGTTCATACGCCCAGTTCTCCATAATCTGCGAGGGCAGCTCCACGAAGTCGCGCGCCACGTTGGTGCCGGTCAGCGAGGGATAGGTGCCCTCGGCCAGCATGCCGTGAAGGCCATGGCCGAACTCGTGCAGGATGGTGGTCACCTCGTCGAAGGTCAGCAGGGAAGGTTCGGTCGCGGTCGGTTTGGTAAAGTTCGTGACCAGGGAGACGAAGGGGCGCTGCTCCTCGCCATTCACGATGCCCTGCTCGCGGAAAGCCGTCATCCAGGCGCCGCCCCGCTTGCTCTCACGCGGGAAGTAGTCGATGTAGAGCACCGCCATGAAACGGCCGTTCTCATCGGTCACATCAAAGGCGCGCACATCCGGATGATACACCGGAATGGCCGGATTCTCCGTAAACTGCAGGCCGTAGAGGCGGCCAGCCAGGTCGAAGATGGCTGCCTGCACACTGCTCAGCTCGGAGTAGGGCTTGAGCAGTTCCTCGTTGATGGCGTATTTCTCGTCGCGGTACTTTTCACTCCAGAAGGAGAAGTCCCAGGGCATCAGCTCTCCCTTGAAGCCATTCTTGGCTGCATACTTCTGAATATCCGCTACGTCACGCTTTGCGAACGGATAGGACTTCGTACGCAGGTCATTCAGGAAGGAGAGTACGTTTTCCGGCGTCTTGGCCATGCGGTCTTCGATGGCATAAGCGGCAAAGGTCGGATAGCCCAGCAGGCCGGAGGTCTTGATACGCAGGTCCACGATCTTCTTGATATTCTCCAGGTTGGAGAATTCACCGCCGACACACTTGGTGTTGTAGGCCGTCCAGATCTGCCGGCGCAGTTCGCGGTTCTCGCTGTAGCGGAGGAAGGGGCCGTAGCTCGGATAGTTGAGCGTATAGACCCAACCCTCCAGGCCCCGCTCGGAAGCCTCGGCGGCGCCCATATCACGCACATACTGCGGCAGGCCGGCCAGGTCGGCTTCGTCGGTAATATGCAGCGTATAGGCGTTGGTGGCTGAGAGCACGTTCTTGCCAAACTGCAGCGTCGCCAGGGAGAGTTCCTCCTGCAACTTGGCGTAGGTCGCCTTGTCCGCGTCGGAGAGGTTGGCGCCGCTCTGGACGAAACCCTTGTAGGTCTCCTCCAGCAGTTTGGCCTGCTCCGGGGTGAGGTTCAGCGTCTCGCGCGCCTCATACACCGTCTTGACGCGGGCAAAGAGCTCCGGATTGAGCATGATGGACATCGAATACTCGGTCAGCAGCGGGGAAATCTCTTCGGCCAGATTCTGCATCGCTTCATTCGTGCAGGCCTCGTTCAGGTTGAAGAAAATGTTGCTGACGCGGGTCAGGGATTCTCCCGCATAGGTCAGGGCCTCGATGGTATTGGCAAAAGTCGGAGCCTCGGGGTTATCGGTAATGGCTGCAATTTCTGCCTTTCCCTCTTTAATAGCCTGAAGGAAAGCGGGTTTGTAGTGTTCCGTCTTGATTTTGTCAAACGCGGGCGCACCGTGCGGGGCCTCGGACGGAACCAGCAGTGGATTGTTCATGGTACAGGATGTAAGGGTCGCAGCCGCCAGAAGGGCTGCCAAAATCGTCTTTTTCATGCCGCGAAATTAGTCAATCCCGGTGGCTTTGTCAAATGGATTTCTTATCTTTGCTACATATATTAATACCCTTTACAACTATGTGGTCCATTATTGTCTCTATTCTGATCGGCGCGCTGGCTGGATGCATCGCCGGCCGCATCATGAAAGGTTCCGGTTTCGGTTTCTGGCTTAACCTGCTTGTTGGTATCGTCGGTGGCTTCATCGGCGGCAGCCTGCTTGGCTGGCTCGGCATCGCCTGGGGTACGACCTGGGTAGGCCGGATCATCACCGCCGTGATCGGCGCAGTGATCCTGCTCTGGGTCATCAACCTGATCAAGAAGAAATAAGGTTATCGCCTGAAAAACAGCTCTTTTTGAGCTTTCTTACGCCCGGGGTCGCGTTCAACGGCCACGGGCTTCATTGTACGGGGATCCAGCCCGGTATAGAACATCACCGACGAGGTGGTCATCGGGGTAGGCATAAAGTCCTGCACCTGCTCCATCCAAATCCCCTTGAGAGCGGGATGGCGTTGCAGGGCACGCATTTCCGCCATCGTGCAGCCCGGGTGGGAGGAGATGAAATAGGGCACCAGCTCCAGGTGCTTCCCCTCCGCGGCATTGATGGCGTCGAACTCCCGGCGCAGCCGCTCGAAGAGGGCGAATGGCGGCTTGGCCATCATCTCCAGCACGCGCGGCTCGGTATGCTCGGGCGCCACCTTCAGGCGGCCGGAGGTATGGTGCAGCATCACTTCGCGCAGGTATTCCCGCCCGGAAGAATCGAGAAAACCGTTTGCATCCAGGAAGAGGTCGTAGCGGATGCCGCTGCCGATATAAGCGTGGCGCACTCCCTTGACGGCGCACACCTTTTTATATAAGGCGAGCAGCCGCTCGTGCGAAACCTGCAGATTCGGGCAGCGCGCGGGATAGAGGCAGGATTTGCGTCGGCAGCGCTCGCACAGGGTGCGATCCTTTCCGCCCAGCCCATACATATTGGCCGTAGGAGCCCCCAGATCCGAGATATTTCCCCGGAAGAAGGGCATCGCGACGAGTCGCCTCACCTCCTGCAGAATGCTCTCCTCGCTGCGGCTCTGAATAAACTTGCCCTGGTGCGCGGCAATCGTGCAGAAGTTGCAGCCACCGAAGCATCCCCGGTGGGTGATGATGCTCTCCTTGATCATGTCCCAGGCGGGAATCCGCTTGCCGCGATAGCGCGGGTGGGGCAATTTGGTAAAGGGCAGGTCCCAGTAGGAGTCCATCTCCGCCGTGGTGGCCGGCTCGCAAGGCGGATTGACCTGCACGTACCCCTCCCCGACCGCCTCGAGCAGCGTGGCGGGATGCAGCAGGTTGGCGTGCGTTTCAATCTGGTGGAAGTTCTCCGCCAGGGCCTTGCGATCGGCGCAGCACGCTTCGAAACCATGGAGAATCAAGCGATCCTCCCCGGGCCGCGGCGTCCCTTTGCGGTAGAAGGCAATCTGCGGCAACGACTCCATCTGGTGGCGGCTCCACCCCTTTTCAAAGGCGTGTGTGAGGGCCAGCATCGGCTTTTCGCCCATCCCGTAGCAGAGCCAGTCGGCACCACTGTCCACCAGGATGGAAGGCATCAGCGTATCGTCCCAGTAATCGTAATGCGTCAGGCGGCGGAGGGAGGCTTCAACACCTCCGATCACCACCGGCACATCGGGCCATAACTGCTTGAGAATCTTCGTGTAGGTAATCACCGCCCGGTCCGGCCGCGCACCGGCCTTTCCCTCCGGCGTATAGGCATCGTCGTGGCGCAGGCGGCGGGCGGCGGTGTAGTGGTTCACCATCGAATCCATCGCACCGGCGCTGACCCCGAAATAGAGCCGTGGAGCGCCCAGTTTGCGGAAATCGCGCAGATCGTCCCGCCAGTTGGGCTGAGGGACCACGGCCACGCGGTAGCCGTGCTTCTGCAGCCAGCGGGCAATACAGGCAGTTCCAAAACTCGGATGGTCCACGAAGGCGTCGCCCGTGAAGAGGATGACATCGATGGCATCCCAGCCCAGGCGTTCGACCTCCTTGGCGGAAGTCGGAATCATTTCAGCATCGATGGTTTCTGCGCGTTCCATTTCACCGATAAAGGTACGAATTTCCCCGATTCTGACCGGAAAAATCCGGAAACGGATCCTCTTTTTCACGTTTATCGGCCGGCATGGCCCGCCGCAACAAAAAGTGACGGCTATTCGTCCCACCCCCTTGACAAGCGGCCGGACGCCTCCTATCTTTGCAGCAACTGAAAGATTTGAGGAGACAAGATGATGAACCCTTCCTGTATTGAATGCGGAGCGACGCTCTCCGGACGCAGCGACAAAAAGTTCTGCAGCGACTACTGCCGCGCCACCTGGCACAACCGGCTCTATCGAAAAAGCGTCAGCGAACAATCCCCCGTCACGCGCATCCTGCGCCAAAACTACGCGGTGCTGACCCGCCTGCTGGGCAGCGGCCGCCACCGGGCAGATAGGCGGCACCTGGAACAATGGCAGTTCAACCCCGCCTACTGTACCGCCTCGCGGCGCGACCCGCTCGGCAGGCGTATCTACTCCTGCTACAGCTATACCTACCGCCTGACACTTTCCGGCGGTCTGCGGATCCTGAAGGCTTAGCTACTTTTTCAGCAGCGCCAGACCGCCCAGAGAGGTCTCTTTGTAGAGACTGGGCAGGTCCTTGCCGGTGAGTTTCATCGTGGCCACCACCTTGTCGAAGGAGACCACGTGCTTGCCGTCGCTCATCAGCGCATAGAGGTTGACGTCGAGGGCGCGCAGGGCTGCCATCGGGTTGCGCTCGATGCAGGGAATCTGTACATAGCCGCACATCGGGTCGCAGGTCAGGCCGAGGTTGTGCTCCATGGCCATTTCCGCCGCACATTCAATCTGCTGGGGCGATCCGCCGAAGATTTGGTTGGCCGCAACGGCCGCCATCACGCAGGCGCTGCCAATCTCGCCCTGACAGCCCACTTCGGCCCCCGAGATGGAGGCGTTGGATTTGATGATGTTGCCGAAGAGGCCGGCCGTTGCCATGGCCTTGAGAATATCTTTGTCAGAAAAGTTGTGGTTGACCTTCAGGTGGTAGAGTACGGCCGGCAGCACGCCCGCCGAACCGCAGGTCGGGGCCGTGACGATCCGCCCGCCGCGCGCATTCTGTTCGGCCGTAGCCAGCGCATAGGAGATCACCAGGCAGCGGCTCTGCAGCGAGGGTTTGTAACTCGAAGCACGGACATAATACTGCTTGGCCTTGCTCCGCAGGTGGAGGCGGCCTGGCAGGACATCGTCGGTCTCCAGTCCTTCATGGATGGTTTTCTGCATCTGGTCCCACATCTCGGCCAGGTAGTCCAGGATATCCGAGTCTTCATGCCGGCGGACATATTCCCAGAAGGTAATGCCCTCCTCTTCAATCAGCGCCTGGATATCCGAGAGCATGTGATGCTCATAGACCTTCTTCTCCCCGAGCTGCTGATTCTCTTCCGCCAGATAGCCGCCGCCGATGCTATAGACCGTCCAGCTGTCCAGCACGGCTCCGTTCCCGTCGAGGGCCTCGAACAGCATGCCGTTGGTATGGAAGGCGGGCACGGTCTCCGCAGCCCACAGGATCTCGACGGCCGCAGGCTCCAGAGCGGCCGCAATGGCTTTGTCCGTGAGGTGCCCTTTGCCGGTGGCGGCGAGACTTCCGTAGAGTGTCACGCGGAAGCGGCTGACTGCCGGATGTTTGGCGCGGAAAATCTCCGCCGCTTTGCGCGGACCCATCGTGTGGCTGCTCGAGGGGCCATATCCAATCTTATAAATCTGCTTGATACTGTCCATGGTTTTTCGTTATTTTTGCAAAAATACAAAACAAACGCTACATCTATGAAACGGATATTTGTCTTTGCGCTCGCTGCCGCGCTGACGCTTCTTGCACCGGCAGCCCTTCAGGCCCAGAAATACAAAACCCCCTCGTCGCTGAAGAAGGAGATGCGCGGGTTTATGAAACGGAACGGCGCTGTGGGGGTCATGTGCGCCGTTGTCAAGGATAACCAGATTGTCTATGTCGGGGAATTTGGCGCCATCGATACACTGGGAACGCCCTTCAGCGGCCGGCACGACGAGATCTGCCGCCTGGCCTCCGTTTCCAAGTCCTACGCCGCCACGGCCCTGATGTGCCTCGTGGACGAGGGAAAAATCAACCTGGACGACGATGTCCAGAAATACCTCGGCATCGCGGTCCGCAACCCCAAGTATCCGGATGATCCCATCACCGTACGGATGTTCCTCAACCACACCTCCTCCATCCGGGATTACAACAACACGCTCACCCTGGCCGAGCTCGACCCTGCCCGCAACGAGGAGTGGTACGCCCACTACATGGACCACAAGCCCGGAACCTTCTTCAAATACAGCAACCTCTGCTATAACCTGGTGGCCTGCATCGTGGAGGCGGCTTCCGGCGAGCGGTTCGACAAATTCTGCAACGAACACATTTTCACGCCACTTGGCCTCACCGCCAGCTGGAATCCGGCCGACCTGGACAGCACCAAGTTTGTTCCGCTCTGGCATTATGACAAGAACTTCAAGCGCTTCAAGAAGATGCCTTCTGCCTATAAGGGGCTGAAAAACGGCGGCAAGGGCTACCGTCTGGTGGAGAATGCCAACCAGTTCGTGGCCTGCGGCGGTATGAAGACCACGATTGTCTCGCTGGCCCGCTACATGATGATGCATATGGGAGACGGCCAGCTGGACGGTGTCCGCGTCATCTCCGAAGAGAGCTCGCGCCTGATGAAGACCGGCACCGTCATCGGTGACGAGACGGGCGGCGTCAAACGCAACTATGGCCTCGGCCTGAGCCAGTATGTCCCGGACGCCTGGGTTCCCGGCAAACCGGTCACCGGCCACCGCGGCTCCATCAAGGGCCTCGGCACCAACATGCATTTCAACCAGGAAGAGGGCTGGGGCATCTGCACCATCTGCAACGGTTTCACCACCTCCAGCGACGTGGTCTCCCACGAACTGGTCCAGATTCTCTACAAGACTTTTATCGCAGAATAATCCTTGAGCAGTTTGGACAAAAGAAAAGCGGGCGGCAAAATTGCCGTCCGCTTTCGTGCTCCTCAAGTAGGACTTGAACCTACGACCCCCTGATTAACAGTCAGGTGCTCTGACCAACTGAGCTATTGAGGAATAATCCCGTTCCTTTCGGTTTGGGACTGCAAATGTAGAACTTTTTCGTGGGAAAGCAAAATTATTTCAAAAAATATTTATACCTTTGCGGTCCCTGAAGCCCGGATGGCGAAATCGGTAGACGCGCTAGTTTCAGGGACTAGTGGCCGCAAGGCTGTGCAGGTTCGAGTCCTGTTCCGGGCACGATGAAGATGCAACCACTTAATTATTAAGTGGTTGCATTTTCGTTTTTTGCCGATTTTGGGCCCTTTTTCATGAAATGTTTCAGTAATGTTACAGTAATTTACTGAAACAAATTGCACTTTTTTAACGAGCTAAAGCGCTAATTATCAGGGAGTTCACAAAATGTTTCCCTAAAAATAATTGTCGGCAGCGTAATTGATTGATTTTCTGACGGATACAAAGGATAGTTAGTGCCTCTGTTCTAAAACAAATGTGGCCGGTGTCCCATTTTGAGTGCCACCAGCCACGGTTCAACTCGCCTCCAATGTACAAACAGCGGACGGCAGAAATGCCGCCTGCTTTTCTTATATCGAGTGATTCACTACCTTTGCATAGATGAAACACTTCCTCAAGCATAAGAAACGATGATTAAAAGAATCATTATTTTGATCGCTGCGGTAATTTTTGCCACGTCTTGTAGTTTTCAACCGTCGAAGGAATATATACGCAAGACTGTTGTCAAGAAGTACCCAAATATGGAAATAAGGCCCTATAGTGGCTTTTTACGACACTTCGCTGAGTGCTACTTTCGATATCCAGACGATATGGAAGAATTCGTTCATTTTCTGGAAAAGTGGAAAGAAAATGATTCTTTTTTCGCAGTAATGGAACAGTTTGAGGAGTGTGATCTCATTAAGGAACTGAATAAGAGGACAGTATACTATGCGTCCTATGTCGATTCTGCGTTTTTTTTAGTACCTTCCATTGATGCAGGGAGTTCTGTTGTTGGTACTCCACAGTTTTGGCAAGAAAACCCAGGCGCTTATCCAGAGATTATTTATAGGCCACGATTCGCAATCTCGGGCTTCGACAGTGAAGGCGAGTACGTGTTCGAAGACTACGAGTCACTACGAAACTGCTTTGAGTCTGTGAGAAAGAATTATTCAAATCGAATTCTTCGAACGGGGGCCAGCATAGAACCTTTATCTCGAAAGGTATATGATTCTTTAGTCTACCTCAGTCTCATATATGCTTATAATGTTGACGAAGATAGCTTCTATCTTTCCGAAATGATTCATATACCAGCTCCAGATAGTTTATTTTCAACGAAAGGAATAATTGCTGACGCCATCCCTCTTAATATGGACAACAAATCTATCGAAGATTATTGTAAGGAGTATCTATATGATATTCAGACCGAAGTAAAAAAGTATCTGGAAGGCAAGAAAACAATTAAGAAAATGCTAATGGTTATCCCGATTTGTTTCTAACACAATGAAGACGGGTTTCAATGTAATCGCAACGTGTAAAGTATTTCTAGGCCTTCTCATTGGCAAGAAACCTCATTTCTCGGGTGCGCCGGTTAATATCGAATAACGCCATAGAAAGACACTAACTGACAGAAATGTTTCACTAATGTTTCACTAATGTTTCACTAAAACCGCCCGCTCGATTTGCAATTTACTGTAGGCGAGCGATTTAAAAGTAAAAGTTAGTGCTACTGTTCCGG
>JAEEGI010030880.1_pt1 | contig 10049 bp, 8 predicted proteins | sample 8958751 | NCBI WGS metagenome assembly JAEEGI01 (sample SAMN16246545, study PRJNA631951) | gut metagenome | biome: gut microbiome; feature: rumen; material: KS-attached | host: Bos | place: Iran: Karaj | collected 2018-10 | reverse complement strand
GGGCGGAGTCTGCACTCGAGAACGAGGCCGCTACGATACCGATGGTGAAGAGCATCATGAGCAGCTGCGAGTGGCTGTTACTCTGGATATAGGCAGGCAGCATCTCATCGCCCTTGAGTCCAGTGCCTAGCACCATTGTCAGCAGTACACCGAGGGCGAGGAAGAGTAGATTGGCTGGCACGAAGGCAACCCCGTAGGTACACATATCTTTTTGTGCGTCGCGCAAGGATTTGCACGTCAGGTTCTTCTGCATCATGTCTTGATCCAGTCCTGTCATCACGATGGCGATGAAGGCACCACTCAGAAATTGTTTCCAGAAATTGTGGGGTGACATCCAGTCGTCGAACACGAAAATTCGGCTCATCTCATTATTAGAAATAGTGGTCATGGCCTCGCTAACCGACAGATGCAATTGGTCTGTCACCGAAAGGATAATCATGATGAGGGCCGTGAAGAGACAGATGGTCTGGAAGGTATCGGTAAACACCAGTGTCCCGATGCCGCCACGACGTGTATAAAGCCAGATGAGTGTCACCATCGCCAGCACGTTAACAATAAATGGGATGCCCACAGGTTCGAATACGAATTGCTGGAGGATAATGCACACGACGTAGAATCTGACAGCGGCCCCCGTCATCTTCGAAAGGAGGAAGAAACAAGCTCCTGTCGTGTATGAGCACTCCCCAAGTCGTTGTCCTAAATAGGTGTATATACTGGTAAGATTTAGTCGGTAATAAAGCGGTAACAGCACGAAGGCAATCACCAGATAACCAACGATGAAACCGAGACACATCTGCAAGTAAGTCATCTGCGACGATAGCACCATGCCTGGCACAGAGACGAACGTAACGCCCGATATCGAGGCCCCAACCATTCCAAAGGCTACCATATACCAAGGCGCACGACGATTGGCCCGATAAAAGGTGCTGTTATCAGCCCGTCTGCTCGTCAGATGGCTGATACCGAAGAGAATGGCAAAATAAGCCAGGACCGTTGTAAGTATCATCATAACAGGGCGCAAAGTTACGAAAAATTTTTGGCATCAGCAAAAAAATGCTTACCTTTGCTGCCGTTATGAACATCAGAGACCGCCAGATATTGCAGATTGCTTTGCCCTCGATTGTGTCGAACATCACCGTTCCTTTGCTCGGAATGATTGATGTGGCAATCGTTGGCCACATGGGGAGTCCGGTTTATATCGGTGCAGTAGCGGTGGGTTCGATGATTTTTAGTCTTATTTACTGGCTTTTCGGATTCTTACGAATGGGTTCCAGCGGTCTCACCTCTCAGGCTTTAGGTCGTCGGGATATGGTCGAAGTAACCAGATTGTTGGTGCGTTCTTTAGCCATCGCTTTTGGTATAGCCCTGTTGCTAATAGCATTCCAGATACCGATGAAATGGCTGATGTTTTGGTTCATTGGACCAACTTCTGATGTAGTGCCTTTTGCTTCTTCCTATTTCGACATCGTTATCTGGGGGGCTCCCGCCATGTTGGGCCTCTACAGTCTTTCCGGGTGGTTTATCGGCATGCAGAATACGCGCATCCCGATGTTTATTTCCATCATGCAGAACATCGTGAATATTCTGGCCTCACTGTCGTTGGTCTATGGATTAGGCATGAAAGTAGAAGGCGTTGCCATGGGCACGCTGATAGCACAAATTGCCGGTTTCATCGTTGCTTTAGGCCTCCTTTTCCATTATTATGGCAGACTGTTCAAGTATTTCCGTAAGGACCGTCTTTTTCGCCATTTCGGTAAATTCTTCAGTGTCAATCGCGATATCTTCCTCCGCACGCTCTGTCTGGTCGCGGTCAACCTTTATTTCACCTCTGCTGGTGCCAGGAGCGGAGCCGTTATTCTCTCGGTGAATACGGTGATGATGCAACTTTACCTTTTCTTCTCCTATTTTATGGATGGTTTTGCCTATGCGGGTGAGGCATTGGGCGGCAAGACGTATGGAGCCAGGAACAGAGTCGCCTTTAGCGAAACGCTTCACAGACTTTGGATGTGGATGCTGATAGTAACAATAGCCTACACCTTATTGTATATGTTAGCTAGTAATTGGATTTTCCGCATCTTGACAGACGAGCCTCAGGTGATAGCTGCATCTGGTGACTATCTCTGGTGGACTTGGCTTGTGCCGGCAGCCGGAAGCATGGCTTTTATTTGGGATGGCATTTTTATTGGCATTACTGCCACTCGTGGCATGTTGGTCTCTTCGTTTGTTTCTGCCTTCTGTTTCTTTGGCTTGTATCTGTTGACGGAGCCCGTTTTAGGCAATCATGGATTATGGCTCGCCATGATTGTTTATCTCGCCATGCGCGGCGTGTTGCAGACCATCTGGTACAGATTAAAAATCATGAACACCATATGATGATGCAAACAACCCCACTAACCCTCAAGAAGAAACTCGCTTTGGAGCTTTGGCGCAAACGGGAGGCGATCATCAAGGAAGAGCATCCCCTGAAGCAGCTCTTCTGGGAGTGTACATTGCGTTGCGACCTGAAGTGCAGACATTGTGGTAGCGACTGTAAGATGCAGCCAGAGAGCATGGATATGCCCAAGGAGGATTTCTTAAAAGTACTCGATGGAATCGCAAAAAAGACGGATCCTCATCAGGTTTTTGTCGTCGTTTCAGGAGGTGAGCCTTTGATGCGTCTTGACCTTGAGGAGTGTGGAAGGGCCATCTATGAAAAAGGATTTCCTTGGGGGATGGTCACCAATGCCCTGCATCTGACGCCCCAGCGTTGGAAGGGTTTGCTCTGGGCGGGTATCCGTTCGATGGCCATCAGTCTTGATGGATTGGAGGAAGACCATAACTGGATGCGAGGCAATGATAGGAGTTTCCAGATGGTGAGCCAAGCCATCGACATGCTCGTTGCTACTGAGGGTTTCGTGTTTGATATCGTCACATGTGTGAATCGTCGTAACTATCCAAAGCTCGATGAAATCAAGGATTTTCTGATTTCTAAGGGTGTCAGGCGCTGGCGCCTCTTTACTGTCTTCCCTGTAGGTCGTGCAGCCCTTGATCCGATGATGAGGCTGACGAATGAGGAGTTTCGTGGCGTTTTTGAGTATCTGAAGAAGACGCGAGAGGAAGGTCGCATCCAAGTGGATTATGGATGTGAGGGGTTTCTTGGCAATTATGAAGGCGAGGTGCGTACCCGTTTCTTCTCTTGTCAGGCTGGCATCACGGTAGGTTCTGTGATGGCCGATGGCTCTATTGCTGCTTGTGCCAGTATCCGTGCCGACTATAATCAGGGCAATATCTATGAGGACGACTTCATGGAAGTATGGGAAAACCGTTACCACCCCTATCGTCATCGTGAGTGGATGAAGAAAGACGAGTGTGCCAAGTGTAAGTACTTCCGTTACTGTCAGGGTAATGGCATGCATCTTCGTGGCGATGATGGCAAGCTTCTGTTCTGCCATCTTCATCGTTTGCAGGATGAATAGTTACAATAGCAGGCGGGCGATACCTACTGCCTCGAAGAACATGGCAATGCCGAGATGGATGATAATTCCTCCCCAGAGATGATGCGTACGCCAGGCCAGAACACCTAAGATGTAGCCGCCTATCACCGATGAACACAGCTCAAGGTCGGGCTTGCCCAGATGGATGCACATATAAGTCAATGCCATCGGCAGTACGGCGCGAGGCCCGAGCCATCGTGCCAAACCTATCACCAAAGCACCGCGGAACATGCCTTCTACACCGATGAAATCGTTGGCATAGAACAGTTCGAACAGCCCGATCAGTTGCCATTGCTCCCATCCCAAAGCACCAACATAACTGGTGATGTGCATCTTCGGATAGAAGTCGAGGAACTGAGGTGTAAACGATACGAGAAGGAACATCGGCAACAGCATGACATAGATGAGCCCATAGACGCGCAGGTATTTGCCAGAACGCTTCAAGCCGAATAGGCCGAATCGTCCTTCAGTCAGTTTGCGGAACATGCAAAGCATCAGCACGATGAATACAGAACGGAACATGAACGACCCCACGAGTTCCAGATAATATCTGTCTTTTGATGTTGTGCCGAACTTTTCAGCCCACTCTGTATAGCCGTAAAAGCCTTGTCCGGCACCATCGATGGTTAAAAGCAATATGGGAAACACCCATACCTGCCATCGTCTTAGTCGCCACAGTTCTCCATGCATGGCCAGCGAAGGTATCAGGACGAGGAAATAAACTGTTGTGTAAATGAGCGGTATCCGTAGCATCGAGGTGCCGTTATCGTAAGTCGGACTGATGATGATATCATAGATGTTGAATTTCACCTGTGCCACGATGATCATGATTGCAAGCCCCAATGCAAACAGATACTTCTTCCATAGAAAGTCTTTCTTGATAAATCCCGCGATGTCGCCCAGAAACTCGCCCAACTCATGCAGCAGTGAGCCTTTTGCTACAAACTGATGCCACCAGGCAAAGTGCCGTCTGTATTGGCTGTATGCCAGATCGCGCTCCATCGCGTAGGCCTCCTGCTCGAAATACAGTTCACGATAGGCCTTCATGCCGTTGCGACACTTGGCAAAGCGCCACAGCCACTCGATGCAGTACCAGAGCGTGAACCCCAGGAACAGCATCTCGCGTTGCTGCAGGGTGTGGATGTATTCGTGGTTCTTATCGACCTCGCTCATCCGTCCCTTGTCGCTCCTGCAGAAGATGATGCCGAAGAGGTTCGTGGCAAAGAAACTGCCGAAGGGGAAATATTTGTTATAGATAATTTTCATCTATTCTCTTTCCGCCTTATACGATGTTCTGGGGCTTGCCGTCCAGGAATGCCTTGACATTGCTGATGACAACTTGCAACAGTCGGGTGCGAGCCTCGTTGGTGGCCCAGGCGATGTGAGGGGTGATGAAGGCGTTCGGCTGTTTCAGTAGCGGATTGTCTGCCTTTGGCGGCTCCTCAGTGAGCACATCGGCACAGAAGGCCGAGAGTCGGCCTTCCGCCAGTGCTGTGGCAACGGCCTGATCATCCACCAGAGGACCGCGTCCTGTGTTGATGAGGATAGCCGATGGTTTCATGAGTTGTAGTGTTTGCGGATTGATCATGTGGCGAGTTCTGTTTGTCAGAGGACAATGCAGTGAAACGACATCCGATGTGGCCAACAACTCTTCCAGGTCAGCTTTCCCGATGCCTGTGGGGAGGGCATCAGCAGGCTTGCTGGTTACCGCTTTCACCTTCATGCCAAAAGCGAGGGCTATCTCGGCAACGCGTTGCCCGATATTTCCTAGTCCTACGATGCCGAAAGTCTTTTCTGCCAGTTCCATGTGGGGAAAGTCCCAATAGCAGAAGTCTCGGTTCTCTGTCCAGCGGAGCTCTCTGTTTTGGGTGGCGTAGTGATCCGTACGGTTAGTGGCGTTCAGCAGATGGGCAAATACCATCTGGGCTACGCTCTCTGTGCTGTAGGCCGGAACATTGGTTACAACGATACCTCGCTCATGGGCAGCCTGGATATCTACCACATTATAGCCCGTAGCCAGCACACCGATATATTTCAGACAAGGCAGTTGGGCTATCACCTCCCGACTGATGATTACTTTGTTGGTCAGCACGATGTCTGCATCAGCAGCTCTTGCAACCGTCTCTTCAGGGCGCGTGCGCTCATAGACCGTCAGCGAGCCCATCTTCTCCAGCTCTTTCCATGACAGGTCACCTGGATTAGCCGTATAGCCGTCGAGTATTACAATCTTCATATCAGTATCTTTACGTTTTTGTTTGCAAAGATACAGTTATTTGGGAAATAATCAACATTTTCTTTTATAAATGTTGCCTCATTCCCTCGTAGAACTTCTGTTGCAGATCTTTGGCAAGTTGGTTGTCAGGGTTAAGCTTGAGAGCCTTCTCGTAGTTCTGCATGACCTCGATGTAATACCGTTGGCCGTTTTGAGCAGGGTTCTGTACGATACGCACCATGTAGAGGAAACCGCGAAGGGTACAGATGTCTGACTGGTCTGAGTTCTTCATCTGCTCCAGTTTTGCGATGGTCTGCTCTGTTTCAGCCAGCAGGTTCTCTGTTTGTGGTGCCTGAGGGTTCATGACAGAGAAATTGAGGCTTTGCAAAGCCATCTGATACTTGGGCTGAATGCTGTCGGGAAACATGACGTCGATACGCTTCATCTCCGCAATACAGTTGAGAAAAGCCTCTGGCGTAGGTTGCTCGAGCTTAGAGAGCGACTGCCCGATAAGTGCCTGCATATCTGACTGCTGGGCTTGGATATTAACACTTGCCATCATGAAGAAGGCGATTACCAACACACGAATCTTAGAAATTTGAGATGTCATACGCTTTATTATTTTTAAGTGAAACAAAAATGCCGATATAGAAGAAACGATCGCGTGAGGGCACTACGGGACTGCCATTGGCGTTGTAGCGGAAGATGTTGGTGCGACCGATGATGTTATTGACTGAGGTATAGATGATAACCTTTGGACTCAGCAGATAAGTGAGGTTCACGTCCACACTGTTGTAATGTGGTGTAGTACCGTTTGGAAAATGTCGTCCGCTGGCGTAGGATTCTGCGATACCGATTATGGCTTTGCCAATAGCGTATTTGGCAGTTACGCGCAGATTGTGGCGTGAGGCAAAGTCGGGTGTGCGCTCTTCAGTATAGTCGAGATAGTATCGTCTGGAGTCGTTGAACGAGTAGGAGAGCGTGGTCGTCAGATGCCTGATGAGCGAATGATCCTCCACAAAGATGTCAATGCCTTTGCTCGAACCGTAGCCATGAGACTGATAAATGCCGTTCTCTAATAGCGGAAGCCGACGATATTTTTTCCAATAGGGCTCGATACGGAGCAACATGTTTTCCGACTTATACTGCATCGAGAGAATAGCATGGTCGGCAAGGCTTTGGCTCAGTGTCTTTTGGCTCATTGCCAGATAGTCATCCTCTGGCGTCTGACTATAACGGCCTGCTACCAGCGAGAACTGCAGATGCTTGTTGGGGATATAGCTAAGCGTGGCTCTGGGCATCAACAGGAAGTTTGATTCCATGATCTCTGTCCTTGCCGATAGGTTGAGGAACAGACGGGGGATGATGCGCCATTGGGTATCAATGTGGGTTGCAAAGATGTTGTAACAAAGTTGATAATTGTTGGCATCGTACCTCATCGTACTGTTGCGAATATAGTCTTCCACCCCTGCCGATAGCTTCAAGGCGTCGGAATAGGATTTACGGATATCTGCTTTCAGATGGATTTCGTTTCTGAAGTTGTGATAATGGTCGCCAGCCACGCGCGCATCGTCGATATCGTTGAAAACCGTAGAGTTGGCGATACCTGTAAAGAGGGAATAGCCTCGGCCAATTGATGTCCGATGAGTGATATTGGCATAGATATTATGCTCTTTCAGCGAAAGATGACGGAGCGAGTTGGTTTCGGAGTCATCGATACGCTGTCCCACCGATGTCAGGTCGTAGCCTACGTACGACTTCAGGACACTTGAGGCATTGAACTCCTTCTTATATTGTGCTTCACCTGAGAGTTTGCGATAAGGACGGTAGAAATCGAACCGTTCTGAAAACAGACGATTATAAAGTCCCATGCTGGTCAAGGCGGTGTTGAACGACAGACTGCTATTCTGATAGGCCTTGGTGCCTCCGATGTTCCAGTCCACCAGCGAAGCGCTCACTCCGAACTTATCGCTTGTGGCAGCATCAGTCGTTTCCATCGGGAGTACTGACGAAAGTGCCTGCCCATATTCACCGCTATAGCCGCCTAGTGAGAAGTTGATGCCTTTGAAGAGAAATGGTGAAAAGCGCCCACGAACGGCTGTGTTTTCTGTATTTGTGCTGTATGGCACAAGTACGTGCATCCCATTGACGAACGTCTGGCACTCTTCGCTCTCGCCACCTCTAACATACAGTTTACCGTTCTCGCCCACTTTCTGAGTGCCGGGCAATGACTGCAGGGCTGCCACAATGTCGCCACACGAGTTGCCCGCCATCACCACGTCGAGCGCATCCATCGTCTTGAAATTCTCACTTTTACCAAAGCTGAAGGTGCTGGCCGTCACCACCACTTCATTGATAGTCGTGGCCCGCTCTTTCATGCGGATATCAAGATTGGCCAGTTGGTCAACACCTGTTGTCAACAGATAGTCCTCATAGCCGATAAAGGTGGCCTTGAGTGTTACTTCACCTTTGGCGGATGTGGTGAACGAGAATCTTCCCAATGAGTCTGTCAGACAACCATCAATCGTACCTATTATAAATATGTTGGCACCAGCAAGCGGTTCTTTCCCGTCGCCTACAATGCCCGAAAGGCTACGGGTAGGCGAGCTGTGCTCGGGAATGATGATTGTCTGCGCTGTCAGGTTTCCGACAGCCATCAGCAGAAAAACGATATGTATAATCCGATGTTTCATGCCGCAAATATACGGCAAGAATCCGATGCCTCCAAATATCCGTGACAGACAGCTAAAACGGCTGACGGAAAGCTAAGGCAGATGACGAATGACTATGATTCCGGACTAATGACTAAGCGATAAACGACTTGAGCTGAGCGACATAAGAGCGCGATACGGGAATGCTGTTCATACATGGACCGAGTGTCAATTGATAGCCGTTGGAGTTCCCCTTGGCAGAGGTGATATTATTGACATTGACCACAAACGAGCGATGGCATTGGAAGATATTCTGGTAATCCTTTAACTCCTCAATGACGGTCGTCAGCGTCGTGTGCACTTCTATGGTTATGGGTTTCCCGTCTTTCGTATAACAGACAGAAACATTATTTTTCTGGGCTTCGATATATAGCAGACTGTTAATGGGAATCATGAGGTCGTTACCTCTGACATTGTTATCATGAATGGTAATCATGATGTCCTTCTGCTCCTCCGACGTGTTGCTCAGCAGCGCTTCCATCTTGTCTCTTAGACTTCGGTTATACTCGATGCCGATAGATATCACAGTTATCATGGTGCCAATAATCATGGTCCAATACAGGAACAGGAGGAACCCCTCGATGGTGATAGGATAATGGAAAATAAGAGCGAACAGGGAAAAGTTGCAGATGGCGATGAAAAGTATCAGTCCGAGCACTTCACACCCTTGATGCCAGATGCGCCAGGGCTTAACTCGCAAATGCAATGGCTTGGATATCATCCATCCGTAACTGACATAGCAAAACGATGTGATAAGTCCAAAGATGGCTGCAATCAGGCATTTGTTCCCCTGATACATGCTGAACCCAAACGGCTGAAGGAAATAGAGTATTGCCCAGATGACAACTCCATAGACGATGCTGTCTCTCAGCCAGTGGCTACTTTGCTTAAACGGGTATGTTCGGGTAAGTAATGACATAGTTTGTAACTTCTATTTGCGAGTGCAAAGTTACAAATTTTATTCACAATAGTGCATTCAAAAGAAGGAATTCTTTTCTTTGTCATAGATTCTCTTTTGAATTTATTCGATTAAGGGAGCAGCGATAGTTACTACTCCCTTATCACGAGGCCACGACTCTTCTCAATCTGAATTTCTACTGTTTTTGACATAATCTCTTTCGTTTTAGTGATACTTTAAGGTTCCAATTTCTATGCAAAATTAGCAAAAAAAGTCGATTTTTAGAACGCTACAGGGCATCACTTTTTCGATTTTTTAAGATGAATGAAGAGCCGTATTTAACATTTGTTTGCCATGCAACTGCCTTACGATGATATTGCCCAGATTTTTCAGTTTCGGCATCTTGCTCATGGTGCTACGCACGGGCTGGACATCGTAGAGCAGCATGAGCAGCAGGACGATGGTGCCGATGATGCACATCGTGCCAAACATCTCCTTAACAGCCACCATGAGGATGTTCTGATAGTCGGTGTGCAGACCTCGGTTGAGCGTGTCGGCTACCTGATGGCGCAGGCCGTAGCTATATATGCCTGAACACATTGACTCAGCAACGCCGTTACGGATGAAACCTGAGATGGTGAGCGCATGAAAGAAGAAGGGAAACTCGATGAGGTCTTTCAGGTAGAGCGTCATCGTGGCAAAGAAGATGCTGTAGCCAAATGTGCGCAAGAAGGTGGGCAGCCACAAGCGTTCCT
>JAEEGI010030875.1_pt1 | contig 10051 bp, 7 predicted proteins | sample 8958751 | NCBI WGS metagenome assembly JAEEGI01 (sample SAMN16246545, study PRJNA631951) | gut metagenome | biome: gut microbiome; feature: rumen; material: KS-attached | host: Bos | place: Iran: Karaj | collected 2018-10 | reverse complement strand
CTTTAGATACCCTGCTACAGTTTTCCTGCTGACAGACATTTTTTCTGCCAGTTGAGGCATGGTATATCCTGGATCTTCGTCTATCAATTGCAACAATTGGCGTTCCCGTTCAGTCACGTTACTAGTCACCTCACCAGTCACCCCATTAGTCACCTTATCAGTCACCCTGACAATCCGATCTTCCGGCCCGGTAAACTTTATCATGATATCGCCCGGATGGACTGTATACTCCGGCATAGGCAGATTGTCCGCCTTCAGCGCGTCACATATCTTTTCGACACCGCGCCCCCAGCTTTCGATGAAACCGGCCAGATAAAATACTGATGCGATATTCGGGTTATAAGGCACAGAGGAATGCTTCGCCATCAGACTCTCTATTGTCCAGTTCTCAGGCAGGCTGCCGACATGGGCAACATACAGACGGTCTTCGTACACACTGATCTGAATCGGTATACCGGACTGATACTGCTTATGGCAGATTGCATTCAGCAGCGCTTCTCGGAGAGCATCTTCAGGTACGAAGTACCGTTCAATTCGCTGAATGCCTTCATAGCGGATCTTAGCCCGCATGTATTTCAGATAAATCACTTCTAGAGCTTTATCAACCTGTTCCAGAATCGAGCCATGGATCTCGTCCTGATACAGTAAATCTGCATTGCTCTCGAAATACCCGATCTTAATAAATGCGCCAAGCTGATATCTTTCCGGATCTTTAGCAAAAAGAAGCATTGCCGCATTCGTCAGATATTCACCATTTGTCAGATGCAATTTCTCCAGCAGAACTTCTTTCGGCTCATCTAGCAAACTCGGCTCAATCCTGCCCTTCTTGGCGGCAAGTGCCTTAAACAGCTTTACTGCATTATCATCAACATCACCGATTTTAAAGGCCGGCAATGGCAGGTTATCCCACGTGGCGCCGTGTTTACGCATCAAAAACGCTTCCAGCGCCGGGCCATTCAAAACCTGTTTCGTGCTGCCGCTCCGGTAGTGATAGACACCCTTATAGGAAATACCGATCGGATAAGCTGGTACATCGATTTCAATATATGGCAGCCCGTTCTTCTCCAACTGATTGACAGCAACAATAATCCCCATGCCATCACGGATCTTGTTGGGGATTTCTTCCATCAACCGTTTGGCAGCCTTTACGCCGACAACTTCTCCGTTATCATCACAGCCAATATAGATCTTACCACCCTGAGCGTTGGCAAAACCGCACACCCATTTCAGGTATTCATCGCGCCAGGACTCTTTATATTCGATGTTTTGAGATTCAGCCATGAATGGTCTCCTTTTCTTGATCGCCGTCTCAGAAAGACCGCGGTCAAACATTACATTTCTCTTTACAGTAATTGATATACCCGATCCAATCACTGATTTTAACAAAGTACAGTTTCTTATCTTTTTCTCTATCAGACGCTGTCAAAAAGCCTGCAGTTCCTCTTTTTCCTTCGCTATACGCAAGATTCCATACGTATGAATGGATAATGGAATTGCATATGGTCTTCGCCTCTACCGTTACGTTTCGGCTTCCTGCATTATAGTTATCTGTGACGACTTTATGAAGAATAAAATCCTTATCGCCATCAAACGGATATTCTGTAGCAGGCAATTCATAATGAAGCAACGCCAGTTCCGGTATCCCATACTCTAAGTTCTGAAACTCATTTTTCGCGTCAACTTCGTCTTCAATCAATTTTCTAATAATCGCAGCCGAATACAGGAGATACTTGTTAACCTGATGCTCTGCAAAAGAGCCCGTCCCCTTACATAAGGAACTCCAGAAACGAAGTTGTAATGTGTATCGCTGTAGTTCTGATTTCCAATAACCATCAAGAATCATGATTCTTCCCAAAAAGACTTTCCATCCAAACGTTGTCAAAACATTTTCACAAGATATATCCATCCTTAAACAGAAGGCGGACAATGCGCTTACTATAACGGTTTGGATTTCGTCCGACTATAATCGTTCCTGCAAACAGAAGTGCAAAGATGACGGTAAACGTCAAAGGAAATAGCATTAACGGCCATGTCTTGGCAATATGCAGCCGGCTTACTTCCTCAAAACTCAACAGGCATTCTTCGTCATCATAGAGTGCTTTTACGGAATAGTATTCTCCCGCTCTTTTGGATTTCATAGGTTTTGAAAAGACAGTGATTGCCGGCCTTTTTTCACAGACATATTTCAGAGAGTCCATGTCCTTCCAATTTCCAGACACTTCAAACAATAAGTCATCCGAAGATACAAGATATGTATCTCCTGCTTCCATAAAATAGGATTCAAATACGACCTGCCGTGTAGTCACTTTCTCGTTCTGCTCTGCCCAGAAGAAAACATATTCTGCCAGAAGCACAAACATCACGATAACTACTATTCCGCCCAGAACGTATGCGAACAGGAATACACCGGGGCGATTGACATGTCCATGAAACAAGGGATCTTTTTGTTCAGCTGAAATAGTCACGAAGTCCGTCTCCCTCCTTTTACTCCATCAGTCCTTCTGCTTTCATTCGAAAAATGAGCACCTGTTTCAGCCATCCCGGTTGATTCCGCCTTATTGGGTTGCTGATTTGGATATCGTTTACTTGATTCTCTTTCCATAATCATTTATCGAATGAATACTAATGACTATACGAATCTGATCTTTGAATATTTTAGCAAAAAGAACCATTGTTCTCAAGAAAAACAGGATTGTTCTAAAACCCATTTGTCACGAAAAGAAACATCAGCTCCTATATTGAATTTACTGGAGTATTTGGTAAAATAAATGGGAACAAATTATCGCGATTGCACTATCCGGCAAATATCGATTGCTCTAAATGGGAGGATCTGCTGATGCAAGCCGTATTCTGCCTCAATACTTATTTTTTGCTTCCCAAAGAGTATGATTCATATGAGTCTTTTCGAAAAGCCGTCCATGATTCGGAAAAGCCCTTGCGGATTTCTGCAGTTGTTCTGCGGGAAAACCACGAGATCCATTCTTGGAACGTTCAAAAAGGCATTAGTATCGCTCCGTTCTTTATCACCGGCTATCATGATGAACCGTCTGAAATCGTCATTACAGATGAAAATGCGATGTTCCCCGCAGAAGTTACGCTCCTGACTCAGGATGAATACAATGCACTTCTTCGTGAGAAGGTACTGTCTTATTGCCCGGGTTGTATACGTTACCGGCCGATAAGCAATCGCGTTCAAAGCCTGAACGGTCATTTCGAGGAGTTGTCGCTGGATGGCTACTGTGCTTTTCGTGCCGAGAAAAAGCCGTATCCTCGCCGATTTCGAGAACCCCTGTTTTTCCTTGGGACGCCATGGAGACGTCCGTATTTCACGGAAGGAAAAGCTGAGGACGTTGTTCGAATGATCAAAGAAGCAGTGTATACGCGAATCAGTTCATGGGAATACCAAGAGGCTGACGGGACGAGAACGCTGTCGTTATCTTCGGACTATACGCTTGATTTCATCATTTTTGAACTGCTTTCGGCGTACATTCAAAAGGTGATCGATCCGCACTTCTTGACAGTTCGGGCCGGGTTCGCCACGATCCCGGAACTGGTACGGCAGTGTCTTTCAGATCCGGCTTCGTTTCAGAAGTGTTGTAAACGGCTCGGTGTCGGCTTGCTGAAACTAAGCACCTCAAAAGAGTATGCCGGTCTGGTTCAGGACAGTTTGAAGGACTTGATCGACCGATGGTATTTGTTCCCGCTTTTCACTGAGGAAGAAGGAGCGTGGTATCTGGTGTCGGACGTCTTTTCTTCCTTAAAGGCGCTTCACTTCAGAGCCCCATTACTTTCTGTGGCGGGGACGCATGCGGTCCTGTATTCGCAGTTTGGAATGACTGAAGGAAATGCCTGGGAACTGGAGAATCCGGCCATAAAGGCTGTTCCTTTACAGCCGGAAACAGATTCTGCGTTACTTTCGCCAAAGGATCTTTCAACGATGTTCAATCAAATGATCCAGACATTGAATAAGCGGGTATTCAAACCGTACGGTTTTCAACGCAGTGGTCAAAACTTTCGGCTCTTTCGAACCGTCAACGGGAAAGAAGAAGGGGTGATCGTGAATTTCCAGCGATCCATCTTTGGAGATGGTAATTCAACATCTTTCACCGTCAATCTGGGCATACGTGACCCCTTCGCACATGAAACGTCTATTCCAAATAACTTCAAGGAATATGAGTGTTCACTGGAGAGAAGAACTCGTATTGGAATCATCGCACCCGAGTATCAATGCGACCAGTGGTGGACAATCGATGAACAGGCCGATATGAATCAATTGACGGATGAAATGGAAAGGCTCCTGAAGACCGTTGCTTTCCCGTGGTTAGGAATGAATAATACGGAACAGAAGCAATAACGAAGGTTTCATCCGTTATTGATCTGGGAGACGGTGAACAGCGAATAGAAATAGCCCTTCTGTTCCATCAGTTCTCCGAAGGTTCCCTGTTCCGAAACCGCTCCGTTTTTCAGGGCGAACGGGCGGGTGCAGCCGTCCAGCTTCAGGATCGCGTCCAGCACCTCGAAGGACGTTTCGGCGTCCAGGGAAGCCGTGGCCTCGTCCACGAAGAGCACCGGCGTCTTACTTAATAGTGCCCGGGAGATGGATATCCTCTGCGCATTTCGCAATGCAATATAATGTTATCATATTATAAATTAAAAGGATTTGTTTTTTGCAGGATGAATACACCAAAGCTGAGGTCTCATGAAAACGATTTTTGATTGGCTTTGCCGCGCAGACTTCCGGACAAAACCCGGAATGTTTATCGGTCACGGAAACCTGAATACGCTTGAAACATGGATAAATGGATACGCCGACGGCTGTTTCGACGCCGGGCATCCGGAGTGTTACTATTATACCCCGAACGGCATTCCTTATTTCCTTCTTCGGGATTATATTGCACTTCAGGAAAACGACCAAAGTGTTGGCGGGATCGCTTATATTCTCCTGCAATCGGCTGGCGGAAACGAAGAGAAGGCTTGGAATCAATTCTTTGTTTATCTTGACGCCTTTATGGAATTGACGATCATCGAAAGTGAATTCATAGATTTAACTGATTCAATGCGGCAGCACTATGACGAGACGAACGAAAGATATCAATACGATCCCAACGGAACACCGACACGCTGCCATTACAATGTCCGCCGTCTAAAAAGAGTCATTCTCTCAAACGGGATGTGTTGGGTCGAAGAATATCCAGCCCCTTCCAAAGGGACGATTGCTTTCTTCGATCCGCGGCCGATGAACCGCCACTATAAGATCCTTCCGAAAAAAGAAATGGATGAAGAACTACGTAGATTATTCGGAACGGACCTCGAGTGGAAGAGGATCGTCACATCGACAAACGATGACGAAATTCGAGTTTTCATCAATGAACTTGTCGGAAAACGATTGGAGACCTTGTGCTGTGAAGCAGAAATACTCGACTTTGGTTTCGAGGACAATCTTGTCCTTCACGCAATGGGGATGAGCCGAATCATCCTTCGTGATGACGTTCTGGTCTCAACGATCGATTATCAATCCTGGGATGGTGAAGTCAGTACGAACAACGATGAATGGATCAATGTTGAACAGTACAGGGAAAAGATCATCGGCGGAACTGTGGTATCCGTATTCTTTAACCGGGTTCATGATCTCAGAATCGAATTAGATAATGGCATCGTCATTGAATGTCTGGTAGCAAACGGCTATCCCCACCATGAGGAGGAGTTTGAACAATGGGTTTTATTCGAGCATACCGACGATCGCTCCGGCAGATTCTTGACGGTTTACAACAAAACAATTAGATTCAAGAATGACATTTGAATGCATATCTATGTTTGAATTGACCAACGATCAACGCGAATATTTTGCCATACCGCCTGTCGAGGATTCTTGGGAAAAGGTTGAAGTGACCCCGAGCCCCTACGACAGATATTATACGTACGCTTATCTTGACGGGCGGCAGGTAAGGAAGATGATACAAGTCTATGATGAACAGCCCGAACAGGGAATGGATTTGTATCGGGAATTCACTATGGATGAATTACTGTCTGAAGACAAGGCAATGATCCTTCCAAAGACATCCAAGGGCAAGCCGCAAAAGTTTACCGCCGCCAATCTTGACAAGCGCACGAAAAAAGGAATGAGCATCATTTTCGGGCGCGGCTGCATCAACCTTTCAAATTACACAAGCGAAAAATCCTATTACTATTCATCGATTGAAGGAATAATAATCAATACACTACAGGAATTCAGCGAATGGGTCCGAAAGTGGTGTGAGGAATCGACGGCAGAAGACATTGCCGACGTCACCGCTTTTTCTTTAGAACCCCGCGAACACCAGAAGTATCACGAAGGCGATTTCTTTCGTTTTCGAATCGGCAGACGATTGTTCGGCTACGGAAGGATATTGCTGGATTATTCAAAGCTTAGAAAACAAAAGATTCCATTCTGGGACATCTTTATGGGCCCGCCGCTTTGTGTTGCCGTATATCGCATCGTTACGAAGAATCCAAACCTGACTCCGGCGGATCTTGAAGGAATCAAAATGCTGCCTTCGCAGATGATTATGGACAACGTGTTTTATTACGGGGAGTGCCCGATCATCGGAAACGCACCGCTCTCTCCGAATGAAAACAACTATCCGATCCATTTTGGAAACACTATTTCCGTTTGGGAACATGGGGTAAGGTATCAATGCGGAAGAACCTATATTGCTATTGACGATACTGATGATCCCTATAAGGGGTTTTATCGGAACGGCGGCATTGGCTGGACGTTTGATGTGAACCTGCCGATCCTCAACGCATGCATTGCCAAGAACTCCAATGATCCATATTGGGAAATGAGACCGAAGGCTGCAACACGGCAGGACTTAAGAAATCCGGAAAACGCTGAAGTCCTTAGCGAGGTACGGCGTATTGTCGGGCTGAATCAACATCCATGACTTAAAAGAATCCAAAAGCCCCTTGCCGTTTTTTCGCAGCAAGGGGCTTTTTTCTGCTCATTATTTGATTTATCTTGGTTATCCTCGCCGTGTTGCAGAAAATGTTGCAAAACTGGCTTAAGAATAATAAGCAATGGCTTGCTACAGCTCATACACCGCTATGATCTCAATGCTTAATCATGCTTTGTAAAAATGTTTACGTCATGCCCCAAGCAGTGATACAGGGAAACTAAACGCATTATCGTTTATCGCTCTTACGGCATCCGCATTGTCTATCACCATACCGCGCATTACCGGCATCTTGTATTTCTCCAGCACACTGAAATTTTTTGTCGGTTTTGTCGGTGAAACACCTTTTTTGATCTCGACCGGATACAGTACACCGTCTTTTACCAAAAGAATATCGACCTCCCTCTTGTCTATATCCCTATAGTAATACAAATACTGAGCCGGATCTATTCCATTGTTCATAAAACTCTTTATCACCTCGCTGACAACATAGGTCTCAAAGAATGCTCCGTTCATAACTCCGTCTTTCAGCATTTCGGCAGATGGCCATTTACACAGATACGAGCAAAGCCCCGTATCCATAAAATATAACTTAGGCGCTTTGATGATCCGTTTCGATATATTGGACATATATGGCTGAAGCAGGTAGATTATCCCTGACGTCTGCAGTATCGAGATCCATCTCTTACATGTATCCACGTTGATCCCCAGATCCTTTGAAATATCGCTGTAAACAAGTTCCTGAGCCGTTCGAAGGGCCAGTATTTCAATGAAACGTCTGAATTGCAGTTCGCTTGACGCCGAGATCAGTTTGCGTACGTCTTTTTCAATATACGTATCGACATAAGCCTTGTAATACGAGTTTCTTTCCGATTCACCGGTACATACGTCCGGCATGCTGCCCTGAAAAATATCATCAAATACCGCCAGACTGTTTTTATAAAAGCCCGGATGTGCTCGTTGTTTTTTTAATGAGCTTTCAAAATCAACATCAAACAGAGTGCCTTCTATTCCTCTTTTCTCCATTTGTGTGAATCCGGCCATATTTATCACAGCAGTTCTTCCGGCAAGGGATTCGGCTATACCCTCTTGCAGTTCGAACTGATTTGATCCGGTCAAAACAAACATGAGTCTTCTCTGCTCACCGTTTTTCATCCAGGAACGCCGCTGCTCATCAACTATCCTTTTGATTTCATTTAAAAGCCCCGGTTCCTTCTGGACCTCATCAATTATGAGCGGCCATGGGTGGGACTCAAAGAACGCTTTCGGATTATTATGAGCCAGAACCAGCTCATCTGAATCGTCCAATGTTACAAAACTGAATTCATCACCGAACAGTTGATCCGCCGTGGTCGTCTTACCAACCTGCCGGCTCCCGAATAATGTAATCACTTGAAATGATTCTGCAGCTTTTAACAAAACCTTTTCTATATCTCTTCTCAAATACATGATGTCGCCACCACCTTTCCAAGCACAGGATAGCACAACATCGCGATTAAATCAATATCGAACTATGATTTTAATCGCAGTGAATGTTGCCTTACAGGTGTTGCAAAGTGTCGCAAATCTCTGTAACATACAAAAAAAGAAGTCCGGAATCCCTTTATTTTCAAGGGCTTCCGGGCTCCTGCAATCCGGTTTATACTATTCCCACTCGACTCTTGAAAGAGTTTTACTAAGCATATTGGGTTAGTTTTGTTGACTACAGTATCCCTGATATTCTGATTAGCATAAAAACATGGGCTATCTGACGGGGTGTTGTCAAAACGTTGTCAGAGTATGAAACCTCCTAAATTAGCTTTTCTAAGGAGCTCCCATGTAGTAATGCCCTTGGATTATATCTGGCAATTAAGGTTTCTAGAATAACTCTATTGCCAAGAGAAAGCCTCGGACTTGCGGTTATTTCCATAGACATATAAGCGTTCTCATCAAGTCTCATGTCATAGTATGGAAATGGTTGTTTTTCAATGCCAAGTCTGATCCTGTTTGCAATTGTTTGGGAGGATTGTCCTAGTAATTCTACATTCTGATTTAGGTTCAGCGGCAATATTTGAAGTATATATCTCCATTCCTTCTGGAAACCCCAATACGTGTTTTTATACTTCCCCATTTCTCCTAAGTCAACCGAGAATTGATCTCCTTTTATATCCAAAATTGATGGGTATAGTTTTGACTCATCCTGTGTATATTCGACTTCATGAAGAATAACCCCACCTAAAGCCTGTGCGCTAAAGAAACCTTTTTGAAACATTTCTGAAAGAGCAATATAGGACCGAAGCGGGTTACCTTGCGTATTATCTTCAATGCGTGTCTTTAACACTCTCTGTAATTCTTGAGCAGTATTCTCATATACAAAGAAAGGATTAGTTTTTAAGCGAATCCTAACTCCTGCGTCTAACGAAGAATACATGTTCCACATTGGGATGCTTTCCTTCTCCTCAGAAGTCCATGCGGAAACATATATAAATTGGCCTATATTCTTAATATCTTTAGCCTCTTTTTCTTGCAGATCATCCATTCGATCCAAAGAATTGAACCTAATAGTTCGGTTTTGTAAAATCAATGCAAGACTCTCTACAGAAGTATAATGATAGAGGTATTGCGGCATGTTTTCACCACTAATCATAGTCATCTCCATTTAATCTGCCGATTTGATTTTCCAATAACCTTTCCGGTCTGATCCAATACGCTCTATGAGCCCCTTTTCCTTTAAAGATTTAATATATACACCAATTGTTTTCCTTGTTACGGACATCTTCCCTGCAAGTTGAACCGTTGTATATCCAGGATCTTCATACAATAATCTCAAAAGTTCATTCTCCCGTTCTGATACCTCATCTGTAACCTGATCTGTAACCTTTTCTGTCACCCTATCAGTCACCCTGATTATACGATCTTCAGGCCCAGTGAACTTGATCATGATATCTCCTGGATTCACGGTATATTCTGGCATCGGTAAGCTTTCAGCCCTAAGAGCATTACAAATCTTCTCAACACCGCGCCCCCAGCTTTCAATAAACCCGGCGAGATAAAAGACATAAGCAATATTCGGGTTGTATGGCTTTGAAGTATGCTTGTTCATAAGCTTTTCAAGCGTCCAGTCCTCCGGCAGACTTCCG
>JAEEGI010030873.1_pt1 | contig 10051 bp, 1 predicted proteins | sample 8958751 | NCBI WGS metagenome assembly JAEEGI01 (sample SAMN16246545, study PRJNA631951) | gut metagenome | biome: gut microbiome; feature: rumen; material: KS-attached | host: Bos | place: Iran: Karaj | collected 2018-10 | reverse complement strand
CGTATTCGATGTAGCCTATTGCGTTGCCATTTGAGCAGCCGCCGCCGATGGCAGCGTCGTACCTGTCGGCAGTGGCTATCAGCTTGCCGTCGCCCTCGATGGTGAGTGTGTTCTCGCCTTCCACCTGGAAGCCCCTCGTGGCAGTGAGCTTGTAGCCCTCGTTGAGGTGCAGCACGGCCGAGCCCAACACCTTGATGCGGTTGTTGTTGGTCACGTCGGCATTCACGTAGTACGTGCAGCCGTCGCCCATCACGGTGGTGCTCTCGGTGATGAAGAAGCTGGACTTCGCCATCACCTTCTTGCCGCCCATGTTTTTGAGGTAGTAGGCGTTGTTGCTTGATAATTCGTCCTCTGTGCCTTCAACAAGGAATGCCTTACCTTCCAGAATACGAAAGTCTCTTATGCTGAAACTGCTGATCAGGATGAAGTCATCGGGGTTGGTCCAGCTGAGGGTCAGCATGCTGTTTGCCCTGCTGTCACTATAGGTATCGCCTATGCCAGGGCCCTTTTTGGCGTTTTGCTCGGAGCCTTTCTCTCCGCCTGTGGCCGTCACTTGGCCGCCGTTGATGAAGAGATAGCCGGGAACTCCTACAGAGCCAAGCCCATCAATACTGGCCCATGATGATATGAAGCCACCACCTATGCCTGCGGCATTCTCGCCGCCAGTGGCATTGACCACGCCGCCGTTGATAGTGACTTGGCTGTTGGGACTGTCATCAACAAAAATATAATAGTTGTCCGTGCCGCCGCCGATGCCTGCACCGTTCTTGCCACCCGTAGCCGTGATGTGGCCGCCGTTGATGGTGATGGCGCCGTAGGAGACATCTGCGGATCCGCCGATGGCGGCATTGCCTTCATCAGCGTTGGCCACGAGCGAGCCGGGACCCTCGATGGTGAGCGCATTGTGGTCTGCCACCTCAATGCCTTTAGAGGCGGTGAGCGTCTTGCCCTCTTCCAGGACGAGTGTGACGTTGCCGTCGATGATGATGCGCTCGTTCACGGTCACGTCGTTGCTCACGAAGTAGGTCTCTCCATCCTCGAGCGTTGTGGTTGTCGGGGTGACTTTGTTCAGAGAGCTGATGACCACGTGCTGGGGAATCGTGACGCCGTCGGCCTCGACGATGTATGTGCCGCTGTCGTCAGTCTTCACCTGTGCGCCCACAGGCTGGCTGAAGAAGTGGTCGTCGGGGATGTTGATATTGCCATTGCTGGTGAAGAGGACCTTCTCCGTATTACTGGTCAAATCCCATTTGCCGGAGACGATGGTGATGTCACCATTTGTTGTCATAATGGTATTTGAACCAGCGGACGATACCGTCACGTTGCCGTCGATAGTCACGTTGCCGTAGGCTTGTATGACTTGCCATTGTCCTGCTGCCGTGAGTTTGCCCTTGATGTTGATGTTTGTACCCCTGAGGATGGGGGCATTGTTGTTGTCACCAGAGAAGTTGATCGTCAGCCCGTTCAGGGTGATGTCGCCCCCGGCGGAAATGTTAGTACCGGAGGTGGAAATCTTCACATCGCCATTGATGGTGACATTCCCGTTCATAGCGGAGATGGTAATCGAGCTGCTGGCAGTAGCGTCCACTTCGCCATTGATGGTGACACCGCCAGCTGCCGAAACGGCACCGTTTATAGTGTTGCTGGTGAACTTCCCGGTAAGGTTGAAGGTGGCGCTCCCCCGAAGCATTATGCCATTTGTTTTGGTAACAATCGTCAAGTCGGAACCGTTGATGACCAGGTTCTTTCCTTCTCCTTTTAGATAGATGGCATAGCCCAGACTGGCATCTGTTTCATACGATAATGTGAGGCCGTTGGGGGCTTCGATAGTCAGGTCGATATCTTCAGCAGCTATCAACGCAGAATTGTGCATGCCGGTGATATTGGGGCTGCCAGTGAATGTCAGTGTGCCGCTGCCCTCGCCGGGAGTGTAGCGCACCTTGCCGTCGCCCAGCACATCGTTCTTATTCCTGGAGGTCACCTGCTTTGAGCCTATCCAGACGGGGTATAGGTCGTAGTCGCCGGAGTCAACTATAGCCTTGATTGAGAGATTTTTGAAGCATGGCCCATATTGCCCTGCCCAACCTCTGGCATCCCGTGCCGACACCTGACATGTCAGTTTGCGTGTTCCGTTCTTCAATATGAACGGGGCAGTCTTGAAGATGTCCCAAACAGGGTAATAAGAATTGTCGTTGAGCACGGTTACAATGCCCAACGAATTATTGTTGCCATCGAGCATATTGACGGTCACCTTGCATTCTCCGGCACCATCGCCGTTTAACTCACTCAAGGATCTCATTTCTGCTGATATAGAACACCAGACTTCCCCATTGTCAACGCTCTCGGCGCTGATTTGATGATCGGCCAGTGTAACGGTCTGGGAGAGTGTACAGATTTTGTGAGAGGATTTCCAGTAGGGAGCTCCGTCGTTAGTTTCGATAGCCCAACCGTTACCGCCGTCTGTCTTCGTCCAGCCGTTGTATGTGCCATCGCACTGGCCATTGGTGAGCAGCTCTTGGTTGGGGATGGGGATGGTGCTGACTCCGGCCTCAAGCTGCCAGACGTAGTTCATGTCGAAGCTGTACTCAGCCAAAGGGCCGCTGGTCCCTGCGTTGACCGTCCAGAATGCGCTGCCTATCCTGTTCCATCCTGTAGTGCCACTGACAGCATTAGTCGAGCGGATGGCATATTTTCCATCGCTATTGAGGAAAAACACCTGCGCTTCCCAATTGTGGCGGGAGTTCTCATCCGTGGTATTCAGATGTCCTTTCGTCAAGGCAGCATCCGATTCTTCCACAGGGTTCGTGAAATAGGTGAAGCCGTTCTGAAGCATGAAGCCGAATTCGTACTCCTTACCTCTGGCCTTGACGAAGCAGAACAGTTGGGCATCAGCATTGTTGCTGGATAAATAGCCGTCGGCGGTAAGATAGTACTTCTGACCATTATACATGGTGAACACATAGTAATGCTGTCCATCCACGATAGTGCTAAGTGCCCGATCATAGTTCTCCATCTTGGTGGTGCCTTCATCAAATGGCGAATCGGTGATAGATCCGCTGAACGTCTTTCTTACGCGGTCGTAGAGTCCCACCACATTATTATATTTGGCAGGCACAAAGTCGCACTTCAGCGTCGTCCCCTCATAGATCTTGCAGCCATAGAGCGTCATCACCGACTTGGAGTTATCCTCCTGCAAGCCGCCCTCGGTGTTCGAGGTGTTCAGGTCGAACAAGAACATGGGGGTCTTGCCGTCGTCAGCCGTTCCCGTGGTGGTCACGCTGCCCGCCACCGTGTTTTGGTCGGAATAACGCACCCAGGTGGCGGTCTGCCCCTCACATGTCAGGATGATGCGCTCGCCATAGACGAAGCCTATACCGCGAGGCTCATGGCCCGAGCGGTTGAAGCAGGGAATGTCGTTGCCGTCAGTGCGCGAGAAGAAACAGAATGCATTCGACTGATAGCTACCCTTGCGGCCACCCAAAAGTGCCTCCCAGGTTCTCCGGCTGTTTTGCGTCACATTGCAGTCCATCACCACGCGGGTGTTGGCCTTGTGGGTGTAGCCGGTGTTGAAGGCTTGGTGTCCGGTCGACGAGATGGAGGTCAAGATAGTCACCTGGCTCTCGTCCACCGTCGTCTGGGCGGCGCCAGTCACCGTTGTCATCAGCAGGCACAATAGTGCTGACAGCCGAGTTAGCTGTTTAAAAACTGCCTGTTTCATACATTTAATATTTTATTAGTCAATAATATTAGGCTTATTATGATTGAATGTGCAAAATTACTAATTATATTTCAATTATGAGTCATTTTTGAGCATTATTTTTATGGAGCGATGCACATATTTACGATGGCGAGGGCATCGGAGATGGTGATGAGGCACGGATTTACGTGAAGTTTCAGAAAAAGGCCCTCGAAAAACCATGTTTTCGGGGGCCTTAACGATTACTTGCGCACTTGCGTACTTGCGCACTCCTTACTTGCTGAGACCACTCAAGATGATGTTTACTAGGGTCATCACGTCGGCGATGGTAATCTGGGTATCGCCATTCACATCGGCAGCATCGAGGTTGTACTGACCTTCCGTGCTGTTGCCTAGGATGATGTTGATCAAAGCAGTAACGTCGGCGATACTGATGGCATCATCTTTGTTGACATCGCAGTCGATCTCCTCTATGACCGCAACCTTGGCAATATCGCCGGTGGTGTCAACGATGTAGGTGTGGTTGTCTTTCTGCATCACCTCACCCTGCCAGGGGGTTTTTATTCTGTGAGTTACAGGAATGGAGATTGTACCCTTTGCATCCATGGCAGCTACATTTCCGGTGAGCACCAAATTGCCAGAAACCAATGTGATGTCGCCATCGGACTTAATGACTGTAGCTCCACTTGCTATCATGTTGCCATCGATGGTCACATCGCCATTGGCATGAATAGTATTGTCGGATGTGTATGCCTCTGGTATATTGCCATTGATTTTGACATTATTGGCGTATACACCTATACAAGCCTGATCAATTACCATCTCGCCATTAAGGGTGAAATCGCCATCTGGTGTCCAGACGCCATTCATATCTGAGTTAATGGTGAGTTTGCCATTGACAGTGAAATCGACTCCGCTGCTAAATGTGTTGATGCCAGATGCCACAGAAGAAATGTGTATGTCGCCATTGATGGTCAAGTCTTTATTATCGCCCTCTATCCATATACCATAGGACGACGAGTTGAGGGTGAGACCATCATCGGGGGTTACTATGGTCAGATTGATGTCGTTGGCATATATGAGTGCATTATTTGTCAAGCTCTCCGGATCGATTTGGGGTGTTCCCGTGAAGGTCAGGGTGCCACTAGTATAGTAAGGTTTATAGCTGACCGATCCATTGCCAAGAATATCGTCCTTATTCAGGTATGTCACCTGCGTATCGCCTATCCAGAGGGAATATTTAATCTTCTCTTTAGCCTGAATCGTGCTGCAGGAATATCCGCCATCAACCTCTTTCTCCTCTGAACCCAAGTTGTCGCCAATGGTGATGGTGCCACAAGTGCCTTGATCGCCCGCGCCGACAAATCGATAGTCTGTTATAGCCACTACCTTCTCGATGTCATTGGTGATGGTGATGTCGCCGCAGTAGGAAGAAGCAGAATAAAAAGATAAGCCGGTACCGATGGCTGCTGCAAAATTTCCGCTCTTTGCCGTGACAGTACCGCCGTTGATGGTGATGTCGCCGCAGCCAGACGACGCGTAATAGGCAAAGCCGCTGCCGATGCCGGCACTATATAATCCACCTGTTGCCGTGACAGTACCGCCGGTGATGGTGATGTCGCCGCAGGTCGACGTCCCATTATAGCCCGTACCACTACCGATGCCGGCACCACCATGTTCACTTGTTGCCGTGACGGTGCCGCCATTGATGGTGATGTTGCCACAAGATACAGGATTGCCATCATAGGACCAACCACTGCCGATGCCGGCTGAGTAGTCTCCACCTGTTGCTGTGATGGTGCCTTCATTAATGATGATGTTGCCGCATGACATATTAAAGCCGCCACCGATGCCTGTAGCTATGAGAGAATAATTGCTGTTAGGATCGGGATTGCCGCCGCTGATGGCGTTGAGCGTGCCGCTGCCATGAATGATGAGTGTTTTGCCTTCAGGCACGTAGATGCCGGGAAATTCATTACAGAATCCCTTCACTATATTCTCACCGTCTTCGAGGAATATGGTAGCATTGCCTTCGCAGGTGATGCCAGCCCAACGGTAGGTCTCATCCCACACCTCATCGTAACCACTGGGGTCTATGTTGATGTTCACATTGCGGAATGACACGGTTGCTCCGTCGGCGATGCTGACTTTGTAGAAGCCGCTCAGTGTGCCGGTAATCCTCGTGTTGTCGGGTACCACGCAGTCCTCGGTGAGCGTTGACAGGTCGATGGTATTGGAGGGCTCAATCCAATTCTCCTTCTTTCGGATGATCACGTGATGGCAAGTGGTGTTACCGCCGTTGCCGTCCCAAACAAAGATGCCCCTATTGTCGTCACTGAGGTGGGCTTCCAACTGGGGATTCTCCGGGTTGTAGAATTCGTGGGTAAAGGGTATCACGATGCCTCCCCCTCCATTTGGGGCATCCTTTTTTTCTGCGTGGATAACGCCAGTCGCCGATTCTATTTCCCACGTGCTCGGTCCGAGATACACGTATCCGTCATTGAGTACTATGCTGCTAAGAACTTGACCCGTAGTTTTGACGTAGACATCGCCAGTGACTCTTAAGTCGCCCTCTCTTACGGTGATTCCCACCTTACTGGTTGTGCTATTGAAATTGCCATTGATGGTCAGGTCGCCTTTGTCCACACAGATTGCACTACCGCCTGCGGTCATGCTGAAGTTGCCGTTGATGGTCAGGTCGCCCTCATTACCTACATAAATACCGTATTCCTCTCCAGTAGCTGAAAGGGTCAACCCGGTTGGGGCGTTGACGGTCAGGTCGATGCCCTCGGTATAGATTTTCGAACTGAACTGATATTCCCTTCCGTCGCTAAGTACCTCCGACCACGAGTGAACGCCGTTGATGGTGGGTGTCGACGTGGTGAAGGTCAGCGTGCCTTTGCCATCGCCGGGGATGTATTTCACCTTACCGTCGCCCAACACATCGTTCATATTCTTGGCGCTCACCTGCTTCGAGCCTAACCAGACAGGATATGTAACGGTCTCAAGTTGCCAGACGTAGTTCATGTCCCAGCTGTACTCGGCCAAGGGACCACTCGTCCCCTCGTTGACCGTCCAGAAGGCCTTGCCCACCCAGCCCCAGTTAGTATGATCATCGCTGGCGGGGGCATTTGTTGCGCGGATAGCATACTTGCCCTCTGTGTTGAGGAAAAACACCTGCGCTTCCCATGTATTGCGGGGGTTAGACTTTTCAGCGGTATTCAGATGACCTTTGGTCAGGGCTTCTTCGCTGAGTTCTTCGGGATTGGTGAAATAGGTGTTGCCATTCTTAAGCAGGAAGCCATAATCGTACTCCTCGCCCTCCACTTTGTTGAAGAAGAATGTTGGAGCATCATTCACATTGGTCGACAAGTAGCCGTCGGCGGTGACGTAGTACTTTTGTTCACCGTACATTGTGAACACGCGGTAGCCCTCGCCATCCTCGATGGCGTGGAGTGCCCTGCTGTAGTCATCGCCTTCGTCAACGATAGCCTTGATTGAGAGATTTTTAAAGCATGGCCCAAATTGTCCGCTCCAATTTATGGCATCCTGTGCAGATACCAGATATGTCAGTTTGCGTGTTCCGCTCTTCAATATGAACGGGCCTGTCCTGAAGATATCCCACTCTGAGTAATAGGAGTTGTCATTGAGCACGGTAACAATGCCCAACGAATTATTGTTTTCGTCGAGCATATTAACGGTCACCTTGCATTCTCTGGCACCATCACCGTCTTTCTCAACCAAGGATTTCATTTCTGCTGACACAGAACACCATACTTCCCCATTGTCCACGCTCTCGGCGCTGATTTGATGATTGGCCAATGTAACGGTTTGGGAGAGTGTACAAAGTCCGTAAGAAGATTTCCAGTAGTAAGCTCCGTCGTTAGTTACGATTGCCCATCCGCTACCACCATCTGTTTTCGTCCAACCGTTGTATGTGCCATCGCACTCACCATTGGTGAGCAGCTCTTGGTTGGGGATGGGGGTGGAGCTGACTCCGGTCTCAAGCTGCCAGACGTAGTTCATGTCAAAGCTATACTCAGCCAGAGGGCCATTCGTCCCTGCATTGACCGTCCAGAATGCGCTGCCTATCCAACCCCAATCTGTTTGGCTATTGCTGTAGAAGGCGTTTGTGGTGCGGATGGCATACTTACCCTCCTCATTGAGGAAAAATACTTGCGCTTCACAATTGTGACGAAAATACTCGTTCGTGGTGTTCAGATGTCCTTTGGTCAGTGCAGCCGTGTTGCATTCTTCTGGATAGGTGAAATAGGTGTTGCCGTTCTGAAGCATGAAGCCGAATTCGTACTCCTTACCTCTGGCCTTGTTGAAGCAGAACAGTTGGGCATCAGCATTGTTGCTGGATAAAGAGCCTTCGGCGGTAAGATAGTACTTCTGACCATTATAGATGGTGAACACATAGTAATACTTTCCGTCCACAATAGTGTTAAGTGCCCGATCATAGTTCTCCATCTTGGTGGTGCTTTCATCAAATGGCCTATCGGTGATAGATCCGCTGAACGTGTGGTTCACGCGGTCATAGAGACCCACCTCATTATTGTATTTAGCAGGCACGAAGTCGCATTTCAGCGTCGTCCCCTCATAGATCTGGCAGCTGTAGAGGGTCATCACCGATGGGGATGTGTCAGCTTGTTTGCCACCTACAGTATTCGATGTGTTCAGGTTGAAAAGGAACATGGGCGTCTTGCCGTCGTCAGCTGTTCCCGTGGTGGTCACGCTACCGGCAACCGTGTTCAGATCAGAATTCCTGTACCATTTGGCAGTTTGACCCTCGCACACCAGTTTAATGCGCTCGCCATAGACAAAGCCGGTACCACGCGGCTCATGGCCTGATCGGTTGAAGCAGGGAATGTCATTGCCGTCAGTGCGCGAGAAGAAGCAGAAGGCGTTCGACTGATAACTACCCAGACGACCGCCCAACAGAGCCTCCCAGCTGCGCTGGCTGTTTTGTGTCACTTTGCAATCCATCTCCACACGGGTGTTGGATTTGTGGGTGTAACCAGTGTTGAAGGCCTGTTTGCCCGTAGACGAAATGGAGGTCAAGATAGTCACCTGGCTCTCTTCCACTGTCGTCTGGGCAGCGCCCGTCACTGTTGTCATCAGCAGACACAATGCTGCTGATAGTTGAGTTAGTAACCTTTTTGTCTTCATGATGTTGTGTTATTTTGTTATATTGCTTGCAAAGGTACGAAAAATCGGGAGCATAACAAAGAAAACTCGCTACTTTTTTGCATGGACAGGGAAAATTTGGGATGAAGAGAGGGAGGCAGGTCCGTGATTTATGCATAGAATCACGTGGCCTGCCCCCCCCAGGGTTTTCTGATAGCGGGCGGCTATTGCTCGTTCAGGATCTTATCCACAATCATGACGGCGTCGGTGATGGTGATTTTCCTGTCACCATTCACGTCGCCCATTTCCATAAACTCAAAGGAGACGGACTGTACGTTAGAAACCATAGTTTCCAACAGCTGCAGGTAGGCTTGATAAGCTGAGATCGGTGTATTGTCCGGTCTGGTGAATTCACTGCCTGACAGCACATAGTTTTCGTAACATGCATCATAGCATTCTCCATATGGCACAGTCTTATCCTCACCAACAGGTTTCAGCATATTATGATAGTAAAGCGATGTCGAAGTCACGGGAATCGTATATGATCCAGGCTTGCCCACAATGAGCAGTCCCGTTCCTCTTTGCACTTCGGTCACTCTCATCATCATCACTTTTTTAGTCTCCGCATTGTATCCGATGGCGACATAAGCTGCGATATCCTTGGTGGCCTCTGTTGAGAAGTCGAGGTCATATTCACTGCAGAAGGTTGCTATGCCCGTAGAACCTAAAGAATAGGCTATTTCCCTTGTGCCATCGTCTGCCTTCTTTTGCGTTGTAATTTTTGCAGAAATAGGAGCAGTGATTGTTATGTCACAATAATACTCCTTTGTGTCAGGATTATAGTGGATTTCAGCATCCTCTTCTCGATAATCACTCACAACCTCTCCATTGTCATCGTAGACTTTTTGTATATAAAGATTAATATTCGACACCTCATGGCCTATTGGAGCCTTGACAAAGATGGTCGCAACCGATCCTTTTGCAAACTCCATACCAGTAGTTTGAATTTTTTCTGTCATAGCTTGCTTGAAATAGATTGTGCCTGAAGAAGATTCATTGAAGTATGCATTAAGATAATAAGACGCTTCTGCGTCGCTCAATGTTATAGTTATATTAAGGTCCTCTGTCAAGTTGCTTAATACATAAGAGCCATTAAACGTTGATGTGATATCATTGTCACCAATCTTTATTGACTTCACTACTTTGTCGCTAGGAATCCACCTT
>JAEEGI010030872.1_pt1 | contig 10051 bp, 15 predicted proteins | sample 8958751 | NCBI WGS metagenome assembly JAEEGI01 (sample SAMN16246545, study PRJNA631951) | gut metagenome | biome: gut microbiome; feature: rumen; material: KS-attached | host: Bos | place: Iran: Karaj | collected 2018-10 | reverse complement strand
GATTATGCCCTACCCTATATACAACTCTTAGGGTGTTCTTTCTTGGACAGCTTCCAGGTGAATGGGCTTTCTCCATAGCCGGACAGCTTGCATGGATAAACCTTATTTATGAAATACTTAATGAGGCAATTATCCTCCCCCTCTACTTCTTCATGGGGAACAGTGTCAGCAACAAAGCGGAATATACAAACAAGGTAAAGACTGGTCTTATTATTTCCTTCAGTGTATACGCTATCTGCTCCATCTTCATCTGCTGTTTCACAGAGCCCCTTTTATCTGCCATGGCCACAAGCAGGGAAATCATTGCAGAATCTGCCGTATACATTCGGATTGAGAGCATAGCAAACATCTTCGCTCTTATGAGCAGTTTCCTTCTGGTCTGCCTTGTGACATTAGGAAAATCAAAGTATGTATACATTCTTACCGGCACAAAACTTATTTTGTGTACTCTGTTTGATACATTCTTTATTTCTTCATTACCAATTTCTGCCAACCTTGGTGTAAACGGCATCGGCTACAGCAACATAATTGTAAATATAATGCTGTTTATAGTCTCTGCAATTCTGCTCAAGAAAGAAGGCTATCCTCTCCTATACAGAACAAAACTCTCCTTTGCATGGGCAAGGGATTTTGCCAGAATCGGCAGTATATCCGGAACTGAATCCCTGGTCAGGAATGCCACCTATATGCTTATGATCAGCAGAATGGTCAACATGGTGAATGAGCAGGGAACATACTGGGTTGCAAATGCGTTCATCTGGGGCTGGCTGCTGCTCCCAATAAATCAGCTTGGAGAACTTATAAAGCAGGAAGTGGGCACCAATGAGAAGGCAGTTAAGAACAACACGGTAGGATATATTGCCCTCACTTTAATCGTCTGCCTCCTTTGGGTTGTGACAATCCCACTATGGAAAGGCTTTATGGCCCATGTGCTCCAGTTTTCAGATGCTGATAAGCTGTATAGCCTTGTCATACTTTTGCTCGGCTTCTATGTATTGTATGCTGTCCAGAATGTCTTTGACAGTGAGTTTTACGGTCTTGGAAAGACAAATTACCTTCTTTTTGAATCTCTGATGACAAATATTGTTTATTACGGCGCAGCGTTTGTCCTATATTTAGCCGGTATATGGACTCCATCACTTACAGGAATAGCCCTGTTATTCGGTATCGGGAATGCCTTTGACAGCATTGTCTCAGGCGGCGCTTTCGCCTACCTGCTGAGGAAAAAGGGAATAAACATCTGGGATATAGAATAAAAATAAAAACTTTTTCCTTGACTTATGAATATACATTGTATATACTCAATATAGGAGAAAGATATGAAAGCTGTAGTTCAAAAATGGGGAAACAGCTTAGGACTTCGGATCCCTTCCATCTGGGCCAAGGATAACGAAGTAAAAAGCGGCAACCAGGTTGAACTCATTGTAGAAAAAGGACGAATAATAATTCTACCTCAAAAAAAATCCCTTGATGACATGCTGGAGAAGATAACTTCAGAGAATATGCACTCTGAGATCAAGACTGGCCCTGCTGCAGGAAACGAGGAATGGTAAAATCTAAATATGTGCCTGATAAGGGCGATCTGGTTTGGCTGGATTTCAATCCTCAGCTTGGACATGAACAGAAAGGACGCAGACCAGCCCTCTGTATCTCTCAGAAGAAGTATAATCAAAAAACTAATCTTGCCTTGTTCTGCCCTATCACAAGCCAGATAAAAGGCTATCCTTTTGAGGTTGTCCTTGAAAAGCATTCAATAACTGGATGCATCCTAAGCGATCAGGTTAAAAATTTTGACTGGTGGGAAAGAAATTGCACTTTTATAGAAAAGGCTGCAGAAGAAGAAATAGATTCAGTAATTGAAAATATAAAGCTGCTTATTGAATAAAAAAGGAGTACACTTTTAAAAGACTATGACTTCTGATGAAATAATCCCTGTATGCATGGGAACAAGAAGCAAAAACCCGGTGGCAATATTCCGGAAGCTGACAGCTCTCCCCTTCTGCCATATCCATGGGCCGGAGCACCATATTCTGGTGGGTTCCGCACTTCTTACCGCTTACAAGAACGCCGGTGGCGACATTGATCTTAAGCCAGCCCTCATGGAGATGATCAAGAGGGGCAGCAACGTTCCAGGCATGGCATGTGGCCTCTGGGGAGCCTGCGGTGCAGGTATCAGTTCAGGCATCTTTATCTCAATCATCACAGACTCAGGTCCATTGACCCAGAAACCTATGGGACTTTCCAACCTGATGACATCCAGCTCCCTGGCAAAAATAGGAACTATCGGAGGCCCGCGGTGCTGCAAGCGGGATTCTTTCCTTTCTATCCTCTCTGCCATCGACTTTGTGAAGGAACACTTCGGGATCGAGATGGTGAAGGAAGAGATAAAGTGTGAGTTCTCGCCACAGAACAGCCAGTGCATAAAGACCAAGTGCCCATTCTATAGCCTATGATTAATGAAGATATCCTTAAGAAGCTATTCTTCCTGCTGGACACAAAATATCGGGACTTCCAGGGCAAACTTCTGCCCACCGTGGATCCCGGAACAATAATCGGGGTGCGCACTCCAGCCCTCCGCAAGCTGGCAAAAGAACTGGCCAAGCAGGATGACATCGGTACATTCCTGGACACTCTGCCCCACACCTACTTCGACGAGAACCAGCTCCACGCCTTCATCCTGTCGGAGCTGAAGGACTATGACCGGTGCATCACCCTGGTGGACCGTTTCCTCCCCTATGTGGACAACTGGGCCACCAGCGACCAGCTCTCCCCAAAGGTGTTCCGCAATCACAAAGCAGAACTCCTGTCATATATAAAAATCTGGCTCAAGTCTGACAAAACCTACACTGTCCGATTTGCAGTGGGTATGCTGATGCAGCACTTCCTGGACGATGGCTTCAGCCCGGCATATCCCAAGCTGGTGGCTGCCATCAAATCGGATGAGTACTACATCAACATGATGAGGGCCTGGTACTTTGCCACCGCCCTTGCCAAGCAGTACGACGCCATCATCCCCTACATAGAGCAGAATAAGCTGGATCCATGGACCCACAGCAAAGCTATCCAGAAGGCAGTTGAGAGCTACCGGATCACCCTTGAGCAGAAAGAATATCTTAGAACTTTCCGTTTGCAAAAATCTCTCTAATATAATAAAATTTATCCATGAATATTCTTATGATTAACGGAAGTCCCCATGCAAATGGGAACACTGCAGTCGGCCTTGCCGAGATGAAGAAAATCTTTGATGCTGAAGGCATCGAGACAACCATTCTCCAGGTAGGCGACAAAGCTATAAGAGGATGCATCAGCTGCGGAACATGCACCAGGACAGGCAAGTGCGCCTTTGACGACGAGGTGAACCAGGCAGCCGCCCTTTTCGAGAAAGCTGACGGCCTTGTGATCGCAAGCCCTGTCTACTACGCATCGGCAAACGGTACTCTGGTATCCTTCTTGGACCGTCTTTTCTTCAGCGCCCAGTTCGATATGACCATGAAGGTGGGAGCATCCATAGCTGTGGCACGACGTGGAGGCTGCACCGCAACCTTTGACCAGCTCAACAAATACCTGACAAAAAGCGGCATGGCTGTGGCCACAAGCCAGTACTGGAACATCTTCCACGGCAGGAAAAAGGGAGAGGCTGTAAAGGATGAGGAAGGAATGCAGACACTCCGCATCCTGGCCCGGAACATGGTTTTCCTGATGAGGAGCATCACACTGGGCAAGGAGAAATACGGCCTGCCCGAGACCGAACTCTGGACACCGACCCACTTCATAAGATAGCAGAAGATAAAATGAGAAATCTTAAACACTATATTATTGCGCTTCTGGCACTCTACATTCTGACCGGTTGCGCCACAACCAAATTTGATGTGATCTCAAAACCGGGCGCAGACCTGACCAACTGCGACAACATCCTTGTGTGCAGCAATATACCGGACGCAGTCTTCCGCGCAGACCTTGAGAGCAGGTTTGTGGACAACTTCTCCAAGAACAGCAAGAAAGCGACCGAGGGGACCAATGCTAAATCCGAGGAGGGCTTCGATTACATCATGGATATCAAGTTGCTCACATCAAGTATCAAGCTGGACCACAAGAAGATCGGTCCTAAATTTCCTATCAGCATGAAGCTTGAGATCGGAGAAAGCCACGAGGTCACCGAGAAGGCAACAATGTCTTTTGACATCACCGTGACCGACATGCTGGACAAGGAGATAATCTTCAGGGGCACCGTCACATCCGAGACCGAGGAGAGCACCGAGGCAGGCTGTGTGGACGCCATCTTCAGCGATGTGGCAAGCAAGACTGTGAAGAAATATTTTGTCAAATAACCGGAGAAAAACATGAGAAAAACAATAATCCTTATGCTGGCCTTACTGATGATATGCACAATCTTCGGTTTTGCAGCTCCTGCAAAGAGCGCTCCTCTGTACGACAAAGTCCTTATCTACTGCAATTTCGACGACATGAATTACCGCAAGCAGCTTGAGGGCAAGTTTCTCAAGTACTTCAAGACTAATAAGATCACTGCGGCCAAGAGCCTTGAGCTGATGCCTCCACTCAAGGAGTACACTGCCGAGGATATCGACAAAATCATGAAGGACAAAGGCCTGGAGACCCTGCTGGAGATAAAGCTCCTTGACTGCAAGGTGACCTCCGAGGATGATGCTCTGGTAGGCACAAAGCTGTTCAAGGTGTACGCAAAGAACTGGAGCACACTGGCCTCTGCAAAGATGGAGCTTGATGTGACCATAACAGACAAGAAAACCGGAGAGACTGCCTTCAAGGAAACTTTCAAGGAAGAGGAAGCTGAGGACAGCGTGAAGGAAGCTGTTGACGAGCTCTTCGACAACTTCGCTTATAAAACAGTAAAAAGACAGTTCCTGGGAAAGAAGAACTGACAATGAAGCAGTCGGGCGCCAAGTTTCTCCTTACAGCTGTATTCATAGCCCGGGGATCCAGTTTCCTCTTCTCCAAGAGCCTGATGGGCACCATGAGCCCCATGAGCATCCTGGCGGTACGCTTTATCCTGGCCTTCCTGGTGCTGGCTGTGGTGTTCTATAAAAAGCTGCGGCACCTGGAGAAAGCAACTATAAGAGGCGGCCTTATCCTGGGGGTTCTCTACACCATCTGCATGATATTCGAGATGTACGGCCTCCGCCTTGTGGACTCGGGAGTGAGTGCCCTTATAGAGAACATGGCAATCCTGTTTGTCCCCCTGTATGTGGCACTGTGGACCCGCACCTGGCCCAAGGCGAAGACACTGTTCTGCGCTGTGATGGCCATAGCCGGAGTCGGACTTCTATCTGTAAGCCAGATGAGCCTGGACAACGGCGGTCTTGGTATTTTCCTCATAATCTGTGCCGCCATCATGTATGGCTTCTGCATAATAGCCACAGAGAAGGTATCCATGAAAGGAGATCCGGTGGCCATAGGCATTTTGCAGCTTGGGATCATGGGCTTCTTAAGCCTGATTGTGGCCCTGTTCACCGAAGGCTTTGCCCTGCCACAGACTCAGAACCAGTGGACCATGCTCCTGTTCCTGGTCCTTATCTGCAGCTGTTTCGGCTTCACATTCCAGCCGGTGGGACAGAAGTATCTGACCGCCGAGACCGCCGCTGTACTTACAGTCATCAACCCACTGACAGCAAGCATCATGGGAGTTGCCATAGCCCACGAAGGGCTCACCCTCTCCAAGGGAATCGGCTATATTGTTATATTACTTGCACTTTTGATATATAATAGAGGCAGCAAATCTGCATCATAAAAGGGAGGAAAAATGAAAAAATCCAAGTTATTTATCCTGATCACAACTGTAATACTGGTATGTGCACTTGCCACAAGCTGTGCCACCACACAGGCTTCCGGCGCATCCGGGAAAGAAGCTCTTTCTCTGTGGAACGACGAGGCTCCGCTCAAGAAAGCTATTACAGAATATGTGGAGGCAACCACAAAGAAAGGTTCTGCCGACTTTATCCCGGTTGAGCACCGCATTGCAGTCTTTGACCTGGACGGCACATTGTTCTGCGAGACCCACCCAACCTACTTCGACCTCCAGCTGTTTATACACAGGGTGCTTTTTGACCCCAGCTACAAACCTACCAAGATGCAGCACGATTATGCCAAGGAAATCGTAGATACCGGGAAGCTTCCTCCTCTGAGCAATGCCTACGAGAAGATGAATGCCTCTGCATATGCAGGAATGACACTCAAGGAGTTTGATGACTATGTGCGCTCCTTCATGGAGACAGACCAGCCTGGATATGAGAACCTGAAGAGAAAGGATGCCTTCTACAAGCCTATGGTGCAGCTCATCAGCTATCTGACTGCAAATGATTTCACTGTATTTGTATCAAGCGGCACCGACCGGTTCATACTCCGGCCTCTTACAGAGGGGACACTGCATCTTCCAATGCACCAGATCATAGGATCTGACAGCCGGATAGTGGCAGCCGGACAGGGAGACAAGGACGGAATGGATTACCTGCTTCCACAGGGAGAGGATCTTAAGCTTTCAGGATCCAACATAATCAAGAACCTGCAGATGAACAAGACCGCCACCATCGTGAAGGAGATCGGAGTGCAGCCAGTCCTGGCCTTCGGCAATTCCATGACCGATGCCAGCATGATGAACTATGCCCTCTCAAACCCGAACTACAAGTCTCTTGCAGCCATGGTGCTCTGCGATGACCTGGACAGAGAGTACGGCAAGCTGGATAGAGCAAAGAGTGATGCAGAAAGTTGTAACAAATTCGGATGGATTCCGGTTTCTATGAAAAACGACTGGAAGACAATCTATGGCGATAATGTGAAGAAAACCGAGTAAACGCCATAAACCGGGAGGTCATGATGAAGAAAATCGTAATTTTTCTATGTGCAGTTTTAATTTTATGCTCATCTTGCGATAAAAATAGTAAATTTATCAGCGTCACCGGCACAGGAAGTGTCACTTTTGTGCCAAATCTGGTAAAATTTTCACTGACCGTACGGCAGACCGACCCGGTTTTAGCCAATTCTGTGTCAAAAACCAAGAATGAAGTGGTTAAAATACTGGATATCTGTGCAAAATTTGGTGTGAAGGAAGAAGATATCAAGAGCAGCTGGATAAGCACCAACCAGGAGTTCCACTGGCAGACAGACAAGAAGGTGTTCGACGGCTACGCCTCCAACCAGACCACAGACATCATATTCAGAGACCTGGACAAACTGGAGGAGTTCACTTCCCAGCTGATGATGCTGGATATAGCGAATATGAACAGGATGGAGTTCGACCACTCGGACCGCACTGGCTTTGAGTCGGAGGCCAACCTGGTGGCACTGGACAACGCCAAGGAGGCGGCAGCCAAGATGGCAGAGCGGATGGGAGTCAAGCTTGGGGATGTGCTCTACATCTCAGATTCAGGGGTGGATTACTCAGGCTACCGGGAGTTCTCCAACGCACCTATGATGTATGCGAAGGCTGCCGCCGACGGCGGAGTTGTGGCTTCACCTGGAATACTGTCTGTGACCCGGAATGTGCTGGTGAAGTTCGCCATAAAATAAGTTCTCCTGATGAACGCATACTATGTGGATTTCCATACCCATCTCCACGCCTACCCTGACCACAGTCAGGTGGCAGAGGAGATCGGGGAGCATAAGATCATAACTGTAGCCGCATCCATGGATATCGAATCATACAAAGCTACAAAGAGAATAGCCCAGGGCAGCCCCTGGGTCATTCCCACTTTCGGCATACACCCGGAGAAAAGCGACACTGTGACTTCCCTGGCCAGCCTGGACACATATCTGGATGAATCCCCTATAATCGGGGAGATAGGCCTTGATGAGTGCTGGTGCCGCCAGGTGCCGCTGCCGGTGCAGGAAAAGGTGTTTGAGTATATTCTGGACCACTGCCACCGCAAAAGGAAATACTGTGTGATTCACACCAAGAAGGCAGAGGCACGGGTGCTGGAGATGCTGGACTGCTTTCCAGATGCAAAGCCCATAATACACTGGTACGACGGTCCAGTTGATATTTTCAGGAAGATGTTGAACAAAGGATATTACACCACTTTCGGGTGTCAGGTGTTATACTCAGACTACATAAAGGAACTTCTGAAGATGACCCCTATGGAACAGGTTCTGTCCGAGACTGACAATCCGGACAGCGAGAAATGGCTGGGAGGCACTGATGATACTCCCCTGCTGATACACCGTGTTGTAAGGGATATAGCGGTGGTCAAGGGTATCAGCGAAAGCGCCTGCTGTAAAACAATCTACGGAAACAGCAGGAAAATTCTGGCAAGGGTCAGATCAAGTAGATTACTTAAGAACAAAGCATTTAAATTTACTTGAACAACCACCACCTGCAACTGCATCAAGCTTAATATTGTCAAGCTCTATATTCTGTAACTCATTAAAATATGCTTCTGCTTGTTCTTTGGTCAGCCCGATGTCATATTTTTTAGCAAGTTCTATGAGTTCTTCTGGCGTCTTGCACGCCATTGCCATCGCTATCTGCTCTTTTGTAAGTGAGTTTAAATCAAGTTTTTCCATTTATTGTCCCTGAGCTATCAATCATAAATACTTTTTTCAATATATTCGGAGCACTTATGTTGTGGCTTCATTCTTCCCCCGGCAACCTTATCAAGGGTTTCTGGGTCAAGTTCAAAATCCTGAAGTTCGTCCAGATATGCCTCTGCTTCTGCTTTTGTGATTTCCATTCCCTCAGTCTTGGCCAGAGCAATCAGCTCATCAGCGGTCTGACACTTCATTGCTTTCTCCAGCATCTCTTTTGTTAATTTTGTCTTGTCGATTGGCATATTTGCCTCCTTGTAATAATTTATAAGATGGTTCCATATCCTAGTCCCAAGCCCGATGCTTTCTGACGAGAAATCCGATTGTTGGAAAAGTTTTTCTATTTCGTCCATCACATTTATATATACGAATTAAATCTGTCAAAATTGACAGATTTTAAGAAATTTTTTTATTTTTATCCACATTCCTGCATTTTTCCAGCAACCGATGATAGCGCTGACTGACAGCCACTGGAGTCAATCCTATAAGTTCTCCGATTTCGGAATTTGACATTTTCATCTCATATCTCAGAGCCAGAAAAGAACGTTCCTCTTCGGACAGTTGCCGCAATATTTCATATACTCTGAGGTTCATCTGGCAGGGGATGGGTGACAGGCTCTGTCAGAGCTTTATATCTGTAAGATAAGTATTCTCCGGCAGATATTTTTTCAGTCGAAATTACGTGTCCAGCAGTCATCGCAGTTACCATCGTTGTTGCCACCGGCAACTTTGTCCAGGTATTCCTCGTCCAGCTCTACATCATCAAGCTCTGCCAAGTAAGCATCTGCCTCTGCCTTGGTGATTTCAAATCCTTCAGCTTCAGCCAGTGCGATCAGCTCATCAGCAGTTTTGCAGTGTGATGCTTTCTCCAGAATCTCTTTTGTGATTTTTGATTTGTCAATCGGCATTTTTCTTCTCCTTATTTTAATGCAAATCCTGCATTTTCTATTATTTTGTCAAACGTGACACAGGCCCAGCCAAGGATAATGTCAGATCCTGGGTATGATTTTTCTTCTCACCTACCAGAGGAAGAAAGAGCTCGTATGTGCTTACACGCAATTATGCACCTGCTATGCCACCGCCTCTATTGCAGCGTTCATTTGCTCCTAATCCTGCACTGTAGCACATACCGCCAGCCACATTATCCAGTGCATCCTCGTCCAGTTCCATGTTGTCCATCTCGGCCATATAGGCCTCGGCCTCTTCCTTTGTCAGCGTGAAACCGCTGGCCTTTGCAAGGGTCATCAGCTCTTCTGCAGTTTCGCACTCCAATGCTTTAGCAGACATTTCCCTTGTAATCTTTGTCATGTCAATCGGCATTTTTCTTCTCCTTATTTTAATGAAAATCCTGCATTTTCTATTATTTCCATAATCTCTTTCAGGTTCCGGGTCTCCATAATGGTTTTCCGGTCCTTCTCTGTCAAACGTGACACAGGTTCTGCCAGGGATAATGTCAACTCCTCGGTATGGTTTTCCTCCCAGGCTCTGCCAGCTGCCC
>JAEEGI010030867.1_pt1 | contig 10053 bp, 7 predicted proteins | sample 8958751 | NCBI WGS metagenome assembly JAEEGI01 (sample SAMN16246545, study PRJNA631951) | gut metagenome | biome: gut microbiome; feature: rumen; material: KS-attached | host: Bos | place: Iran: Karaj | collected 2018-10 | reverse complement strand
TGCAGAACGAGGACAGCCCCCTTTCCCGCCGCCTCACCTCGGAGCTGGGGCGCATCGAGCGCTATGTGGAGATGGTGCTGGCCTATCTCCGGCTGGACGGGGAAAGCACGGACTACGTGCTGCGGGAATATGAACTGGACCCCATCCTTCGCGCCGCCGTGAAGAAATTCTCCGGAGAATTCATCGAGCGGCGCCTAGCCCTGGACCTCAGGCCCACGGGGGCCAGGGTGCTGACGGACGAAAAGTGGCTCGCCTTCGTGCTGGAGCAGCTCCTTTCCAACGCCCTGAAATACACCCCATCGGGGACCGTCTCCGTCTATATGGAAGCCCCCGCCGTCCTCTGCATCGCCGACACGGGCATCGGCATCGCGCCGGAAGACCTGCCGAGGATCTTCGACGCGGGGTACACGGGCCTGAACGGGCGCACGGACAAGCACGCCAGCGGCCTGGGGCTCTATCTCTGCCGCCGGGTCTGCCGGAACCTGGGCCACGGCCTCTCCGCCCGGTCCGAGCCGGGAAAGGGCACGGTCATGCGCCTGGATCTCAGCCGGAAGGACCTGGCCCCGGAGTAAAAGCGCCAAACCTTACGAAACTGTAAGACTTGAGCGGGAAAATGTAAGCCGAAACTAAGGCGGCGCATTTTCCCGTTTGCTATGATGTGTACACCAAAAGGAGGCGCACACATGAGCATTCTGGAAGTTCACGATCTGAGAAAAGTCTATACCTCCCGCTTCGGCACCCAGCAGGTGGAAGCGCTGCGGCGGGTGAATTTCGCCGTGGAAAAGGGGGAATACGTGGCCATCATGGGGGAATCCGGCAGCGGCAAGACCACCCTGCTGAACCTGCTGGCCGCCTTGGATAAGCCCACCGGGGGGACCGTGCTCCTGGACGGGGTGGACCTTTCCACCCTGCCGGAGAAGGACGTAGCCGCCTTCCGCCGGGACCAACTGGGCTTCGTTTTCCAGGAATTCAACCTGCTGGACACCTTCACCCTGGAGGACAACATCTACCTGCCCCTGGTGCTGGCGGGGAAAAGCCCCAGGGAAATGGCGGAGCGCCTGGCGCCCCTGGCCAAATGGCTGGGCATCGACGGGCTCCTGAAGAAATACCCCTATGAGGTCTCCGGGGGCCAGAAGCAGCGGGCCGCCGCGGCCAGGGCCCTCATCACGGAGCCGAAGCTGCTGCTGGCGGACGAGCCCACCGGGGCCCTGGATTCCCGCAGTACGGACGAACTCCTGTCCCTCTTTGCCCAGGTGAACCGCCACGGCCAGACCATCGTCATGGTGACCCACTCCGTCAAGGCCGCCAGCCACGCCACGCGGGTGCTCTTTATCCGGGACGGGGAGGTTTTCCACCAGCTCTACCGGGGCCGGGATACCAACGAACAGCTCTATCAGAAGATCTCCGATACCCTGACGGTGCTGGCGACGGGGGGAGAAGCGCGATGAAGAAGGGTCTCTACCTCCGCCTGGCCCTGGACGGGATGCGGAAGAACAAGCGGCTGTACCTCCCCTATCTCCTGACCTGCGCGGGCATGGTGATGATGTTCTACATCCTCTACAGCCTGGCCTATTCCCCGGTGGTGCGGGATATGCGGGGCGGCGACACCATGGCTGTGGTCCTCCTGCTGGGCACCATCGTCATCGCCGTCTTCGCCCTGCTGTTTTTGCTCTACACCAATTCCTTCCTGGCCCGGCGGCGCAACCGGGAATTCGGCCTCTACAACATCCTGGGGATGAACAAACGGAACCTGAGCCGCATCCTCAGCTGGGAGACGCTGCTTTCCGCCCTCATTTCCATCCTGGGCGGGCTGGCGGGCGGGCTGCTTTTCGCCAAGCTGGCGGAGCTGTTCCTGCTCCGTATGGCCGGAGAGCGGGCGGGCTTCGCCCTCAGCGTGGCGCCCCGGAGCATCGCGGCGGCGTTCCTCTTTTTCGGGGCTATCTTCGCCCTGCTGCTCCTGGTGTCCCTGGCCAGGGTGGGCATCCTGCGGCCCCTGGACCTGCTGAAAAGCGAGGCGGCGGGGGAAAAGCCCCCCAAGGCCAACTGGGTGCTGGCCCTGGCGGGCCTGGCGCTCCTGGGCGTGGCCTACTACCTGGCCGTGACCATCGAATCCCCCCTTACCGCCCTGTTCATCTTCTTCGCGGCGGTGCTCATGGTCATCCTGGCTACCTATCTCCTGTTTATCGCCGGGTCGGTCACCCTGTGCAGGCTGCTCCAGAAGAACAAGAAGTATTATTACAAGAGCGCCCACTTCGTCTCCGTGTCCTCCATGGCCTTCCGCATGAAGCGCAACGGGGCGGGCCTGGCTAGCATCTGCATCCTGGCCACCATGGTGCTGGTGATGCTCTCCTCCACCAGCTGCCTCTTCTTCGGCGGGGAGGACGCCATCCGGGGCATGGCCCCCTACGACGTGACCGTCGCCCTGCGCTTTGCCGGGCCGGAGAACTGCTCCGAAGCGCCGCTGCGGGAGCTGACGGAGCTGGCGGCCGCCGTCTCCGGGGGGCGGGAGAAGGACGCGTTCACCGTCACGAACATGAACTTCGGCGGCTACTTTGAAAATGGGACCCTGGATATGGACGGGTACAGCCGCTTTCTGGAGATAAGCTCCTCCCCCGCCATCCTGGAGCATCTCCGCTCGGTGTACTTCCTGCCCCTCCGGGACCTGGACCGCCTCACGGGGGAGAGCCACGCCCTGGAGCCGGGGCAGGCCCTGGTGTGGTCCAGCGGCGACGCCTACAAATATGACAGTTTCGCCGTCAAGGGCTGCTCGCCCATCCGGGTGGCGGGCGTCCTCAGGGAGCTGCCCTACCGCCTCACCACGGAGGAGACCCTCACGGTGACCTACTGCTTCTTCCTCCCGGACTGGGAGGCGCGCGCCGGGGAACTGCAGGCCTACTGCGAGGCCCTGGAGGACGATATGGTCCTCCCCGAAACGGCACAGCAGTGCTTCTTCGACCTGCCCGGCCTGGAGGACGAAGAACAGCTGCAGATCGTCGGGGAGCTTCGCCAGGCCCTGCTGGACCGGATGGATGACGACGACCGGGCCTGGACCGGCTTTACCACCAATGCAAGGGCGGAGATCCATTCCAGCTTCTTCAGCATGAACGGCAGCCTTTTCTTCCTGGGCATCATCCTCTCCATCGTCTTCATCGCCGCGGCAGCCCTCATCATCTACTACAAGCAGCTTTCCGAGGGCTATGAGGACCAGCGCCGCTTCGGCATCATGCAGAAGGTTGGCATGACCGGGAAGGAGATCAAAAGCGCCGTCAATTCCCAAGTGCTCACGGTATTCTTTGCGCCTCTGCTCATGTCCGGACTGCACCTCAGCTTCGCCTTTCCCTTCGTGCATAAGCTCATCCGTCTTTTCGGCGTGACGAACACCCCCCTGCTCATCCTCACCAGCGTCCTCTGCTTCCTGGCCTTCGGCCTTTTCTACGTCTTTGTCTACCGGCGGACGGCCAGGGTCTACTACAACATCGTCAGCGAGGGCGAGGAACTGCGGTAATGAAGATAACAAGGAGGCGGCGCCAGAAAATGCAATTACCACCCGTCATTCCGAGCCAGCGCGCACGCTGGCGTGGGAATCCGTCCTCTATTCGAGGGGAAACGGATTGCCACACCCGCTTCGCGGGTTCGCAATGACGAGGGAGGGGCATTTTCTGGCGCCGCCTCCGATCTTATTCCAGGCCGCAGTCAGGCCTGCAGATACTTTTCGATAAATGCGTCGATATCCCCATAGCGTTCCGGTTCCAGGCCCGCCCGGCGGTATTCCTCCAGGTAGCGCTCCAGCAGGGCGTCGAACCGCTCCGCCGTGCCCGCCAGATCGCCGGGATCGTAGAGGGAGAGGCCGTCGTATTCCCCGATCCGGCCTGCGGACCGGACTTCCTCCACCATGCCGTCGAAGCTCGCCAGGCTCAGAAAAGCCAGATGCCGGTCCCCGATCCGGGCCGCCCGGCGGAGCTTGCCCCGCCAGTTGGAGACCATCTCTTCATAGGTCCCCCGGAGGCTCTCCGCCGCCGGGGGCGCTTTTTCCGCCGCCAGGGCTTCCCCCGCCTGCCGGAAGGTCTCCCCCACCGCCTTCATCAGCGCCTGCAGCGCTTCCGCGGCGGCCTCTCCCGTGGGGGCCGCCGCCACGGCTTCGATGCGTTCACACAGGTCCGCCGGCCTGCGCGGCATGGCGCTCAGCTCCTCATACCGCTGCTCCGTCCCCAGGCGGAAATACCGCTTGTTCAATAGGGCCACAGCGTTTTCCGTGAAATAGAGGGCGGCCCCGGCCAGCTTCCGCTTTTCCCCGTCCGTTTCCGCCAGGGTCGAAAGGGCATAGTAGTGCAGGGCTTCCCGCCGGGCCGCCTCCGCTCTTTCCAGGTCCGCCGGGCCGAAGGGGGCCTCCAGAAGCTCCCTTACCTGCCTGCGCAGCGCCTCCAGCTCCTCCAGATACCGTTCCTCCGCACAGTAGACGATGCGGGCGTCCATCAGTTTGGCGATATTGGGGTCCTCGAAGCGGGCCATGGCCCGCAGGGAATCCCAGGCGGTGCAGTAGATGTCGTGGCCCACCTGCATGTCTTCCTGGACAAAGGCGGCACTGAGCGCATACCCGGCCTTGTCGTTGACAAGGATCAGCAGGTCCAGGTCCGACCAGGGGTGGGTCCGCCCGGAGGCGAAGGAACCGTAGACGCCGATCAGGGCCAGGGAGCCGGGGCACGTCATTTCCGCGCGCCGGACGACCGCGTCGATGATCCTCCGATTGCGTTCTTCCTGCTTTTTCCGTTCCTCCGTCATGCCCTCACCTCTCTCCGAAGCCTGCCCGCCGGTCATTCGGCGCAGAACCGATACAGCGGATCGCCGTTTTCCTCTTCGCCGTACCGGACCATCCCGCCCTTTTCCATGGCCCGCCGGGAAGCGATGTTGTCCTTAGCGCAGCCCCCGTGGACGCCCGGAAGGGAAAAGTCCTCTGCCGCGATCCGCAGAAGCTCCTTGACGCATTGGGTCCCGTACCCCCTGCCGCGATGGTCTTCATCCAGCAAAATGAATATCTCCGGTTCTTCGGGGTCCCGCCTGCCGTCCAGGCCGCACCAGCCCAGGATGGTGCGGGGCTCCTCCGCCCTGCACACCGCAAGGCACAGATGAAGGATGCGCCCCGGGGCGTTCCTCTCATAGCTTCCGCGCATCCGGGAAATCGCCCCGCGGGCCTCCGATTCGGAGATGGGGCGATGCTCGGACGGCCAGGTCCGCATTACCTCGGCCAGATCCTCCTCCGTCACGGCGCGAAGGAGCAGCTCCTTTGTTCTGTAGTCCACAGGGATGCCTCCTCCCATTTTCCGGCATGCGCCGTTTTCATCACTGTAGTTACTGTAGCACACAGATCCCTTCGAGGCAAGACAGACGGCGTCGGAGGCACTTGTCCGGGGGCGGCCCTTCCGTTATAATGATAACGACCGCAGCGGCGCGGCCTTGCGGAGAAATGAGGATAGGGATATGGAACACAATGGCTGCTGCCGCTATCTGAAGAAGCCGTGAACCGGGAAGCTTGACAGCGGACGGCCTTACCGATATGATGACGGAAGCAAGAATGGACGGAAAGGAAGGAACCAGACTTATGATCACTAGAGAACTCTGCGCAAAGGTCCTGGAGGCCGCCGCAGGCACCGGAGCGGACTACGCCGAGATCTTTGCGGAGAACAGCAAAAACCATACGATCAGCATGGTGTCCGGCAAGGTGGACGCCATCAGCGACGGCGTGGTCTTCGGCGCAGCGGTACGGGTCTATAAGGGCCTGCGCAGCGTCATGGCCACCACCGTGGACGTCTCTGAGGAGGGGCTCCTGCGCTGCGCGAGGCAGGCGGCCCAGGCCCTGGGAGAGGGCAAGGCGGCGCTGGACATCGTCCTGCGGGATCGGATGTTTACAAACATCCACCCGATCCGCGTCGTCCCCTCCTCCGTGCCCAACCGGGACAAGGTGGACATCCTGCGCACTGCCTGCCAGGGCGCTTACGGATACGACAAGCGGATCAGCCAGGTCACGGGCAGCTTCCTGGACGTGGACCAGAACATCCTGATCGCCAACACGGAGGGGACCTATGCGACCGACCGCCGGGTGCGCACCCGCCTCGCCGTGACCGCCCTGGCGGATGCCAAGGAGGGCGGCACCCAGACCGGCTCCTGCTCCCCCGGACGGCGCATGGGCATGGAGCTCTTCGAGAAGGAAGTGGACGCGGAGGCCGTGGGGCGGGAGGCCGCCCGGCAGGCGGTGGTCATGTCCGAGGCGGGCTACTGCCCCGCCGGGGTGATGCCCGTCGCCATCGGCAACGGCTTCGGCGGCGTCATCTTCCACGAGGCCTGCGGCCACAGCCTGGAGGCCAGCAGCGTGGCCTTCGGCCTCAGCCAGTTCACCGGCAAGCTGGGCCAGAAGATCGCCGGAGAAAAGGTGACCGCCTATGACGACGGCACCATCCCCAATGCCTGGGGCTCCCTGAACTTCGACGACGAGGGCACCCCCACCCGGCGCAGCGTGCTCATTGAAAACGGCGTGCTGAAAAGCTATATGATCGACAAATTCAACAGCCGGCGCATGGGCATGGACCCCACCGGCTCCTCCCGGCGGGAGAGCTTCGCCTACACCCCCACCTCCCGCATGACCAACACCTTCATCGGCGAGGGAAGCGACGACAACGACGCCATCATCGCCTCCATCGACAACGGCCTTTATGCGGCGGCCATGGGCGGCGGCAGCGTCAACCCCACCACCGGGGAATTCAACTTCGCCGTGCGGGAGGGCTATATGGTCCGCAAAGGCAAGATCTGCGAGCCGGTGCGGGGCGCTTCCCTGGTGGGAAAGGGATCCGACGTCATCCTGAACATCGACATGGTGGGCAAGAACCTGCTGCTGGCCGAGGGCATGTGCGGCGCCTCCAGCGGCTCCATCCCCACCTGCGTGGGCCAGCCCATGATCCGGGTGTCGTCCATCACCGTGGGCGGAAGATAAGGAGGGAGATCAATGGATTTCAAGGAATTCAAAGCGCTGGTGACCGCCCGGGCCGAAAAGGCCGGACTGGCGGACTACGAGCTTTACTACACATCCCAGGAGAGCACCGAGGTGAGCATGTTCAACGGGGAGCTGGACAGCTTCACCTCCTCCCTCACCGGCGGCGCGGCCTTCCGCTGCATCGTGGACGGGCACATGGGCGCGGCCTATACCCAGGAGCTGAGCGAGGAGGCGGCGGAAAGCCTGGTGCTGCGGGCCAGGGAAAACGCCCTGACCCTGGAAAAGGAGGAGGAAGCCTTCTTCGCCGAGGGCGGCGCGGAATACCCGGATGTGAAGCCGGTGGAGTACCCCGTCCTGGGGGCGGAGGCGCTCATCCAGGCGGCGCAGGACGCCTGCGGCGCCCTGAAGACCTCCCACGAAAAGATCACGGACCGCTGCAGCGCGGAGACCCTCACGGAGCAGACCAGGACCAGCCTTGTAAATTCCCATGGGGTGGACCTGAGCTGGACTAATTCCGTGGACGCGGTGGTCCTGTCCGCGGTGGTGTCCGACGGGAAAGAGGACAACGACGATTACGACATCAAGGTGGGCGTCCCCGCTTCCCTGGACCTGAAGGCCATCGCCAAAACCACGGCGGCGCGGGCGGCCGATATGCTGGGAGCCGGCGTCGCCCCCACCGCCGCCTGCCCGGTGATCTTCTCCCCCAAGGCCATGTACAGCATGATCACCACCTTTGCCTCGGCCTTCAGCGCGGAGAACGCCCGGAAGGGCCTGTCCGCCCTGAAAGGGAAGGAGGGGGAGGTGATCGCCTCGGAGCTGGTGACGCTTCTGGACGATCCCTTCTATCCGGAGAGCCCCTATCCCCAGAAATTCGACGGGGAGGGCAGCCCCACCCGGCGGAAGGAGCTCATCTCCCGGGGCGTGCTGAACACCCTGCTTTACGACCTGTCCGCCGCCCACGCCGCGGGGAAGGAGACCACCGGCAACGCTTTCCGCCAGAGCTACGATTCCCCCGTGTCCATCCAGCCCTATACCCTTGTCCTGGCCCCCGGCGCTCTGTCGGAGGAGGCGCTGCTGGCCAAGTGCGGCAGCGGGGTGTGGATCGACTTCCTGGGCGGCACCCACGCCGGGGCCAACCCCATCAGCGGGGATTTCTCCCTCCAGAGCGAGGGCTTCCTGGTGGAAGGGGGCAAAAAGACGAAGCCCGTCCGTTCCTTCACCGTCTCCGGCAATTTCTTCCAGCTGCTGAAGAACATCACGGCCCTCTCCGACAAGGCGGAGCTGCCCCGGCCGGGCCTGCCCGCCGTCGCCTCCCCCGCGGTGCTGGTGGAGGGGCTCACCGTTTCCGGCAGCTGAGACCGGCGTGACATTCTGGAAAAAATATGCTATAATGGCAGGAAATTACAGAAACACGGAGGACGACCTATGAAACGGATGGCGAAATCCGCCCTTACCCTGCTGCTCTGCGCCGTGCTGCTTCTCTCCCTCCCCGCCGTGGCGTCGGACAAGACCGGGACCAAGACCTTCTACAACCAGCTGGACGGCTATGCCCAGGGCATTTACAACGCCTTCTGCCGCTCGGACGTGCAGGGGTGGCTGCGCACGGGTGAGAAATTCACCCTGACCTTCGACGGCCCCTTCAGCGACGCGCAGGCCGCGGCCAACGCCATCGCCCAGGCGGAAACATGGGCCCTCGCCGCTTTTGAGCTGGACTATCCGGACTTCTTCTGGCTGAGGGGCAGCGACGTCAACGTCAGCGGAAACAGCGATAAGCTGACCATGACGGTGACGACCAATTTCTGGAACAACTGGGCCAACGGCTCCCGCAGCGTCTTCGACGACGAAGCCGCGGTGACCGCCGCAGTGCGGAGGATCGCCGGGGAAGCCAGGGCCCAGGGCGGGACTTACGAGCAGCTGCTCTACATCCACGACTGGCTGACCCTGAACAACCAATACAACCTCGCGGCGACGGAGTCCAAGGACAAGGAATCCAACCGTGTGCCCTATACCCCCGTCAGCGCCCTGACCGGCGAGGAAGACCCCGTCTGCGAGGGCTATGCCCAGGCATACAAGCTGCTCTGCGACGAGCTGGATATCCCCTGCCTCTACGTCATCGGTTACGCCTGGACCGGCAGTGCCTGGAGCCTGCACACCTGGAACCAGGTGCTTCTGGAGGGACAGTGGTACGCCGTGGACGCCACCTTCGACGACCCCACCGGCGGCGCTTCCGGGAAGGTTTCCGGCCTTGAGCGGCACGATTATTTTCTGGCAGGCGCACAGACCGTCGCCGGCGGATATTATTTCTCGGACACCCATTCCCCCACCGGCGAGAAGATATCCGACATTCCCTTCACCTACCCCGATCTGGCCTCCGAGGCCTACGGCGGCGGTTATACGGAGCCGGAGAACCCCTATTGGGGCGACGAGCCGGAATGGCCCGATGAGCCCGAGTATCCCGACGAACCGGATTGGCCCGACGACCCCTGGGACCCTGACTATCCCGACGAGCCGGATCTTTCCACCGTGTTTGTCCGTCAGGACATCCCCCTCACCGGGACCGCCGTGGAAAGCGTCCAGAGCGTGACCATCGGCGACGAGAAGGTCTCCATAAAGATGTATGCCCTCCTGAATGAGGCCGGCAATCCCACCAACTATGTGCGCCTGCGGGACCTGGCTGCTCTGCTGAACGGCACGGAGGCCGAATTCGACGTGCTGTGGAGCAAGGCGACCGGCATCACCATCGAAAACTGGTGCTCCTACGATCACCCCAACGGCACCGAGGGGAACATTCCCTTCGCCGGGGACCAGCCCTATGCCGCCTATCTGGAGGACACCCTGGTGGACGGCATGGCCCTGCCCCTGACCGCCTTCCAGATCAGCTGGGAGGGGGGCAGCCACACCTTCTATCAGCTGCGGGACCTGGGCCGCGCCCTGAACTTCAACGTGGGCTGGACCAGGGAGCGGGGGCTTTTCATCGAGCCCGACGAATTGTACACCGACGAGGATTGACCCTCTTATAGAAATAGGGCCTGCCAGAAAATGCTTCAGCCTCGTCATTCCGAGACCAGTCC
>JAEEGI010030866.1_pt1 | contig 10054 bp, 1 predicted proteins | sample 8958751 | NCBI WGS metagenome assembly JAEEGI01 (sample SAMN16246545, study PRJNA631951) | gut metagenome | biome: gut microbiome; feature: rumen; material: KS-attached | host: Bos | place: Iran: Karaj | collected 2018-10 | reverse complement strand
AATTTTATATTTAATTCTTCTGTTGATATTGAAATAAAAAAAGTAAAAGAACAAACTTTTAAAAATAAAGATAAAATTAAAGATCAAATACAATTATTAATTTTATTTTTAGAAAAAATTTTTGAATTTAATTATTTATCTTTTAATGATTTATTTAAATATCATTTAATAATAGAAAAAGAAGAAGAAAATCATTTAAAAGAATTTAAAAATAGTAAAAATGAAATTTTATCTGGAGTTTATATTTATAAATTTAAAACAGGAATTAAAGATAATATTTATAATGAAATAAATATAGTTGAATTAAGTATTAAATTAACACATAATATTCCTTTAGGTTCTACACTTTTAATATGTCATAAATATACAACAAGCGAAGAAATAATTGCATTTATTTATAGATTTATTAAATGTGAATATAAAACACCTTTTTTTATAGCTAATTTTCATTTAATTTCACATGAAAATAAAGAATTAGTTTATAATTTATTTAAACAATTAGAAAATTATACTTTAAATGCACTTCTTATATTTTTATTACCAATTTATAATGAAGAAGAAGAAATTATTTCTGGTTTTAAATTTTTTAAACAAAATATTTTAAAAAATAAAAATACAGATAATATTATAATTGATAACTATGAAATAAATACAATAATTCAAAATTTAATTGATGTTGATATTATTAGTTCAAATTGTTCAGGAATTGGAAAAACTACAATAATAAAAAATTTTGCAGAAGAAAATAATTTTAATATTATTACTTTTCCTTTTGGTTTAGAAGAAACGAGATTAAGTATAATTAATCGTTTAAATAATATAATAAAGGAATTAGAATCAAAAAAAACAAAAAATAATAAAAATAATGTTATTGGTAGTAATAAAAGTAATAAAATAAGTAAAGATGATATATATAAAAATAAAATATTATTACATGTAAATATTTATGATATTAAATCTTTAGATTATATAAATGAATTTTTATTTTGTTTACTTTTTACAAAAATTTTTGTTAACGATGAAAATTTATTTATTTTACCAGAAAATATAAAAATAATAATAGAATTACCTTTTGGTTTTGGAGATTTTTTAAAAAAGGCTCCAATTTTAAAATTTTTTGAAATTAAACAAATAGATTTAGATAATTTGCCTAAATTAATTATAAATAATAAAAATAAAGAGTTAAAAGATAAATGTAATTTAATATATTCTTATTTAGTATATTTAGAAACAGGACAAATAAATACAAATAATTTTTGTATAAAAGGTGATCAATTTATTATAGGTTCAAGAATGTTATCTGAAATAGAAAATGTTCCTGTAGATGAATATATTCCTAAAATAATAAAATTTTTTGATGAACAACCAACATATTATCAAATAATTGCATTTATAAATATTTTTTATTTACAATTGGTTAAATTTTCAAGGAATTATATGTTTAAATGTGAACAACTTTTTGACGAAAAATTAATAAAGGAAGGAAAACATAAAGATAAAAATGAATTTAAAATACGTGGCTTAATGGTTAAAAAATTAATTGAATTATCTAAATTTTGTTCTATTCCGGCTTATAAAAATTTAATTGAAAGTCAAAAAAAAAATATTAATGAACATGATAAGGAACAAAATAATATTAATCAAAAAAAAAATAGTCAAAATAACATTAATCAACAAAATAATGAAAATAAAATTCAAGAAAATAATGATAATATTGAAGATGAAGAGCAAGAAAAAGATATTATTGAAGAGGAAGAAAAAAATGCAACTGATTATTTAGCATCTGAAAATAAATTAACTTTTGATAAATTACCAAGTGGATTTATTTTATTTTGTGCAGATAATATGACTGTAAGAGTAATAACAAATTCAAATAATTTAAAAGAAGAAGAAAAAAAAACTTTTGAAAATTTATATTCAACTCAATCATATTCTAAAGATAAAAATAAAAGAGCACAACTTCCTGATTACAAAAACTTTACACATGAAGATTATTTAAAAGAATTAAGAATATATTTTGGAATAGAAGATAAATATATATTAGATATACCTGAAGGGTATGTTTTTACCCCCGATAATTATTTTAAAATGGTTATGATTAATATAAAAATTATGGCAGGAATACCTGTAATTTTAATGGGAGAAACAGGATGCGGAAAAACTTTTTTAATTAGAATGATGTCTCAAATTTATTCAAAAAAAAAGGTTAAAAAAGGATCTAAAGAAGAAAAAGTTAAAAAAGAAATATTAAAAATTAAAAATATTCATGCAGGAATAACAGAAGAAGATATTATTAAATTTATGAAAGAAAATGTAATAGAAGAAGCAAAAAAATTAGATATATTAAATAAAAAAAACAAAGAAAAAGAAAATGAAAATATTTGGGTTTTTTTTGATGAAATAAATACTTCAACTTGCATGGGAATAATAACAGAAATTATGTGTAATAAAACAATGAGAGGTGAAAAACTTCCCGAAAGTATTATTTATTTTGCTGCTTGTAATCCATATAAAAGAAAAACTGAAAAAGCTCTTAATACTAATTTTGGTTTAGTATTTAAAAAAGATTTTAAAAATAAAGATTTAGTTTATAATGTTCTTCCTTTAATTCATAGTTTAATTAATTTCATATATGATTTTGGATATTTACAAAAAGAAGATGAAAAAAGGTATATAAAATCTATTATTAAACAAATTGGAAAAAATAATGATGATAATGAAAATAATAAAAATTATAAAATTACATATGAAGATGTTGAAAATGCAGCTATTGAAATGCTTGCATATTGTCAAAATTACATTAGAGAAAATAATGAAATATCAAGTGTTAGTTTAAGAGATACAAGAAGATTTTCAATTTTATTTGAATGGTTTATGAAATTATTTGATATAAGAAAAGAAATTAATGATCCTTCAGTTAAAGATATAAATGAAAAAGAAAAACAACTTAAATCAATTATTTTAGGTCTATATTTATGTTATATTTTAAGAATTCCTGATCAAAATCAAAGAAGTAATGTATATAATGATTTATTTAATTTATATCTAAAAACTTGTGAAGATGATGAAACTTTTAATGATCCAAATGATATAATAAATTTCATTGATGAAGAATTAAAAATTTTAATAAACAGAATAATAATAGATAAAGGAATTGCAAAAAATACAGCATTAAAAGAAAATATATTTGCATTATTTAATTGTATTATGAATTATATTCCAATATTTATATGTGGAAAACCAGGTTGTAGTAAAACATTAAGTTTAGAATTATTAAGAGCATCTTTAAATGGAGAAGAAAGTTTAGATAATTTATTTAAAAAAGTTCCAGCTTTAAGCGTAGTTTATTTCCAAGGATCAAGAACATCAACAAGTAAAGAAATTGAAAATGCATTTGAAAGTGCATATAAATCTATAAAAAAAGGTTATATTTCATTATTATTTTTTGATGAAATGGGATTAGCTGAAATTAGCGATAACAATCCTTTAAAAATTTTACATTCAAAATTAGAATATGAAGATGAAGCACACAAAGTCTCATTTGTTGGTGTTAGTAATTGGTCATTAGATGCAAGTAAACAAAATAGAGGAATATTTATTGCAAGACCAGACCCATCAAAATTCGATTTAATGCAAACTGCAAAGGTTATTTCAGAATCATATGAAGTAAATCCTTTAGGTACAATTAATAGTATAATTTCAGACTGTTATTTAGAATATAAAAAAATATTAAAAATTATGATTGAAAATAGTAATGATAATGATAAATTAGATTTATCATTAGTTGATTTTCATGGAACAAGAGATTTCTATAATATGATTAAACAATTTGCCAAAAAAATAAAAGATGTTCCAAAAAATAATAATAAAAAAATTATGGAAATTACAAAAGATTGTTTAGATAGAAATTTTTCTGGTTTGTCTTTTGCTGATATTCCTAATTTTAGAACAGTAAGTGATTTATTTATTGAAAAAACAAAAGAATATAATTTACCTAAATATAATTTAGTTAATTCAATTAAAAATAATATTGAAGATTTGGAATCAAGATATTTAATATTAATTGCAAATAATGAAGTAGGAAGTTATTTAATTGATAATTTATTTAAAGAAAATAAAGATAGTAAAAATATTAATTCAATATTTAATACAAAACCAATTTATTATTATGGTTCTAGTTTTAAAAATGATTTAGAAAAAGAAGAATATTCATATATTATGGTAAATAAAATTATGGTAAATATGGAACAAGGAAACTTTTTAGTTTTAAAAAATTTAGATGTAATTTATCCATCATTATTTGATTTATTCAACCAACATTTTGTTACTAGCAATAATCCAGAAGTAAAATATTGCAGAATTTCTATTGGTTTAATTAATAATCCTAGAGCTGAGGTTAATTATAAATTTAAAATAGTTGTTTTAATAGATAAAGAAGATAGTTATTATCAAGATCCTCCATTTTTAAATAGATTTGAAAAACATTACTTAGATTTTGAAACTTTGTTAAATGATTCAGATAAAAAAATTGTTGATAATATCGTAGATTTATTAACTCTTTTAATAACAATAGATAAAGAAAAAATTCCCAATAATAAAATTAATTTAAAAGATCAATTATTAAATTGTGATAAAGATGAAATTAGTGGAATTTTATATAAACTTTCGAGAGAAGAACCTAATTTAAAAAAAAAAGAAAAATATGAAAAAATTTTAGAAATTATATCAAAAACACTTAGTGAAGATATTATACTTTATAGTAAATTTAATAATATTTTTTATGATCAAAATGTAAAAGATTTACTAGAAATTATTTATTTATTCTATAATAAAAATAAATTTAAAAATTTTATAAGTTTTATTGAAAATATTAAATCAAAAAAATATGCAATTTATACTTTTACTAATAAAAATCAAAAAATTAATTTAAAAAATCAAAAAATTGAAAATAGAAATATGAATATTATTTTCACTGAAGAATTAATTAAAATTATTGATATTAATGAAATTAAAAGTCAAGAAAATTTCGAAAAAGAATTAATAGATTATTATGATAAAGATAATAATCAAAAAATTTTACTTATTAAATTTAATGAAGAAGAATCATATCATTTGAATTTTATTATTAGATTTATTAAAAATTTCGAAACAAACGAATTACCAGAAAATTCAGAAAAGAAAATTATAATTTTAACAATTCATTTAAAAAGAAAATTCATTAATGATGAAGAAGAAATTGAGCCTATTTCAAGAAGATTTATTTCTCATATGTCAGATTATAATCAATTTTTTATAGATAATTTAAATTCAAAACTTCCTAAATTTGATATAAATAAATATCTTAAAGAAAATGAAAATGAACAAATTATTAAGTTATTAGATATTGAAAATAATCTTGAAGAAATTTTAACCGAAACATATTTGACTTTTAATTTTGAAAAATCTGATGATAATTCTGATGATAATTATGTAGGTCTAGTTGTAAAAAAAATAGTGAGTAATGAAAATGCAAAAAATTTCATTGTTGAAAAAATAAAAAATTTTGTATTTGAAAGAAAAAATATTTTACATAATTATCTTAAAGCAAATAAAGTAAAAAAAAATGATATTGATATTTTAAATGGTTTAACAAAATTTTATTTAATTATAATAAAGAACTATTTAATTAGATATTTTTATTCTTTGGAAACATTTAATATGGTAGAAAAATTATTTAAATTAGAAAAAAATGATAAAAATATTAAATTAATGAATAAAATTGAAAATGGTAATTTTATGAAAACTTTAGATCTTAAAAGTTCTCCTATGTCAAATATCATACAAAAAAAAAGTAAAACAAAAATTTTATATAGTTCTGAATTTTATCAAAAAGTTTTAGATTATTTATATAATAATTTAAATAATAAATTTAAAAAAAATGAATCAATATTAAGCATTGAAACTGATGATGAATATAAAGAAGAAGAAAACAAAGAAAAATATATTAATTCATTAAATGATTTTATAAATAATTCAAGTTTATATATACAAAATAATTGTAACAATGTTGAATTTGAAGAAATTGGTAAGTGTTTTAATAATGAAAATAAATTTTCATTATTAATTGATGATTTTATTGAAATTTATATAAAAACAACAAAGTTAAATTTTTATTCATTTGATTTAATAAAATATCTTTTAAATAAAAAATTAAGAAAAAATAAAATTTTAAAGAATTATAATACTTTACAATATTTTTGTTATATTATATTATATAGTTTAGCTTATTCAAAATATATAACTAGATTTATAAAAAATTTAAAAAATATTGCGGATTATCAAAAAATTGAACCTGAAGAAATAATTAAAGAAGTTATAAATGAATTTGAAAGAAAAGAAAATATAAAATATAAAAAGAAAAAAGATTATCAATTTAATTTAGAAATAATAAATTTTTTTAATGAAGCAACAATTTATTATGCAATGAAATATTTTGAAAATGTTACAAGAGATAATTTTCATAATTATTACAATTTAATTGATAATATATATCAAAATTCATATAATAATCAAAAAAATGATAACATTGAATTAATTGGAGTTTTAAAATCTTTTATGGAATTTGCTAATAATATTCCTAGAGATGAATTTTTCCAAAAAAATATTAAAGAATATATGAATTTAATTTTTGAAGAAAATAATACTACAGAGGAAGAATTATTAAAAAATATTATTGAAAAACAAATAAAATTTTTTGAAAAATTTGAAGATGAAGAAAAACTTATTAAATTAATTATAAAAATTTATACAGAAAAAGTTAAATTATTTTTAAAAAATAAATTATTTGAAAGAAATATTCCACAAATTGTTAAAATAATTATTAATAATAATATTTATTTAATGAATTCAAAAAATTTCTTTAAAATATTTTTTGATAATATTAATCCTACAAATTTAGATAAATTAACTGATGTTAATTTTTATTATGAAAGAATTTGTAAAAAGTTAAAAGAAAAAAATTTATATTCAATATTATTAAATAAAATAATTAGTGAAATATTTAATGATAATAATGAATTATTTTTAAAAAAATACTTTGAAGATGAAAATTTATTAAAAGATATTTTAATAATGGAAAATAATAACAATAATGTTATTAATAATGAAGAAGAAGAAAATAAAAATATAAACGTTTTTCAATTTTTCAAAGATTATTATAAAGAAATAAAAAATTATAAATCAAATAATAAAGAAATAATAAATTTATTCTATATTAGTTATATTAAATTATTTTTATTTAATATGAGTAAAATTTATACTGATAAACATTTATATCAAACAGTGAATCAAACATTAATTTTTGAAAGTTATTTTAATTTAATTAGAGATTATAACATTGTTGATTATTTTTTGAAATGTTTAAAATATAGATTAGGAGGATTTAATAAATTTAATAAATATGAATTTGATTTTTATAAATTAAATACTTATGAAAATTATTTTAAAGATTTACAATATTCTATTTTATATAATCCTATTATAACTTTTTATATTGAAAATAATGAGGAAGATATTAAAGATTATATGAAATTAAATGATATATTTAATGATGTTCATTTTAAAAATGAAAAAGGAGAAATAGATAAAATTGCAATCCATATAATTTCTTTGATTTTATTTTTGATAGATTTATTGTATTTAATATGTCTAAAAATTTAAAAGAATATGTTATAAATGAAAAAAATTGGATAAAAGAAAATATTAAATCATTTTTTGATGATGAAAATATTTCAAAATTGATAAATGAAATTTTAAATAAAGAATATAATTTTAATGAAGAAGAAATAAATTTATTTTCAATTTGTATTAAATTTTATTTTCTTTTTAAAAATAAATTAAATTCTTATCTCAAACAAATTAATGAAAATCTTTTAAATAAATTATATGATGAATTTAATCAAGAATCGAAAGAAAATATTAATAATAATGATTTTATTGCAAAAGGAATGATTTTATTTATATTAAATAGTTTAAATTTAATAAATAACTTTTCGGTGAAAGCTGATTTAAAAATAATTTTTGAAATACAGAAACAAATTATTATCAAAATTCAAATAAAAATGTTTCAATTTTGGAAAAATGATAATTTTATGACATTAATTTATTCATTTTTATTTGATTTTAGAAAAAATAAAAAAATTGTAATTTCTAAAGATCTTAATGATATGTTAATGAATAATATACTTAATTTCCTTAAAAATATAAATTATGATTCTTTAAAAAAAATAGAATCAGAATTTAATCAAAATCATTATAAAATTGTTCCCTTAGAAAATAAAAAAAATGAAATTAAAGAAATATCTAATGATTACGAAATTTATACAGAAAAAAATAATAATAATATATTACCACAAAATAATGAAGATAATTGGTTTAATTTATATAAGCAAAATAATGATTTGTTTAAAATAATAAATATTATCTTTAAATATATTATTCCATTTTTATATCAACTTTATAAATTATTTAATACAAAAATAAAAAAAAATGTTGCTGAAACTAAAGCAATTAAAGAATTTTTAAACAAAGAAAATTTACAAATTTTATTTAATAATTTTAAAAATGGTTTAAATAAATTAAAACCAGAAATTAATATTAATTATGATGAAAATACAAAATTAATTTATTTCCTTAATATAGATAATAATAATTTATTTAATATTATTGATGATTTATCAAATAAATATAATGAAATATTAAAAAATATAGGAGAAAAACTTCAAGAAAATAATAAAATTTCTAAATCAAAAAATTATTTTGATATTAAAAGTGAAAATATTTTACCTTTTTTAAATTTTAAAAATTCAACAAATAATGATGAAGAAAATGAATTAAATTTAGAAAAAAATATAATAGATAATTATAATAATTATTTAATAATAAATAATCAAAATACTGATTTTAGTTTTAAATTGAATAATTACATTTATTTTGATTTAGAAGAATTTGAAAATAATTTATTATCAATTTTTTCAAATAAATTTTTAATTGATACTTCAAAAGGATCAAATCCTTTATTTATATTTGATACTCTAATTGGTAAAAAAAATGTAATTAATAAATTTAAATCAAAATATAAAAATAAAGAAGAAATTGAAAATAATAATAAAGAAGAAATTATAAAATTTTTAAAACAAAAAAATAATGAAGAAATAATTGATTGTTTTAAACAATATTATAATTTATTACATTTTTTAACAAATGAAAAAGAAAAAATGGAAATGAAAGATGTAATGAGTAAAATATCAAATGTTTTTATAAAAAATAAAAGTTTTTTAAAAATTATTACTGATTTATTAAAAATAGAAAATTTATTACCTTTACTTGAATTAATGGAAGAAAATTGTTATCAATATTTAGAAGATGCAATTGATAATAAATTTCATAATAATGATGATAGTGGAAGTATTGATAAAGTAAAGAAAAAATTAAATAAGATAGATGAAAAAATAAGAGAAAAATTCATTCTTGCTTTAAGAAGATTTATATTACGAATGATTTATGATAATGAAGAAGTAGAACCTGATGATGATATTATTGATTTAATTAAGGAAAAAGATTATTGGAATGATGAAGATATAAATTTAGAATTTTTAAATAAGATGGAAATTAAGGCAAAAAATATTATTGCTTTTTATAATTCTCTACAAAAAAAAGGAGAAAATGAAGATTATGAAATTGAAAATAATTATGAAAAGAAAATAAATGAAAATAAAAAAAAGAAAGACAAAAAAAAAACTGATAAAAAAAGAAAAAAAAATGCATATTAAAATCAAATTAATTAACTAAAAATTAAAAATAATATCATAAATATTAAATTAATAAAAAATATTATATTTAATAATTATTAATAATTTTTATTATTAAATAAATTATTATTTATTTTAAATAAAAAATTAATTTAAATTAATTTTTAAATTAAATATAAATTTTAAATAATTAAATTTAAAATATATATGGGGATTGGGGATTGGGGATTGGGGATTGGGGATTGGGCCCAATCCCCAATCCCCAA
>JAEEGI010030862.1_pt1 | contig 10055 bp, 8 predicted proteins | sample 8958751 | NCBI WGS metagenome assembly JAEEGI01 (sample SAMN16246545, study PRJNA631951) | gut metagenome | biome: gut microbiome; feature: rumen; material: KS-attached | host: Bos | place: Iran: Karaj | collected 2018-10 | reverse complement strand
CCTCAAGACACTCGAAGATATCCTGAAAGCCGATGGCTATCCTGCCTCGCTGCCGCAGGACGAGAGCCTGGCACGTCATGCTGCACCTAAGCTCTTCAAGGACAACTGCCGCATCAGCTGGGATGCTCCCATGAGGCAGGTGTACAACCTCATCAGGGGACTCTCGCCACAGCCAGGTGCCTGGACGATGATCCAGACTGCCGGCGCTGAGCCTGCGATGCTGAAGATTTACCAGGCCACGCCCACTGACAAGGCTGCCACGGCGCTGGCTCCAGGCACGATAGTACGCGACAAGAAGCACCTGTACATAGCCTGCTCAGACCATTTGCTGCAGGTCGACAGTCTGCAACTGGCAGGCAAGAAACGCATGGACGCGCTCTCGCTGATGAACGGGATGGCCGACATCGAAAATTATTCTGTTATATAATATAATAAATGTGTAGGCTGATGCGTTAAAGATATAGAATAACCCATTATGCCTATGAAGATATTTACCCTGGAAGAGACAACACCCAGTGAGAAGGTGTTGAAGTTGATTAAACAAATTGCCTACACTTATCGTGTGACAAACCGTCAGGCTTATTGCCTCAATTAGTTAAAAAACAAATACTATGGCAACATTAGTATCACCCTCACTCCTCGCGGCCGATTTCCTGCATCTCGACCGCGAGATTCAGATGATTAACCGAAGTGATGCCGACTGGCTTCACCTGGATGTGATGGACGGCATGTTCGTGCCCAACATCTCGTTCGGCTTCCCCGTACTGGAGGCTGTGGCGAAGGTATGCCAGAAGCCCCTCGACGTGCACTTCATGATCGAGCGCCCTGAGCGCTATATCAAGCAGACTGCCAAGTTGGGTGCCATGATGATGAATGTGCACCAGGAGGCTTCGGTACATCTGCACCGCACCATTCAGGAAATACATGATGCCGGCATGAAGGCTGGCGTCACGCTGAATCCCTCGACTCCCGTCAGCACCCTTGAGGACATCATCGGCGATGTCGACATGGTGCTGCTCATGAGCGTGAATCCGGGTTTCGGCGGACAGAAGTTCATCGAGAACACCATCAAGAAGGTGCAGCGTCTGCGCCGGCTCATCACGGAGAGTGGCAGCCAGGCCCTGATCGAGGTGGATGGCGGCGTGCAGGCAGAGACGGCACCCCGGCTCGTCGCAGCAGGTGTCGACGTGCTTGTCAGCGGCAGCTATGTCTTCAAGGCAGCCGAGCCCGAGACTGTCATCCGCGAGTTGAAATCACTTACCCCCTAATATAATAATGTTATGAAAAGAGCCATCTTTGTAGCCACAGGTCTGCTTTTTGCGTGTGTGGCCATATTCGCAGAGAAATACACTGCCCCCATCGACCGTGTCACCATCTTCACCAATGGTGCACAGGTGGAACGTTCGAAGAGCGTACAGCTGACGGCTGGCGAACAGATCGTCACGTTCACAGGTCTCTCGCCGTATATCGACACGAAGAGCATGCAGGTACGAGGCAAGGGACATTTCACCGTTCTTGGCGTGTCCCATTCCACGGCTCATCCCGACTCTGCCCAGCTGGTACAGCGTCTGCGTAGTGCTGAGGAAGCAGTAGCTGCCGTCAACCGCCGTATCAAGCAGGTCAAGGACGAACAGGAGGTGCTGACAGCACAGCGTGAGCTGGTGAAGACCAACAGCTCCATTGCCGGGCGAACGGTAGCCACACCCCTTGCTAACATCAAGGAGCTCAACAATTACTATGCACAGGAAATCCTCGCACTCAAGAAGCGCAGTCAGGAACTGGATGAGCGCATGATTGAGCTCGACAAGGAACTCGAAAAAGCTGAGCATCAGCTCGACTCCATAGGCAAGCTGAAGATGCGCAACGTGACTGAGGTGCAGGTCAAGGTCAACGCCTCGCAGGCAGGCCGTGCCGATTTCAGCATCGTCTATTATGTCAACAATGCAGGATGGTATCCCTCCTATGACATCCGGTCGAACAGCACCAAGCAGCCCCTGCAGCTCTCCTACAAGGCAAACATCTATCAGAACACGCGCGAGGAGTGGAAGAACGTGCCCGTCATTCTCTCGTCGGCCAATCCCAACAGGTCGAATGTTGCGCCAACGCTGCGCACCTACTGGCTCGACTTCGGACTGGCTCCTCCTCGCTACGACCTTGACAATGATGGCAATGGCGTCAACGGCACTGTGCTGGATCTGTCCGACGGCAGCCCCCTCATCGGCGCTACCGTTTCGGTGAAGGGCACTCATCTCGCCACCGTCACTGATGTCAACGGACACTATTCCATCACCATGCCACAAGGGTCCCGTCAACTGACATTCTCGTTTGTCGGCTATGAAAGTCAGACGCGTACAGTCAGCCCGGGTTCAACGATGAACATCCGCCTCGCACCAGATCAGACTAAACTCCAGGAGGTTGCCGTCGTGGGGTATGGCGCTGGCAAACCTAGGCAGATGCAGATGAGCAAGGTGGCCAGGAGAGTCAACTCTGTTGAGGAAGCCCTCCAGGGAAGGGTTGCCGGACTGGATATGGTGGAGGAGGCCAGGGCCATGCCTGAGATCGACGTCATAGAGGTAGCCCAGCAAGAGGCTCAGTTCGGCTATGAGTTTGAGATACGCCAGCCGCTCACCATACCTGATGGCGGCAAGACCACGACTACTGAGATAGCCCGTCATGAACTGCCTGCCACCTATTATTATCGTGGCATTCCCAAGATTGAACGAGAGGCATTCCTCGTGGCCGATGCCACTGGTTGGCAGACGCTGAACCTGATGGAGGGCGAGGCCAATGTCTATTTCGACAATGCCTTTGTGGGCAAGAGCATCCTCGATCCCACTATCGCTTCCGACACCCTGCATTTCTCGCTTGGTCGTGACCAGGGCATACGTTTGCAGCGCACCAAGGTGAACGAGAGCTCCACGCGTCGTTTCCTGGGCAGCAATCAGGAGCAGACTGTCACTTGGCGCATCACGGCTAAGAACAGTCGCCAGGAGGCAGTCAATCTCACAATCTTCGACCAGACGCCCATCTCACGTAACTCCAACATCGATGTCACCGTGGAGGAGCTCAGCGGAGGCAAGCGTGATGGTGATACTGGCATCGTTACTTGGCCTCTGCAGTTGCAGCCTGGCGAGCAGCGTGACATCATCCTGCAGTACAAGATCAAGTACCCCAAGAGCAGAAGGCTTACTATCGAGTAAATGACAATATGAAGAAACTACTTAAAGCCGTTGGTACAGATCCAAGTATCTTTGTGCCACGGCTAAGTAGTTGTGATGGCGTTGGACGTAGGCAATGCTCTGACGCTTGAGCTCAGGCAGACGGTCTAAATGGAGGATCAGCTGCTCAAGTTGCTGGCAGACACTCTCGTAGCTAGGCTGCACATTGATGATGGGCCGCAGCTCGTGTTCACCTAGGATTTCGTAGTTCTCAGGCTCTCCACCGCCAATGACCACGATGCCTTTCGACATGGCCAGAAGGGCATTCATGGCAGGGGTATAGCTGTAGAGCTGATCCATCATGGCATCACTCGTATCCATGAGGTGCTGGTAGACGTTAAACGGCACGCCCTCTGCCTTGACGATCTCCAGCCGGTCAGGGTACTTCTCGCGGAGAGCCTCAGCAGCCTGCAACATGATGTCGGTACCTTTATAGGTGCTGCGTCCCTTGCTGATGCCTACGAAGAGCCGGAGCTTGTCGGTCACGGGAAGAGGTGTGACATCGCCGGTATGTATGGGCAGCGGGATGTAATGCAGTTTCTGGGGGAAGTATGGCTTATAACAGACTAGATCATCGTAGAGTCCGGCAATGATAGCATCGCAATCGTTGGCAATGTATTTGTTGAGATGTTCTTTGTAGGTGCCCAGCCAGTCATGCTGCTCACGCTGTGCCGGCTCGTCGGTGCGCACCTTATCGCCAATGTTGAAGTCGCTATAGCGCATGGGTTTGTTATAGGTGCATTCGTTCACCCAGTAGTAGTCCATACCCATCGCACAGAGCACCATCTTCTTGTTCTGCCTGCGCAGCCTGCGATAGACGGGGAGGATGCGTTCGGCCTTAAGCTCGAGGAACATCGGGTTGATGAGCTGCACCACATCATAGTCGCGCCACTTGGGGAGCAGTGCATAGACCTTGGCGAGCAGGGCAATGCCACCCAACTTGCCTGTGCGCCGTGCAAGATCGACATCGCGCGGATAGTCTTTCCAGAAGTCACCATTAGAGGCTACGGTGACCTCATGTCCCAACGCACGCATGCCTTCAGCGAGGGTGTTGTGCACATTGCTGTATTCTCCCAGTAGCAGTATTCTCATCGCTCCTTGTTAAGCAGTGGCAGGGTACGCATGAGCATGGTGATGCCTACGGAAGACTTGGTCATGCGGCGAAACCATTTGTATTTATTCGTATAGTCGCGGTCGGGTAGGGGAAAGAGTCCCACCTTTCTCAGCTCCTCTAGTTTCCTGTCAAGATAATGACGGCTACGGGTGAGGATGATAATGTTATAGATGTAGTCCATCGTGAGCTGTGCGATACGGCGCTGCATGGCTACTCGCTCTTCGGGCGGCAGCGTACTGCTCTTCTTCCGAAGGTTCATGATGACATCCCTGGCATCACTGAGTCGGGCGATGTGACTGCGCATGTCGGCACGATTGATGGCCGACATAGGACGCTGGCGATAGAAGTAAGCACGTGCATTGGTAGTGGTGACGCTATCAGCACGAAGGATGAGCTGTGGCGTGAACTCCTCGTCCTCACCATAGGCTACACCCGGGGTGAAACGCAGGCTGCCAAGAATGGCCTGACGAAAAAGATAACAGCACACCGATCCGTGAATGTTGGACTGGCGTAGCAGGGTGGCTCCTGGCAGCGGACCCTCATCCTTGAAATCGACTGTCGTAGTCTGTCCGTCTTCGCTGAAGTCAAACATCACCATGTCGCTATTGCTATAGCGCATCATGTCGAGCACATGCTCATAGGGAGCGCGTAGCAGCACATCGTCGGCATCGATGAATTGTATGTATTTGCCCTCAGCCATCTTTATTCCGGTATTACGTGCCACTGCGACGCCGCTGTTCTTCTGGCGGATATACACAATGTCATCAAGTTCGGTCAGAGCTGACAGCGGTGACAGCGTGGAGCCGTCATCTACAATGATGATCTCGCGTTCGAAAGACCTCAGCGAGAGTGCCCTGATGCTTTGTAAACACTCCTTGAGCATCTGCAGGGGCACATCGTAGACTGGGATGATGAAGCTGACTAGTTTCTTATCTTGTTGATTCTGCATAGTCCTTTGATTCCTAAAATATTGACGAGTATAGCCTTGAGGCGCTGCATAAAGGTGAGTCCCTTGGCGAATGGGTTCACCCTGCGCAGGGGCAGACGAGGTTGAAGGTCAGTCAGACGGCATACATCAAGCTGAATGTTCAATACGTGCATGTAGTAGCGGTCGTCCACCCACTTGGGGAACTGCTGAAGATGGGCTCCGAGCAGCATGTTAAGCTCTCTTCCTGTGGCAGTGGCAGTAATGCCCGCTTCATTGGCGCAATAATAGTATAGTCCCGCGTCGGTGGTAACGACTGTATGCGCACGTGCCAGCAAAAGCGGCATCATGGCTACATCTTCAAAGACATAGTCGATGGGGAATCGCACCTCAGCGAACAGCTCACGACGGAACACCTTGTTCCAGACATAGCAGTGTTCATAGGCATGTCCCTTGAGCCAGTATGTCCGCATGTCTGTATACGTAGTGGGAGAAAAACTGACGAGGCACTGACGTTGTGAGCCGAAAAACCTGTAGAAAGGAAACTCCACGATATCGGCCTGATCCATGAGGGGTATGACATGTCGATAGGTATCGATATCGAGGTAGTCGTCGCTATCCAGGAAAGTGACATAGCGTCCTTGGGCAGCATCTATGCCCGCATTTCGCGCCGAGCTCAACCCGCCGTTTTCCTGATGGATGACATGTATGCGACTGTCGCGCGCCGCCCATTCATCGCAGAGGCGGGGGCTATCATCGGGTGAGCCGTCATCAACGAGTATGATTTCCCAGTCGTCGAACGTTTGTCGCACGACGCTCTCCACACATCGGTTCAGGGTGTGTTCCACTCCATAGACGGGAATGATGACCGAGAGTGTCATGACGGCCTCCTTCCCCACTTCATATAGAAGCGATTGACGACTGCCTTGAGATTCAGCCGGCGGTCGAGCTGCCTGATGCTGATGGTGACACCAACAATGCTGATAACCGTCATCAGACCATAGCGCAAGAACAGGTTGTCGAGGAACGAGCATGCCAGACATGCTCCTGCCAGAAGTACCATCAGGAGCGTCAGACGTATAGCCTCCAAGCTATGACGGAAACCATAGCGCCAAGGAATCAGGATGAGACACACGATTACATCAACTATTGATGTCACAAGTGCACCATAGCCTAGCCCGTTGAGTCCCAGGAAATAGTAGAACAGTGCCATGATGGTGAATGTCTTGGCACATCCCCACACCGACTCCACCCAGAAGATGTAGTTAGTGTCGCCCTTGGCATAAGCGATATAGTCCATGGGGAAACACAGGGCCTTGAATATGCCTGCCATACCCAGGAAGCGTACCATGCGCTCGGTAGCCAGAAACTCGCTGGTGAGCAGTGCACGGATGGCCAGTGGTGCAGAGAGGATGAGCAGCATGATAAGTGGTGAGAGAATGAGCACTAGAATCTCCGTCTGTTGGTTCACAAGGCGGAAGGCCTCATCCTGGTCTGTTTTCATCAACTCTGACAGATGAGGGAAGAAATCAGCTGCCATCGCCGTGAAGAGCAGTCCAATGTATTGGGTGGTGATGACTCCTGCTGCCTGATAGAATCCCACGTCCTCCACACATCCGTGGTTAGTGATGAACACTGTGAGTGCATAAGTGGTCAGCGTGCCCAACAGCGAACCCATGGTCATCACAAATCCGAACTTAATGATGCCTCGCCCTCGCTGCCACACCGTACGCATTGAGATATGCTCGCGCTGCTCCTTGCGCCGCTTGTCACGATACGACATGATGCGGACGACGGCAAAGTAGATGGCGTTGACAACAATCATAGCCGGCACGATGCCATCGATGCCCCAGATGTAATAGATGGGTATGCTGAGTAACAGTCCACAGAGAGGTGGCACAAGCGAACAGAACGCCAGCTGCTTATAGCGGCGCATGCCTTGCATCACGGCTAACTCGCCCGTTCCAAGGACGTTGAAGAACACTGCCACAGAGAGAAGCATGAAATACCGGGTGTAGCCATGAGTCTCGAAAGACAATTGCGACAACAATGGTGACAAAGCCATCGTTGCTATCAGACCGATAATCGATGCTGTCAGCACCAGACGCCGGACGATGCGCACCGTGAATGACAGCACACGCTCGTCGTCCTCAGCATGAGCCTTAGAAATGTCGGGTACAGCAGCTACGTTCAATCCCAGCAATGAGAGTTGCTGTAGTCCGTTGGCAGCATTAGTGATGACAGAAGACATGCCCATGCCCCTGGAGTGGAGGATGCTGGCGACAAGCTTTGCACGGATGATATTCACAAATACGGACAGCGCCTGTGCTCCGCCGAAAATGGCGGTGCTCGACATGATGCGGCGGTAGGTGCTGGCGTAGTTGTTCTCCATGCTTCAGTGTTTATATTTGGATGATATCGTAAGGGCAGCCACTGCTTAATGCCGCCGCATAGGGGAATCCGCTTTTGTGCATACCAGGTGCAAGCAGCAGATAAGCATGGCGGGCATGGGCAATGGTGAAGAAATCGAGGAATGTCTTTTCATAATAGGCATAGTCGTGAGGCACGTCGTTGCCAATGTGCGAGATATGGCCAGGCACCACATAGGCATTCTGTTCCTCTCGGGATCGCTGCAGGAAGGTGACGCTGTCAGAGCAGACAACGAGCCGGCACTCTGGATGGCGCTGCCGTAGCTGTTTTAGCTGGTTCATACAGCTATCCAGCAACTGTTGCTGTTCCCGTACTTCAAGGGGCTGGCTGAACACTTCCTCGTTGAAATCGCCCAAAAGATTGCAGAATCGGGCTGATACTGTGATGTATTCTTGCCCAATGCCATCTGCTATCTCGTTGAGATGCCGGCTGAGTCTGTCGCTGGGCTTGAACAGGGTGGCAAAGTCGCGGGCAAAATCGCTGTCGTAGCAGCATGAGGCATTAGTATAGCAATGCACTTGCTTGTCGCGATAATGCAGAAGATTTTGATTGAGGAATGCTCTTTGCTGCTTATGTTCCTTGAAAGTGTCTGTCTGGCTGTCGAGCACCAGCCTCTCCGTTGATGACGAATCAAATGAAAGTTCATCATCATCTATCCGCCAGTCATACCTGTTTGGCTGCAGGTAGTCGGTCAGGGGGAAAGGATGAGTGAAATGTAACTTGAAAGATCGTCCCGTTTCCTGACATGCCTGATAGACACTCACTGCTCCACGCAGTCGGTCGACGAGTCCTCCACTGGAGGTGTTGCCACAGAACATGCTGACCACAACGGGTGATATCTGTCGGTCAGCTGAATGCTCATGGGAATAACTGGATGCTATCTGATTCCTGACCTTCTCTTCCTCTCTTTTCCGGATGATTGTCGAACGATAGTATTGAGGACAGAAGTGCTGCAGGACTTTTCTCCATAACAGTCGAGGCGAATACTTCAAGCAGAACAATGCGAAAAGCACTTTCTCATTGCATAGGTTCAGGAACTTTATCCTATCGGTATGAGAGAGGAGGGCAGGGGCGATTCTATGGAAAACCTTTCCCAGTAACTCCTCTATCATTCCTTCGGCATCGGCTACCTGTTCGTGGTGACGGGCATAGCATGCCATCAGGCTGCGCCATACATGCAAAAGTCGCAGATTTGCCAGGCGATACTCCTCGCTGTCATGACCAAATTCCCCTTCTACCACATCGGCTAACTGGAGAGCTGTGATCAACCATACATGAAAGAAACGGGAGGTGACACTATTGGTGAGCGACGAAGGATAATTCTGATAGTAATACTTTGCGCTAGCGAACGCAACACGCTCTGCATGAATCTGATATAGACGCTCGTCAACCTCGTCAGCTGTCGAAGGAAGAGGTTCGTTAGTCCTGGGATAGCTCATATTGATCCAGGCTTTGCGACGATAGAGCCCGCCATTGCAGCCAATCTTCCACTCAGGCATGGTATGCTTCACCAAGTCACGCCCACGATATACAAGCGACGTGTCGAAACCCTCTATCGGCAGCCGTTGTGTCACCTTACCTGTGGTGGTATCGACAAAGAGCATTTCCGGATAAACGATGTCGGCATCTGTCTCCATCATCCTGGAGGACATTGTTTCCAGATAGTCGTCAGCAAGGTTGTCGTCAATATCCAAAGGAAGAATCAGAGATCCCCTCGACATGCTGACGGCACGATCGCGGGGATACTTGGCAGAACCACTGTTAACCTGTGATGCATAGATGATGCGGGCATCACTCTTGGCAAGTTCCTGCAGCAGTGAATCGCTGGCATCAGTAGAGCCGTCGTTAACCACCGACCACTCCCAGTTGTTGTAGGTCTGCCTGCAGAGGCATTCGTATGTTTTCCTGATGAATCGCTCGCCGTTGTATACGGGTGTCACGACTGAAATCAGTATATTAGCATTCATCGGTATATCCATCTTATATTTATAACGTCGAAAGCCGCTATTTATTTTATTAAATACAAAAAACAAAATGCAAATTAATTTGCATTTTTGCGCACTTATTTGTACCTTTGCAGCATGATAGTATTTCCTCAAGCAAAAATCAACCTCGGATTGAACGTTGTAGAGCGACGTCCAGATGGTTATCATAACCTGGAGACCGTATTTTGTGAAGTGCCTTTACATGATGCATTGGAAGTGTTGCCGATGGATGACAGGTTCCCTTCAGCGGCAGACTGCGACTTGAAGGTTACAGGTATATGCATCGAAGGTGACGAGCGTAACAACCTGGTAGTGAGAGCCTATAACATGTTGAAGGCGGAACATCCCGAACTGCCTCGAGTGCATGTTCATCTTTATAAAGA
>JAEEGI010030861.1_pt1 | contig 10055 bp, 10 predicted proteins | sample 8958751 | NCBI WGS metagenome assembly JAEEGI01 (sample SAMN16246545, study PRJNA631951) | gut metagenome | biome: gut microbiome; feature: rumen; material: KS-attached | host: Bos | place: Iran: Karaj | collected 2018-10 | reverse complement strand
CCCTTGACTGGATGAGGCGTACAGCCGCCCGGCTCGATGCCGCCGTGTGCGGAAGCATGGCTGTAAGGAATGGCGACAGGTTCAGCAACCGTTTTTTCTTTGTAAAGCCCGACGGCAATGTGGCACATTACGACAAAAGGCATCTGTTTGCCTACGGCGGAGAGCACAAGCACTACGAACGCGGAAGCGAGAGGGTGGTGGTTGAGTTCCGTGGCGTGCGAATGTTGTTGCAAGTGTGCTACGACCTGCGTTTTCCCGTGTTCTCGCGCAACCGCAAGGACTACGACGTGGCTCTTTACGTTGCCTCTTGGCCTGTTACCCGACTGGCGGTGTGGAACACTCTGCTGCACGCGCGCGCCATCGAAAACCAATGCTATGTTGTTGGAGTAAACCGCGTTGGCTGCGACCCTGCCTGCCAGTACAGCGGCGGTTCTGTGCTTGTTGATGCCTACGGAAAAACGGTTGCCGAGTGCGAAAGCGGAAAGCAATGCGCGCTTACCGTGTCGCTCGACCTCGAAAAACTTGTCTCTTTCAGAAAGAAGTTCCCTGTTCTTGATGATGCCGACTGACGACTCTGTAATTTTGTAAAACACGTTGATGGTGAAATATTTGTAGAAAATAGAGGGTGTGAAATATGTTAAAGAATGAAATGAAGAAAATAGTCTTTAATAGACTTGACGAGGTTTTAAAACCTCTTGGCTGGAAGGCGTATAAGTCTGGGTATAACCCGGCTTATGTGCTTGATACCGAACAATACAAGATAATATTTGATATGTGTTTTGAGGGTGGAAAAATCACTTTTTTTCGTATCGAAATGGCAATAAAAGAAATTGAACCATATATTTCTGAATGTATAGGCGATACGGAGAAGAGACCGGGTAGTGGGATAATTATCGACAATAAAACAGTATTTCGTACAACTGTCGTAGATAAAATCTACTTGGAAAAGTGTCATGAATCCGTTATCGAAACCGTGGATGACGTAAATATGGTTGTTGATTATTTCTTGGATTATCTTTTTGGTACAGCCAAGAAGTTTATCGAAACATATCTGTATCTGCCGAATATTGTGCGTAAGATGGAAGACTTTATTATTAAAGATAGTTCGTGGGTTTGTGATAATGATGAAATGGAGTTTGCTGGCAATTATGACGGGTATTTTAGAGGATTGATTATTTCAAAACTTTGTAACGATCCCAAATTTGATGAAAAATTCAAATATGTTGAAACGAAATTTCTTTCTCGTATTCAAGAGTATGGTGCTGATTTTTGGGGTGAGAGTTTTTACTCCGACTACGAAAAGTTAAAGCAACTTCTTCCAACCATCGAGCCAAAATACAGTATGGACTCGCCAAACGAAGAGGCAGAGATGGAGAAGATAAGAGCAATGGTTGCGAAAAACTTCATGCCAGTATCTGCTCCAACAGAGAAACCTAAAAAGAAGACGGCAAAGAAATTCGTGCCAACTCCGCCAGAGCAAGTAAACATAGAACTTTTGGCTTTGCTCGGTAGCGAAGAAAATGCGAAGGAAAATCGAGGTCTGCAACAACTTATGGACTTTTTCTTAGGCAAGAAAGACAACAAAGAAAAGGCAGAAAACGCCCAATTACAAAAGCAAACCATAGAGATTGTAGGCAGCTATCTCGATGCCAGCCTCCGCAATCACGGCTTCTGCAACGTGCATCGCTATAAAAACGTGTTCTACTACACACGCCCAACAGATGTTGGCAACCTAATCTTCTCGTTTATGGTCGGCAACAACGGTTGCCTCCGCATCTATCCGCCAAGCATCCGCCTCGACAAGGTCGAAGAATGGATGCAAAAGGTTGATATTCCGCTAAAATCGCGCGACGGCGACCATCAAGGAACAATAGAACTCGAACTTCCAAAGAAAATCGTTAAACTAAATGATAGTGAATGTGTTGGCAACGAAGAAGTGGAAAAACTCTGCCTTGCCACATGGCAGTTTATCGAAGAAAAGTTCGGCGACTTTGTAGAGGACTATTCGTCTCCGCAGTTCTTGTGGGAAAGACTCTGCTCAGACATCAAAGCCTATCCCGACTGGGTTAAGATAATCCGTGGCATCACAGCTCCCGAGCAGATAATTCGTGGCGTAGTGTTCCTGCGCCTCTGCCGCGACAACGATTTCGAGGACAAGTTCGAGCTTGTAAAGAAGTTCATCCTAACGGAATACAAGAGTTTCATTCCGTCGGTAAACCAACTCAAGCATCTGCTTCCCGAAATGAAAAAGGAATACAAAGTGTGTAGTTAATGAAAAAAATCAGCAGCAACAATTGCGTTCATAACAAGAAATCATTATATTTGTACTTTCTAACACTATAAACTAACAAACAAAATGGGATTAGACATCTACGCTGGTACGCTAACGCGCTACATCTCGGGCAACTGGAAGACACAATTGCAGCAATATGCCGAGGCTAATGGACATGGATACACAAAAGTGACACCTGACGACGAGGAAGAAGGCAATAAAAACTCGCCTGAGGAAATCTGCAAATTTGTATCGAAATGGAGAGACCAAGTTGTAGGCGTGATTGAAAAGGACATGCAAAAGCCTAAATCGTTTTTCAGCCTATTCAAGAAAAAGGAGAAAATATCGCTTCCAGTCTGGGAAGAGAACAACGACAAGGACTATTACACCGACAAGCCCGACTGGAGCGGCTACGGAGCACTTATTCTGGTAGCGGCGGCAAAAATCTACAACGAGAAGATTCCAGAGACGCTTCCCGAAGACCTCAGCTCACATCCGCTGATTAAACGCATCGGGCGCGACAGCTATTACACCTCAAGATGGTCGCTGTTTCATGATGTTTCGACATGGCTGCCTTACGAGAGAGAAATCATTTTCGAGGGAAAAGCACCAAACGACACCAATATCGCCATCTCAACTGCCGGAAATCTTCTGAACGAGCTGAACAAGATTAACGAAATGTGCTGGAAAGCCGACGAAGAAACGATTCTGAACTGGCGAAAGACCGAAGGTCCCGGTTCAAAAGGTGCTGCAATAAACCTTGCAGACCTGAAAAATCTGACCGTTGAAAAACTCAGCATGTTAAGCAAGGCAAAACCCAATATAGAGTCTGAGGCAAAACTTGCCTTTTCTATATTCTATCGTGCTGCCAAATATTCGCTCGAGAACAAAGTACCTATCCTTTTGGATTATTAACAAAACTGTTCGGGATAACGAAATACATTTTTCTGTATCACGAAATGTTTTTCGGAAATGACGCTTTCAGCGTCTATAATGAGTTCAACATACAGACAATCAACGCTGTAATATTTTACATAAGCAACAAGTTATAATGAATTGAATCAAATCCCGAACTTGCGCATTAACAAAAAAAATACCGCATCGCCCCGAAAGACGATGCGGATTTTTTTGCAGAACAGCGGAACTTACTTTATAACGAAACCGCCGTTACATGGAATTACCACGTTAACTTCCTTCTTCTTTGATATCTTTATCTGCTTAACGCCGCCGTTCAGTTTTGCGTCGTCGTTATAGAAATCAACAGTCTTGCCAGCCTCGAACATCGGCAGAGAAAGTTTTAGTTTGAGAGGTGCTTTCTCGGCGTTGATGCCGGCGATGTACCACTTGTCGCCAGTACGACGAGCCAGCACAACATACTTGCCCGGATATCCGTCGATAAACTTAACCTCGTCCCAAGTTGTTGGCACGTTCTTCATGAACTCTACAGCCCATTGCGGAGCATCCTTCAGATTGTTTGGAGCCATGGCAAAGTGCTGAACCGGACTCTGGAACAGGATTGCGGTTGCAAGTGCAAACACATCAGATGTTACGCGATGACCGCCCCACATCTCGTTGTTGTTCTTAGGGTTGTAGTACCAGTTAAGCGTGCTTCCGCCAAAATCCATACTACCCACGGTATTGCGAAGGAACGGCAGGAATGTGGCATCCTTAGCCTCGCGGTCGCAGTCGCTCTGGTTAAAATGAAGGTTCTCGCTTGCGCGGACAGCCTCGCTTGCTGCATAGTTAGGATACATTCTCTCCCAGCCTCTTGGCAGCGTACATCCGTGGAAGATTACGAGCAGACCGAACTCCTGAGCATCGCGAAGGATATCCTCGTAAAGCTGCATTGTACATTGCTTGTCTCCGCCGAAGAAATCGACCTTTATACCACGGATGCCAATGCTCTGCATCCACTTCATCTCGGCACGACGGCGATATGATACGTCCATGCAGTTGCGCGGAGTCTGAGGAGCATCGTTCCACTTACCGTTGCTGTTGTACCACAAGAAGAGGTTCACGCCCTTGCTCTTGCCGTATTTTGCAAGTTCGGCAATACGGTCGCGACCAATCTGAACGTCCCACATGGCATCGACGAGCAGCGACTCCCAGCCCATTGCCGCACTAAAGTCGATATATTCTTTCTGAGTGTCGAAGTTGCAACTCTCGTCGTTGGCAATAATCCACGACCAGCTTCCGCGACCGTATTTCTTGGCAGATGCGTCTCTGTCGGCCATCTTCACGTCGTTCTTCAGGACGTCCCATGTTATTGTAGTTTCTACAATATTTTTCAAGCCGTCTCCAACGGTAATTGTGCGCCAAGGAGTAAAACTTGGCAACTCAGCCTGAACGGTATTTGAGCCGTAGCCGTTGTTCTCTTCCACTCCCGGGAATGTAAGTTGATATTTTGCTCCGCCTTTGTTGTCGAGGCGAGATGCGCAATAATTTCCGTCCACGCCTGTTTCAGAAACCAGAATCCAGATGTTCTTTGCGCCGTCAGCCTTGCGGAACAGACAAGGGAATGTGTAGCCCTGTCCCCAGCCGTTCTTGCCCATTTCGGCATCAGCCTCGTAATGAGTCTCGTAGCTTGGAGCGGTACGGGCAAAGCCAGTCATATATCCCATCTGAGGGCACATAAACGTTGTTGTGCCGTTGGTCATGTTAAAGCTTGTTGCCTCGGTATTTATCACGCAGCATTTTGTCTCTTTGTGAGGCAGCAGATGATAGCGGAATGCTATATTGTTATTGCTTACCTGAAACTCAATCTCCATAACCTTCTGCTCTTTCTGGGCAAAGGTATATGTGCGTGTGTTTGCCTCGTAATGGTTCTTGCTGTTCTTTATGTTATACAAGGTGTAATCGTCGGTAATCTTAGACTCATCGGTTACACCGCTAAGCGAAAGTTCGCGCGAATAGTCGCCAACGTTTGTGTTCAGTCCGAGCGCACTCTTAGAGATACACTCCTTTCCGTCGAACGAAACGGAATAGGCAGGAGCTCCATTGTCGCACACCACATCAACAGCCAGTCTGCCATCAGGACTGCTTACTTTCTGTGCCATCACAGAAGAGGCTACCAAAGGCAGCACAAAGCTAAAAATAATCTTCTTATCCATTTAGTATTAAGTGTTATAAAAAATCAAATTTGCGCAAAGATAATATTTTTTATCACTTAACACTAACAATCGGTGTTACATAGTTATAAGCAAGATGTTACAAATTACAGTTCGCTGGCATCAACAAGACCGTTCATAACCGAATATACGATGATGTCGGCAAGCGAACGTGCCTTTAGCTTTTCCATTATGTTTTTGCGATGCGATATCACGGTGCTCTCCTTTATATCCATCCTGTCGGCAATCTCCTTATTTATGAATCCCTTGCTCAGAAGAACCGCCACCTCTACCTCGCGAGCCGACAGCTCTACGCCACTCTTCTGCTTCATAACCATCGGAGGCATAGGCATCGCGCCGTGAGGGCCGTGCTGTCCGCGCTGAAGCGCAAGAATGTCGCGCACCACGTTCTGCTCGCTCTGGCACACGTTAATGGTCTTTACGCCGCTGATGTTTAGGTCGCCGTTTACAAGGACTATGCTTCGGGTTGAATGGTTGCGGAAATACTGCGCATGCTCAAAATATATACGCGACGAGACGAAAAAGTGTGCAAACATCTCGGTTTGCGCCTCTACAAGTTCGTCGAACGAGCGGAGCAGAACAACCTCGGCCACAGGAATGATGTCTTCAAGAATCTCCTGAAGTCCTATTCCGGTGAGTATGTTCGAGTCGATGACTGCAAACCTCACGCGCATGTTGTGTGGCATACCCGGCATGTTCATGGCTGCAAAATTAACACATTTTTCACAAGTTAGGGTTATGCTGATGGCTCTTTTTTCATAAAAACGAGACTATCTCCGCATTTGTATCGACAAACGCGGCTGGTCGTAAAAAAATGGCACACCTGCCTTTTGCCGAGCAAGGTGTGCCACGAATGTACAACCAATTAATAACAATTATTGAATCAAAAAATCCTGTTATTTCACTATCTGACCGGCTACGTTATATTTGTTGCCGTTATTTTCGATAACAATCTTACCGTTCTCTACGCGCTTGCTTGCCAGAGTCTCTGCTTTCACTCCGTTTACTCCTGTTGCTGAAGGAACTTCAATAGCCTCTGTTGTGATTGCAAGTTTGGTATGGTCGCCCCATCCCGGAGTTTTTACCTTACCCAGAACGCCGTCTGTCTCAAAGTCCTGAGTGTAGACTAATTCGCCGTTTCCTGAATAAACCTTGATGTTATCGACATACAGAGTTCCTGCCAACTTACCTACATTAAAGTAGAGTGTGTTGGTTGCATACTTAATCTCCTCGGTTGGGCAAACCTCGCCCTCGCTTTCAGGACATTTAATAGGGCTTGAGCCTGTGTGAGTATCGGCTTTAGGACAATGTACGCAGCAAGCCTCGTGAGCAACCTCGTCGGTATAGCCGGTATACACGCTCCAGTCTGTTGTAGGCTTGCAGTCAGCAATATAGTTGAAGGCTGCTGTTGCGTTCCAGATGCCAAGATGCGCGCTGTTGGCATCAACGGTCTGAACGCCAAAGGTGAAAGCAGCGCCATCTACCTTTACGTCGAATGTGATTTTGTACTGGGTAGCCTCGGCAAGATTTGCATCGGCAATGTTAATCTGTACCTGCTTGTCCCATGCGTTAGTTGATGCTGTTTCCGTACTAATCTTAAGTGCGTGGTTCTGCGCTACGGCAGATACAGCCATTGCACCAAGAATAAATGAAGATAAAATTTTTCTCATGTGTTTTCTGAATTAAATTAAAAATCAATGGTTTTCTGTTGTACATTTTCTAAAGTATTACAAATAAAGCTGTTATGGCTCTATTCAATGCTATTCTGTATAAGCGTGAGTAAATATAAACAATAAATTGATAAAGAAAAAGACATTTTTTGAAATTATTTTTTCGTATGCGGCAACAATTGATTTAAATCAATTCATAATTCACAATGGACAGTTGACAATTTTGGGAAATTCATAATTCATAATTCAAAATTCATAATTGTTTTTGAGGGGGATATTCCTTCGGGATGCGTTCGAGATGCGTTCGGGTTTTGCTCTGACAGATTTAGAAAAACAAGAGCGGAAAAACGAAAGAGTTAATTCTTCGTTTTTCCGCTCTGTTGTTTATTTTGCAAGGCTATGCCTTGAGGACATTTCTAATGGCTTTGGGTAATATGAAAGCCACTTGCTTTCAAAAAAAACAACAACATATCACCAAGAGCATGATCCTAATTTTGCAGAACAGGAGATAGCATTTACATTTTTTCTATATATAAAGCACCACTAAGCCCAATGAATATTTTTACAAAGATAGATGTTATAACAAAACACCAGACAAATAATCCATATAAGACTTTCTTATATGTTTTTTCTTTTGATGAATTTACAAGAACAAACGTTTCTAATAGTGAACGTTTGTTTATACAGAAATGCCTAAACAAAAATAGTCCCAAACAAGGAAAAAATATCCCCCAACATATTATACCGTCCATGCAATCACATGGAAAAGCAAACAAAAGACCTACATCTACCATATAATGAAATACTAATGCCGCTATCAAATCAATAAATGTTGAAATCCAAAATGACATCACTAGTATCATTAAGCCTGACGGCTCATTTGTGGCAAAAGAAAAATAATGCAATAACATTGCGTAATTTCTTAAGAATAATTTCATAAATATATTTTTATTATCATTTCGTACACAACCTTTGATGCAAAAAGAGCAGCTGGTGAAGCTGAATTGGAAGGCTCATTACCTGTATATTTTGAAACAAAAAGACACATAAGATACATTACGCAATACGAACAAGCCAAAAACCAGATTAACCTTACACATCCGGGGGATTCGGAATTTTTTCTTATAACGACTTTCTTTAAAACCCATGAGAACAAAACCTTTTAACAATGAGAAAATGAGACTAAAACTTGCAGAACTAAGGACTTTACCATTTGTAGCCGTCCTTTAACCTCCAACGACCGTTTGTTACCTTTACACCGCTGTTTACAATATAGTCTCTTACACGTTCAACACCTTTAAGGCTTGTGGTGAACTGTATTATTTCACCATTGTTCAGTGTTATTTTGTAATACTGAAAATAATCATCTGAGACTTCTCGGTTTATCTGAAATTCCACAATGTCTTTTATTGTAAAGGCTGTCTTGTAATACCATCTGCTAAATAAAAAAGAACCTTCCGACTCGTTGAATTTCAGATATGCGCCTTGTACTAAATCATATCTTCTAAATTCTTGCACCGAGCATACCATTTCAGGTAAAAAAAGAATACAGTAATAAAGAGGACTATACCATATATCAGGTGATAGGGTTTTGTGCGTCTTAGCATCTGGCGCAACAATTCCAATACCTGTTAAAACTATTATTGTTATATTAAAAATAAGACATTTTTTCAGAATGTCTTTCTTTAGAAACGGCATTATTGAATATTTAAATTCCATTTTTTATTGGTTTAGTACAGCATTATTCCAGAACCGAAAGTAACCACTCTGATGTTTTTCTGCGTGTTATTTTTCCATTTTCTGATGTTATGCCAATATTCGAAGATGCAAAATTACTGTTTTTTGTTAAAACAATATGCAAATATGGGATTTTTTCAATGCGCTTTTGCGCTTTGCCATCCCCTCTCTGTGCTCGACCTCTGCCAGTTCTGCCGAATTTGCAATTCGGCTGAGAAAAAAATCGGGAATTTGACGTTCGAACTCCGTTCGCTTGCTACCGAAGGGACGCAAGAATTCCCACCACTAAATTTCCATTTACGAGCATTGTCAATTATGAATTATGAATTGTGAATTATGAATTAAGAAGTGCCCCATCTGCTGCAATACGATGCACTTATTTTAGCCGAACGCTTCTGTTTTGCCAGCATTTTGAAAACAAGAGCGGAAAAACGAAAGAGTTTTGACTCTACGTTTTTCCGCTCTGTTACTAATATAAATTGAATAATGTCAATAAATTACTCAACAAAAGAAATCAAAGCATCTTCGTATCTTTCTTTCTGTCTTCGATTAAAGTTGTAATAAAACAATCTATAGGAAGATGTTTGCCAAGCACCTATATAGCGATCGAATTCAGCCTTTTCACAAAGTGGGATACTCACATTTTTAAAAAAATTCCTGTTATCCGAAATTTCTGGATAATAAAAACTGAAGGAATACTTGTTAAGCGTATCTTTCCCTATTGTTGGAACAAAAACATCTATCTCCCTCTTTTTGGAAACGAATACGTAAACAAGTTTTTTAGAGTCAACTCTGCAATGAATTCCCTTGAATTCTTTTGGAATCTTAACTTTTACAGTTTTCAATTTAGGGGTTGAACACGAGTCTAAATATACAACATGCAAATTATATACGATGTATTTACCCTCACGATGATCAATGTCAAAGATACGTGAAGGATAATAATCACTATGTTTGGAATTATAACAGATTTCCAAAGGGGCATTTTTAAATTCTGGTAATTCCTTTTTTAATCTGCCGATAACGAAATCCCCGGCATACACAACTTGAAATGAAAGTAGGCAAAGCCAATATAAAAGAAATCTTTTCATATTATTTACTGTTAATTATGCTCATTGCTTTTTTGAATTTTTCCCAAGGAATAGGTTTTGTATATTTTTCATTTCCCCAATAAAACCGAATAGATGTAGTTGTCTCTTTTATAGGATCCTCTTGTCCACTTGCCTGAAGGCACATACATATCATAAG
>JAEEGI010030854.1_pt1 | contig 10057 bp, 10 predicted proteins | sample 8958751 | NCBI WGS metagenome assembly JAEEGI01 (sample SAMN16246545, study PRJNA631951) | gut metagenome | biome: gut microbiome; feature: rumen; material: KS-attached | host: Bos | place: Iran: Karaj | collected 2018-10 | reverse complement strand
GGTGCTGCCCCGTGGCGCACAGGCCCTGGACCGCGCCCCGAAGGACGCCGCCGGCACCGCCGCGGGTCTCACGGGCTTCTTCGGCTACTTCTTCGGCACTTTCCTGCTGGCAAACTGGGTTATCGGCCTCATCGCGCAGAATGTGGGCTGGGGTGCGACTTTCATGCTGCTGCTTGCGGCCTGCCTCCTCGCCATCCTGTTCATGGGTCTTACCTACAAGGAGGAGCAGTACCTCGTCAAGAAGGAGAAGAAAAACTGACACTTTGGCAGAGGTTTGCCTCTGGCAGATAATTTGATTGGACTGACAGCACTATGGCAAAGAAAAAAAGAATGAATATGGAGAATCAGGAGACGGAAACAGCCCTGGAAGATGTGGAAACCCTGAAACAGCAGCTCGCCGACGCCCTCAAGAAGGCGGAAGAGGCGGAGAAGGCTGCGGAGGAAGCCGCGCAGAAAGCGGCCGAAGCCGCCGCCAAGGAAGCGGACCGGAAGAACGACTACCTGCGTCTGATGGCGGAGTTCGACACCTTCCGCCGCCGCACCGCCGAAGAGAAGCTGGAACTGGTGAAGTCGGCCTCCGCCGACACCATCAAGGGACTCCTCCCGGTCCTGGACGACTGTGAAATCGCCCTGTCCCAGCTGGAGAAAACCGAAGGGAACGAGGCCGCCAAGGAGGGTGTTCGGCTCATTTTCAACAAGATGACGGCTTATCTCAAGACCAGGGGCCTGGAACGCATCGAAGCCAAAGGCGAAGTGTTCGACACCGAATTCCACGAGGCCGTGACGATGTTCCCCGCCCCCAGCGAGGACCTCAAGGGAAAGGTCATCGACGTCGCCCAGACCGGCTATACCCTGGGCGGGAAGGTCCTCCGGTATGCCAAAGTGATCGTAGGAGCATAAGGATATGGCACAGAAAAGGGATTACTACGAGGTACTCGGCGTGACCAAGTCGGCATCGGCCGACGAGATCAAGTCCGCGTACCGCAAACTGGCGCTGAAATGGCACCCGGACCGCTGGGTGAACGGCACCGACGCCGAGAAGAAGACCGCCGAAGAGAACTTCAAGGAGGCGGCTGAGGCGTATTCGGTGCTGAGCGACCCCGACAAGAAGGCCCGGTACGACCAGTTCGGCTTCGCCGGCGACCAGATGGGCGGCGGAGGCGGATTCGACTTCGGCGGATTCGACCTCAACGACATCCTCCGGAACGTGTTCGGCGGCGGGTTCAACTTCGGTGGCGGCGGATTCGACTTCGGCTTCGGCGGCGGATCCTCCCAGGGCGGCACGCAGACGCGTACCTACCGCGGCCGCGACATCCGCACCAGCGTGAAACTCACCCTGGAGGAGATTGCTACGGGCTGTGAGAAGGAAGTGACCATCGAGCGCAACCGTCCCTGCCCCGACTGTCAGGGAAAGGGTACCAAGAATCCGTCGGACGTCAAGACCTGCCCGAACTGTAACGGGCGCGGTCAGGTCCAGCGGGTGGTCAACAGCCTTTTCGGACGGGCCGTCTCCTACGAAACCTGCCCCCAGTGCGGTGGAGAAGGGAAAATCATCACCAATCCCTGCCGTCGCTGCAACGGAACCGGCCTGGAACGCCGTCGTGAGACCGTGCGCGTAAAGATTCCGGCCGGCGTTGAAGAAGGCATGCAGGTGACCGTGCGTGGCGAAGGCCACTCCGCGATGCGCGGCGGTACGAACGGCGACCTCCTGGTCGTCATCAAGGAGGAGACCCATTCCAACCTCCGCCGGGACGGAAACAACCTGTTCTACACCCGGATCATCTCCGTAATGGACGCGATGCTGGGTTGCGAGATCTCCGTCCCCTGCCTGGACGGCAGCTATAAGGTCAAACTGGACGCCGGTACCCAGTCCGGCACCGTGATTAAACTGCGGGGCAAAGGTCTTCCTTCCGTCCAGGGCTACGGCCGCGGAACCGGCGACCTGTACGTGAAGGTACTTGTATGGATTCCGCGCAAGCTTTCCCGTTCCGAAAAGGAGATGATGGAGTCCATCCGCAACAATACGACCTTCACACCCGACCTCAGCCGGGACGACAAGGCCTTATTTGACAAGGAAAAGAATATTTTCTAAGAAAAATTTGGTCAATCAAAAAAAACTTCCTACATTTGCAGTCCCGAATCAAGCAACCTCTTGTCAAGGGTATGAACGGCAAAGTTGCGCTAAAGACGGAGTATTGAAATAATGGATTTGATTAAAGTAGCAGAGCAGGCTTTTGCCGGTGGCAAGGCCGCTGAATTCCCGGAGTTCAAGGCAGGTGACACGGTCACCGTGACCTACAGAATCAAGGAAGGAGATAAGGAGAGACTTCAGAATTTCCGCGGAGTCGTCATCCAGATGAAGGGTATGGATCCTTTCACCAAGACCTTCACGGTCCGCAAGGTTTCCGGAGGCATCGGTGTCGAGAGAATCTTCCCGTTCCAGTCCCCTTTCATTGACAAGATCGAAGTGAACAAGTATGGTAAAGTGCGTCGCGCACGTATCTTCTATCTACGCGATCTGACCGGTAAGAAGGCCCGCATCAAGGAAAAGGTCTACACTGCTGAAAAATAAGCCGAAAGGCGAATGGCTCCATAGCTCAATTGAATAGAGCATTTGACTACGGATCAAAAGGTTACAGGTTTGAGTCCTGTTGGAGTCACTGAAAAACCGCATTGGAGATATCTCCAGTGCGGTTTTTCTTTTTTCTTGTACCGGTTTTGTACCGGCAATTTTTGGAAACAACCCGTTTCGAGCACTGCAATCTATGGTGCAATCCAAAGAGATTCGTTATATCTGAAAGCAAATAGAGTTGCCGCAAAAGCCGGGAAATAGCCACGCGTTTCGGCTGGAAGGAAACGGTATATATCCCAGTACTCGCGCGAACCCGCACGGGTGATCGCCCGGTCAACGGAAGCGAAGCCACAGTTGTACGACGAGATGGCCAGCCGCCAGTCGCCATACCTAGCGAACGCTTTCTCCAGATAGGAAGCGGCGGCCACTGTCGAACGGCGGTAATCCAACCGGTCGTCGACGAATCCGTCGCAGCGAAGTCCATAATGCCGGGCAGTTCCAGGCATCAGTTGCCACATTCCCCTGGCCCCTGCCTTTGAGAGTGCTCGGGGATTCATGGCAGACTCTACGGCTGCAAGAAGAGTCAGATCCTCTGGTAGCCCCTTCTTCTTGAAGGCCGAACGTAGTTCCTCTTCATAAGCCGCATATCGCGCGAGTACTACACGAAGACCCTTCGAATGGCGAGCGATATAGTCGGCAACCATCGGGGCAAGGAGTGAATCCGGGGATTCCCAGAAATGCTCCAGGACAGCACCGGCACCCTCGTTGATATCTACCGGGGCTGTCTCATCCTCTTCGACATCCACGAAATCCCAGGTCCCGACCTGGATAGAGACATCCCACGAGATAGTATCGTTCCCAAGCGACTGCAATACCGGTATGGAGCTGCTCTCCCCCCGATGTCTTGCGATATCCTCCAGGTCACGGCGGGACAACTGGGCCGCAGCCGGAATAGCAAGAAACAGAAGACAAATAAATACCGCACTACGCGTCCCCATACATCAGTTCCTCCTTCCTGTTTGAGCCGTCCCCTCCTGGAAGCAACCTGTTGACGATTTCCTGAACATCCCGACGAATCCGGATGAAGTTTTCCTCGATCGTTTCCTGAATCAGTTCGCCTATCTGCCGATCCGCTTCTTCAGACAGGATCCTTTCAACCTCCCTGTCCGTCAGTGACCGGATTGTCGCATCCACCCGCTTCTCCATGATATCCTCAGATTCAATAACGCCATCCTGGACTATCCGGTCAATCGCCCAACTCCGGAGAATCCCTGCTCTCATCCGGGGTTCATGCACCGACTCGATAATCTCCGATTCCCCGAAATCAGTCATTTGCGGGAGTTTCCGATTCGTCTTCCGCCTCTCCTTCTGGCGCTCGTTGTCAATCTGGATTTCGCCACAGAAAAACTTCTTGAGGATAGGCGTGGCGTTGTTGTCGGCCACCTTGCCGAAAAAATACCCCTGCGTGAGCGTCTCGATCTTCGAAATGGGCATAAGTTCCTCCTGATGGAAAGAGATCGAGACAGATTCAGAGTCGATGTTCTGCGTCTGGCTCTGCTGCTCACGGAACTCCTTGCCGAAGGATTTGTTCAAGTCCTCGGCTGTCTTGCCGTTCACCTGGCCGCTGAAGATATTGCCCACGGTGTTAAAGATGACATCCGCCTCCTTCTGGGAGTAATCCCGGATAAGCTGGGACTTGTCCTGCGCCCCGATAACAATAGCCACCTTGTTCGACCGGGCGGTCGCGATGAGGTTGTCCAGCCCCTTAATAAATATAGTGGGCAGCTCATCCAACAGGACGCCACACTTTCGTTTTCCCTTGTGGTTGATGAGCTTGAACATCCGGGAAGTGAATAACGAAAGTGTCGTACCATAAATCTGTTGCCGGTCCGGATCATTGCCGATGCAGATGGTCTTCGGATCATCAGGGTTGTTCAAGTCCAGCCGGAAGTCATCACCGGAGAGCACCCAGTACAGGGCCGGTGAGGCCATCTTATTCAGCGGGATAGTCGCCGAAGCAATCTGTCCCTGGAGCTGGTCCTGGGCACCGGCGGCCAAAGCTGATGCAAAGGGCTTGATCTTCGTCTCGAGCTGCGGATACAGCGAAAGGATAGTAAAAATCTTCTTGTAGTCGATGGACATCAGTTCGATCACATGAGGGAAGGTGCAGTACTTCCCTCCCTCATAGATGGAAAGGAAGAAGATGATGGCATCCAGGTACACCTTCGCGGACATCGCGAAGAAGTCCTCCTTCTCCACAGTACCCGGGGCGACATTCTTCATCACGATATCGGCGATTTCAGCCGAATCGGCGGGGTCCTGGATGTACGAAGGATGGATTGGATTGCAGCGGTTGGAGTAGCGTGGATCCTTGAAGTTGATGACATAGAACTTGGGAGCCGTAGGATCGGGGACATACTCAGGCTCACCCGCTACCCTCCCGAAGGCGGGATTCTTCTTCATGGGGTACTTGCGCAAGGTTTCGTTGTACACGACTTCCGTGAGATCCGGGAACTTATAGTCGTACACGAACATACTGTACCCTTTCTCCACCATTTGTTCAATGAATGGATTATATACGGAATACGATTTGCCAGATCCTGGGCTTCCCAGGACCATCGTCGCCCGGAACGGGTTCACCACGTTGATCCAGCCGTTGTGAATCTTCTTATGGTACTGGTATTTCGTCGGGATGTTGATGGAATCCGGCGTATTGATGAGCTCGTCACATTGCTCGAATGTCTCATTGACATCGTTCTCCGCCCGTTTGAAAGAGGACAGATTCCGGCTGATCATGGCGACGGACCAGGCGCACATCGTGAATCCCAAGGCGGTCGTCACAATATATATCGCTGCACGAGGATGCAACGAATACAGGGCAAGTCCGACCAGGAACATGGCACCGACAATCCACCAATTCACTGTCATACCCTTTCCCGACCTAACCACATGACTGACCACCATGAGGAGGAAAGCCCAGCATTTCGTAATCAGATGGGACCTGAAGAGACCGCCTGCCCGAAGATCAAGCATAATCCTCTGCAAGGCAGGATGCGTCAGGCCCGAGGTCACGAAAACCGGTTGGGCATAATAGAAGATATTCATCGCAAGGATGACATAGGCTGCGATGAGCAGGAAGAAGTAGATCTTCTCGTATTCGCGTTTCTCCGGCGACATTGTATAATAATTGGTCAGTGCCTTTTCCTTATGATTCTCTGTTTCTTCTTCCTGAACACCTTTGAATCATCCCTAGATGCCGAACCGAAATCGCCCGCGCGACCAAGCACCCCGGAGGCCACTCCGAGAGCGGCATCCACCGTATCGACTTCACGTTCTTCGACAACAATCTCCGAGCTGTCATTGTCTTCCCCTGCCCCCTCGCGGTAGGATGGGGTCCTTGTGGGTTCTTCCTCCAACACGCGAGAAGAATTCTCAAGAGTAAGAACAGCCGCTTCTTCCTTAAGTGAAGCAGTTCGCCATCGCGTATCCGCCTCCCTGTAGGCGGAAGTCGTTATTCCGGGCAGTTCAGAACCCCTCAAGACAGTCTTGGACCAATCATCAACAAACGTCGCTCCGTAAATGCCCCCCTTCCGGGAGCGGAATACCGAGGCGTGGATACCCCGCCTGGCAAGCATCGACACGAATGAATCCTCGCTGCGGGAGCGGGCCAAGGCATCCGAGACAGCCCGGGCGATTCTCGACCTAACTACTGTGGACACTGGCTTCAAGTATTTATTTGAGTGAAGCTTTGACTCAAAAAGACCGTATAAGTCCTCCTTCATTTCCTGGCCACTGATCACACGAGCCACAGGTTTCCCGTCAGGACCAGCTCCTTGGATTACAATGTCGGGACCGGTCGGGGTGTCTCTAGTGTCCATGATAAGACCTTTTGAGGCACAGACCGCCTTGAGCTGCGGGATGGTGTTGAATCGGTATTCGGTGGCTTCTCGAAACAGGGATAGATACTGGTTGCAGATGTCTCCGGATTTCTGGTCGAACCGCACGATATGGGTACGGCCTGGTCTATTCTTAGGTCCATTCTCCTTCCCTACTTTGTAATGGAATTGCTGTGCGTTCTGCTTCAGCAATTGCTGGCAACGGTAAATCTCCCTGTAATCATTGATCTTCTTGCCCTCCCAGTTCGTCCGGATGGATACCACATGATAATGGGTCCGATCTATGTCTCGATGTTCATAGACAACATAAGGTTGCGAGCCGTAACCGAGCCCATTCATCAGGGCCGAAGCGAACTCCCTGACCTCCTGGTCGGAGAGTCTCTCCCCCGCCCGGAAAGGATCCGGGTTAATTGAGAGTTGAAAGGACACACAATCAGAAGACCTGTTCCGCTTTTCGTACCGAGAGAAGGTATCTCGTATGTCTTCAGGGAAGGCCGAGGGGATGTTAACGGCACATAGTATGCGCGCAACTCCCCCCTCGACTTTCCGTTGGTTGTACAACAGTGTCCCAGCCATTGTGGCACGGGCTGATTGGATCTTCACGACCAAAGTCAGAGCCTCTTGAATTTGAATTCACGTTCAGCCGTTCACTCGGCCTTCTTCCCCACCAGTTCCACGCTCAGGGCATTAACCTGCAGATTCGGGAAGGACCGGCCATCCTTGTTGGTCATTGAGAAGCGGAAGTTGCCGATAACCTGAACCTTCTGCCCCTTTTTGAGGTAGTCCAAGACGCCGGTCTTCCCCATCATGACATCATAGTACGTGGAGATATTCTCGTCTCCCCTTCTCTCGTTTTCCGCCACGCTGAATGTAACGAACTCGACGGTTTTGTCGTTCTTGACAGTAGACTTGGCCTCTGCATCGGCTGTCAAGTTTCCCAGGATGATAATCTTTGCCATTTTCAGTTAGTTTTTAAGATTGAACAAAAGTTATGTTTACCGGGTGCGAACCCATCTCCGACACCCGATCAATGATTTCTTCCTGCCTCTTGATAATCTCGTCAGAAAGACTCGCCAGAAGGGACAGATAGTATGCTGCAGCTTTGCCCTTTACGACCTTGGCGTTCAAAGCACTATGTAACGCCCTGACCGCCTGATTGTAGTTTATCCCTATCCGTTCGATCTTCGCGCTGAGGTCATTGATCTGGTTACGAGTAGTCCTGTCCGTAACGCACACCTTCTCAAGCGATATCTTACGCTTTAGAATCATATCTCGGAAATATTTGGATTGGGAAAGGTAGTCCGCATTCGCCATATCTCTGCGAATCTGGATTTCCTCCTTCTCCGTCACCCGGAAATAGTGCCGTATGCAACGGGGTTCTTTTTTGTACGTACCCATATGCTTGTTCTTGTTTTCGAACGCGACTCCGGAGCAAGTTCGTCCCCCGGAAGGGGATGTCGCTGGATAGGACAAAGCATTTGTCCGCCAACGACCCATCTTGCCCTCCGTTAAAAACTTCGGAGTCTGTCAGCGCCGCAACAAAGATAGCAAAATATTAAAGTTCGTACAATATTATAAGCCGTAGAAACAAAATTTTAACTCTGCTCTTCACGACTCATCCATCACGTCTGCTCCTCTTAATACGAAACTTACCCGCATCAAGATCCTCGAGCAGTTTACTCCGATGGACAAGGCTGCTCCGGCCATTCTTGACCAGTTGGATGTGCCCCTGATGGACGTGATCATAGAACGAAGGCTGGCTGCACCTGAGCAGTTTGCAAGCTTCCTTGACAGTGATGAGGTCATCCTTCTGATAGATGTCCAGCGCTTTCAAGACACCTTCAGTAACGGCATCTTCAACTATCGACTTGATGATGGGACGGATAATATCCTCCAGATACTCGGCGATGGCGATTTCAAGTTCCATATATGTTATTCTTCAGTTAAGTTCAAAGTCTTCACCACTGCCTCAATCATTCCCCTCCTCATACGGAGATAAGCACGCATCCGGACCCGGTCACCCTGCTTTGGGAGAACCGTCTGGTTCCCGAACATCAGGATGCAGTCTAAATGGAGCGGTTCCACGCCGTGCGCGAAATAATGCGAGAGGCGGAATTTGACATAGCGGTTGGTCCGGTTGGGAGTAACGTCGGAAGAGACCACTCCCGTAATCTTGAGGTCGTTCTCTGATTTCATTGCCTTTGTGATTAGTTAATAAGACTTATTCTCCCGACGCCCATCGCTATGGGTGTCGGTCTCACCCGACACTCACCGACCCCGTAGCGAGGGGTGAAAGGGAGAAAAGAAATCAGAGATGCACCGAGCTACTTATTCATCGCTACCCACCAATCGTTCACATCGTTATACCCTTCATAGAAGGGAGAACCGTCAACGACCCGGAATTCGTGTCCGCCTGTAGGAATGGCCCGGATGGCTTCCACGGCTCTCCTACCCGCATCATCATTATCTAGACAACAAATAATCAAGTTGTGCAGGCGGAGATAGGAAACCGCCAGGCCGACATGGGCAACAGAATTCAACACGACGACATCCGTCGTGGGATACATTCGCTTCTCGCTGGCTAGCCAGGAAAGGAAGTCGAAGAATCCCTCGAACACGGTCACTGTACCCGAGGTGATCTTCTTCGTGAATTCACCCTCTGTATCGATGGTGGTAATGTATCCCTTTGTTGTGGATTTAAACCCGTTGGGTGACTTGAGCGCGTAGCCTCCGACGTTGTTCGGAAAGCCGATGTTCTCGAAGGTTTTGCAAGAGTTCTTGCTACGGATTATCACTTCTTTGCAATACCACCGTGCAATCCGAAGCGGAATTTTGCGTTGTGCCAGATAGTCCAGCAGGTAGGGACGCTGCAATTCAACGACAAGGAGAATCCGACTCGATAATGATTCCGCCCTGGACGGTCTGTCAATCTCTGAGGCCCGGCATTGCATCGCCTCAGCCTGGGGCAGCGACAGGATATACTCCGCCGCCTCTCGTGCGGAGCAGCCGCGGCATCGCATAACGAGGTCAACGTTCCCCCCGCCCTCACCAGCTCCGTGGTCATACCAGATATTCCGGTCGGGATCGATGTGGAGCGAGGCTTCCTTGTCCTCGCGGAAGGGTGAATGAAAAGTGTCTTTGTGTCTACCCGGACGAGCGCCGAGCGCCATCAGCAAGTGGGCGATCGGGAATGACGATAATTGGTTGTCAGCCATTGTAAAACATACAAGCGTGAGACGCAACCTTACGGGAGCGTCATATCCTCTGTATGTCCTCTCGGGAGCCTGGCAGGGAGTGCAGCGCGATAGCGCTGGGTTAGTGGGACGCCGAGGATACCGGCCGGTAATAAAATCGTCCCCGCTTGAGTGGCAACCCAATGCGTTTACAAATGTAATAAATTAATTGGTAATCAGCAAGTTAAATGCTGCTGGAAAATCCCATCGAAAGTGGTCCCCTCTTTCCGCACATAACTGACCCCCGTTAACCTTTCCTTTCATCTGAATTCGAAATGCAGGCTGTAGGGACTAAAAACCGCACCAGCCTGCATTCTATTGATGGTTCCGCTTTCAAGACCAGGGGATCACTTTCA
>JAEEGI010030848.1_pt1 | contig 10059 bp, 9 predicted proteins | sample 8958751 | NCBI WGS metagenome assembly JAEEGI01 (sample SAMN16246545, study PRJNA631951) | gut metagenome | biome: gut microbiome; feature: rumen; material: KS-attached | host: Bos | place: Iran: Karaj | collected 2018-10 | reverse complement strand
CTTCCATCAATGAAACGATGATTAAGTCAAGTCGCGATCCTGACGAGAGATTTTTTCGTCAGGCAAGGCGTAACATGCCAGTGGCATGTTACGGGGCTCGAAGTCGTAGCCGAGGAGCTACGTCGAGAGCACTTTGACGCCGCATGACGGAAAAAGATCCGGCAGGGGCCGACGAGACTTATTCAGCGGTTCCTTCAGGAGGTGAGCCGATGACGACAGCGGATTTTGAAGAACTGCTTGCTCGTCAGTGCGCTCCGACGTTTATCGGATTGAAGGCGGCAAGTCTTGTCGCCTTTCAAAAGAACCGATTCGACGATTTCGACGCGCAGCTCGCCGACTATGAGCCCTGTTTCGCCTGTCACGGCGTCTCGATATTTCGTCTGCTGGACGAAGAGAGCCGCGTGCTCGTGCTCTTCTATCGGGCCGACGCGCTGGACAGGCTGCTTCGCCGACGAGCCGCGCGGATGCTGCTCCGGCGATACGGGTATCGTCCGTCGGATTCGCTCTCGACGATGCTGGATCGGCTTCGTCAACGCGTCCAATCGGGCGCCGGCTTTCCACACGAGATCGGCCTCTTTCTCGGCTACCCCCCGCATGACGTCAGAGGCTTCATCGAGCATAAAGGACGCGGCTTTCTTTGCTGCGGCTTTTGGAAAGTCTACGCCGACGAGGATGCGTCGAAAGCGCTTTTCAAGCGATATGCCGACTGCACCGCGCGCTTCTGCGCGCGTCTCGCCAGCGGCGTTCCGATGGCCGAAATTCTCCAAGCCGTATAGTTTTGTCGTTTTCATCATCCCCCCGATGAACACGACGAAGCTTCGGCAAGGGAGAATCTTCACAGAAAGGAGAACCCTATGAAAAAAATAGCGGTGGTCTATTGGAGCGGCGGCGGAAATACGGAAGCCATGGCGAAGGCCGCCGTCGACGGCGCAAAAAAGGCCGGAGGCGACGCGGAGCTTTTCCGGGTGGACGCGTTTTCCGCGCAGGACATGAAAGACTACGCCGGCTTTCTTTTCGGCTGTCCCGCCATGGGCGCCGAAGTCCTGGAAGAAGCGGAGTTCGAGCCGTTCTTTCAGGAAGCCGAAACGAAGATATCCGGCGTTCCCGTCGGTCTCTTCGGCTCCTATGGCTGGGGCGGCGGCGAATGGATGCGCCAGTGGGAAGCGCGCGTCAAAGACGACGGCGCGAATCTCGTCGGCAGTCTCGCCGTCGAGAACGCCCCCACTGAAAAAGACCTTGCAGATTGCACGGCGCTTGGCGAAAGCCTCGTCAAAGCGCTTGCATGAAAACCTCTCATTTTCTCTCCCATAATTACAAAAACACCCCGGAGTCTGAGTTGCAGCAGGCTTTGGGGCGTTTTTGTCTAAAATACCGGATTTCGTTTCAACAAGATTCATATTGACATTGAGAATTATGTGCGATATTATATCTGTAATGATTTTCATTTTATAAATTTTAGGGGGAATGGACCATGTTTTCAAGAAGCGATTTTTGGATCGGATTGGCTGTAGGCGCCGTCGTCGGCGTTTTCGGTTACCGATATATGCAGGAACGCGAGCAGCAGATGCTGGCTCTCGCGGGCGGAGCGCCTGCCGGTCAAGTGCCGCTGGCGGAACTGGAGCGCCAGAAGGAAGAGCTGGAGGATATGATTGCGGCGCAGAAGGCGCAGGAGAAATAAAAGCCATGAGAAAGGAGACTGCCTTTTGCGAAGACAGTCTCCTTTGTTTTTGGGGAGGATTCTATGAAGCAAATGTCGCTGGGGCTGCCGCTTATGGGCGCGGCGGCGGGGACGCTGCTTTCGCTGGCTTTTCCGTCGAAGCGCGGCCATATCGCCTGCGGGCTTCTCTGGACGGGACTTTCAGCGCTTCACGCCTGGCAGTACCGCAAAAAGCTCGCGCAAGATTTGAAAAAGAACGGTGGTTTTTTTATTATGACGGATTTTCCGCAATCGAAGCTTGATTTTTTCGTCCGCGCGGTAGACGTCGCGTCGTATATCCCGGGCCGGATCCGGCTCTATGCCCGGCCGCTGGTCGGCAACGCGTCGCTGGCAAAGCAGGTGGAAAAAGAGCTTTCCGGCGCGGCGGGCATGAAGAGCGTCCGCACGAACACGACGACCGGCTCGATCCTGTTGGAATACGATCCGGCTGCGCTTCGGAAAGATCCGGAACTGGCAAAGGTGGAAGAATATATTCGGACGCACGTGAAAAAGAGATAGAGTGAAGAGTGAGGAGTGGAGAGTGAAGATAAAAAGCGGAATATCTCCACTCTTCACTCTCAACTCTCCACTCTCAAAAAAATGTATCGGAAAGAAAACTCGTATTTTATTAGCGTTACGGAAAGGAATGAAAACAATATGTCCTACATGTCCGGCATGATGTTAGGGCTGGCTTTCGGTCAGAGCGTCCGCCGCTTTTTTACGGGCGGCGCGGCGAAGCATGAGATTCCGGTATTCGCGCTTGCCCGTGCCATACCCGGGCGGCGGCGCTATTACGCAAAGGCGCTGATCGGCAACGACGAACTGGCGCAGACGGTAGAAAAGGCGCTGTCTAAGCTGGATTGCATCGACGAGGTGAAGGCGAATCCCGTATCGGGCAGCCTGCTTCTCGTTTATCACGGCGAGGAGGCGCAGATCGACGCCGTCGCCCAGCGGCTCGCGAACCGCGTCTTTTCCGTGCCGCCGGAAGCCGCTGCCGACGCGCCGACGCCCTTTGAGGAGGCCGCCGGCGGGCTTGCCGTTTTCGGCAAGCATATCCACGGTACGTTTTCCGCCATCAATCGCCACATGAAACTGGCGACGGGCGGCTGGTTCGATTTGCCGTCTCTGCTTTCGCTGTTGTTCACGGTGCGGGGCCTGCAAAAAATATTGGTGACCAAGCAGCTTCCCACCGGACCCCAGCTTCTTTGGTGGGCGTTTTCCATTCTCCGGGGGTGGAGGTTCGCATGAGCTATCGTCTTGTGACCGTCCCTCTCCTTTCGGAGCTTTCCCATGAAGCGCGCATCCTTGCGGGCGCGAGGCTTCGTTCCGCCCAAGGGGTCGTCTCTGCGGCGGCGGACGGGAAATGCCTGCGCGTCTGGCACAAGGGAGCTTGCCTCTCCCCCGCCGCGCTCCGGCTCGTCCGGCGTATTCGCGAAGAATCCGGGGAGCGCGCCGCCGAGCCGACGATGGCCGACTATCGCCGGGACGCCCTGATATCCGTCGGCGTCTTCGCCGCGATGAAGCTCTTGGAAAAGAACGCGCCAGCTGCTTACGCCGGTCTTCGCGTCATCCGAAGTCTTCTCGTGCTCGGCATGGCGAGAAATCTGTTCAAGAGCGGCTATGGCGGCTTGGTTCGCGACCGCCGCCCGAACGCCGACACCTTGACCGCCACGGCGGTAGCCGCGTCGGTATTGTCCGGCCGTCCGGAGTCGAGCCTGACGCTCTTGACCCTTTCCAACGTCGCCGAGATGCTGACGAGTTACGCGGCGGAAAGAGCGCGCCGCCAAATCTCCGGCCTCCTGAACCTGAACCAGCGATATGTATGGCTCGTGGAAAACGGGGTGGAGCGCAAGGTTCCCGTGGAATCATTGAAAGCAGGCGACACCATCGCGGCGCACGCGGGCGAAAAAATCTGCATCGACGGTCGCGTATTGGCCGGTTCCGCCGCGGTGAACCAGTCGTCGATCACCGGCGAATCCAATCCCGCCATGAAGCAGGAAAAATCCCGCGTCTACGCCGGAAGCGTGGTGGAAGCGGGCGAGCTGACCATCTTGGTCGAGAAGGTCGGTCAGGACACCTCCCTTGCCCATATCGTGCATCTTGTGGAGGAAGCGCAGGCGCAGCGCGCGCCCGTGCAGAATTTCGCCGACCAGATGGCGAATTTCCTCGTGCCCGTCTCGCTCCTCGGCGCCATCGTCGTTTACGGGGCCACAAGGGATTGGCAGCGGGTGCTGAACCTTCTTTTCATCGACTTTTCCTGCGGCCTGAAGCTTTCCACCGCAACGGCGATTTCCGCCGCCATTGCCGCCGCCGCGAAAAAAGGCATCCTCGTCAAGGGCGGCAATTACATCGAGGCGTTGGCTGCGGCGGATACCGTCGTGCTGGACAAGACCGGCACCTTGACCATCGGCGTGCCGCAGATTGCCTGCATCCGGACCGTCGAAGGCGTCAGCGAAAAGGAAACGGTGCTTCTCGCCGCCTCGGCGGAAATGCACTCCGTCCATCCGTTGGCCGTAGCGATCCAAAAATACGTCCACGAAAAAGAGTGGGAAGTGCCCCAGCATAAAAGCTCCGCCACCGTCGTAGCCCGCGGCATGAAAGCCGTCGTGCCGGACTTCGAGAAATTCAAGGGCGGCTCGGTGCTCGTGGGCAGCCGGAAATTCATGGAGGAATCGAAGGTCAAGAATCTCGACGCGATCGAAATCGAGGAAGGCGCGCCAAGTCTCATCTATATAGCGCGGGACAAAAAACTCCTCGGCGTCATCGGCATCCTCGACCCGATTCGCCCGAAGATGAAAAAGACGCTGAACCAGATGCGCCGCTACGGCATCGACGAGATCGTGATGCTGACGGGCGACTCGAAGGAGGTCGCTGAACGGGTGGCGCAGGACATGGACATCGACGCCTACTATGCGGAGGTATTGCCGGAGGATAAGGCGAACTATGTGCAGAAGCTCAAAGAGCGGGGGCGCATCATGATGGTCGGCGACGGCATCAACGACGCCCCGGCGCTGGCCTTCGCCGACGTCGGCGTGAGCCTCGGCGGCCAGCAGACCGACATCGCGGCCGAGTCCAGCGCGGTGACGATCCGCTCCGAGGATCCCGAAGGGCTGATGACCGCGCTTTCCATCGGACGACGCACCATGAACCTGATCCATCAGAACTTCACGGCGACCATCGCGGTGAATTCCGCCGCGATGCTGCTCGGCGCCCTCGGCAGGATCAATCCCCTTTGGGCGGCCATCATCCACAACACCGCGACGCTGGCGGTAGTGCTGAACAGCGCGCGGATCTTAGGCAGCGGAAAGCAACGGTTCCTGCCGCTCGCAAGATAAAACATTGGCGACAAAAGCCCGACGGATCTATTTCCCGCCGGGCTTTTGCTTGTCTTCTGCTGCACAGTATGATATGCTGAAACCAGTACAGAATCAAAAAGGAGGTCGTTCCATGAAAACGAAGACCATGTGTGCGCTTGCGCTTTGCGCGGCGCTGTCCGCGGGTCTCACTCCCGCGCCGCAGCTCGACGCCCCCGTCGCGTTGGCGGCGGAAGCCTATACCGACGCGTCTGTCCAATACCTGCCGCTCAGGAAGCGCACGCGATATTTCGCGGACGGCGACCAGACCGGCGCGTTGCTTCGCTCCCACTGGACCAGCATCGATTTCATCGGAAACGTCGGAAACTTTAACGATATCGCCAATGCTCTCGCCGCGTACAGCGCGGAAGAAGGAAAAAGCGCCGAGGCCGCCCGTGTCGAGATGACCTCCGAAGCGGCGCATGAACGCAAGGAGCGGTTGGCGGACGGCTCGCCCTTCTATGGTCCCTTCGAGCGCACGCGGGACGTCTGCGTCCGCCGCGCCGACTCGCGGGTAGTCAGCCTGATGGAATTCGTCTCCTCTTATACGGGCGGCGTACATGGCATGTACGGCGTCGGCGGAGTGAATTATGACGCCCGGACGGGCAAGAAGCTCGCGCTCTCCGACGTCTGCCCGTTCACGGATGGATTGGTCGCGGCGATTATCGCCCAGCTCGGCTTCGATTATCCGGACGCCCCCTTCATGCAGAGCGGCAGCACGCTGATGCAGGACATGGTAAAGCAGATGGTGCCGGACGGCGTCGTTCCCTGGACGTTGGACCCGCGCGGCGTGACCTTCTATTTCAATCCTTATTTGATCGGCTCCTATGCCGAGGGCATTTACACCGCGACGATTCTCTTCTCCGAGCGCCCCGGGCTTTTCGCCGAAGGCTACGGCGTCGGCCCCGCGACCTACGCGATGGAGGTACAGCCCTATCTCGTCACGCGGCTCTCGGACAGCCCGCGCGACCATAGGCTGATGGTCAGCGCCAGCGATAAAGAGCTTGTCATCACCTTCGGCGGCTTGAACATCAGCGACCCCGTTGCCGTCAAGGACATCCACCCCGTCGTCGTCGGCCTCGAAGACGGACGCCACTATCTCTATGTGGACTGCCTGCAGGAAGAGCGGGGGCGCGTGATCCGCGTCTACGACCTGAATATGTCGGAGCCGGCCTGCATCGGCGTCCAGCCCATAACGCTTCTGGCCTCGCCCGCAGACCGCGACGACGACAAGGAATGGTACGTGATAACGGATCCGATGGACTTCATGGCAACCGTGACGGAGGACAGAGGAATCCCTGTGGGCTCGCAAGTCCGCTGCCGCGTCGGCTCCGACGGCCGCATTGAGTTTATTTCCGTAGAGAACGCGAACGGCTGACACAAACAAAACGCCCGGCGGGATCGTTTCCCGTCGGGCGTTATCTATTTCTTGCCGTTCCCGCCCGTCGATAATATAATAAGATAATAACGACATCGCAGGAGGACGACATGAGCGAGGAACTCTTTTCCGGGCTGAACGAAGAACAGCGCGAAGCCGTGCTGGCCACCGAGGGCGCAGTGCGCGTCGTCGCGGGCGCAGGCTCCGGCAAGACGCGGGTCATCAGCCGCCGTTTCGCCTATCTGGTCACGGAGCTCGGCGTCTTGCCCCGGCACATTCTCTGCGCCACCTTCACCAACAAGGCCGCCGGCGTCATGCGCGCCCGTATCCGCCGCCTGATCGGCGACGACGACACGGGCTATATTTCCACGTTTCACGGCTTCTGCGTCTCAGTGCTGAAGGAGGACAGCCACGCGGTCAGCTACCCGAAGAGCTTCCTCGTGGTGGACAACGCCGACATCGACGCGATGCTGGCGCGGGTTTACGAGGAGCGCGGCCTGACGCTGCGCCACCGGACGTTTTCCGACGCCCGGGACATGATCGAGATTCAAAAGACCTTCAAACAGCCCGACTATTACAAAGACCTGATCGCGATGCCCCTGGAGGCCCTGCGGGAAAAATACATGGCGGCCCGGGACGCCGATGAGATCATTTTCCTCGGCTACCTCTGGCAGGAAAAGAAATGCTTCGCCCTCGACTACAACGACCTGATCGTCTTCACCCTGCATATCTTCGAGGAAAACGAGGCCATCCGGCAGAAATGGCAGGAGCGCCTCGAATACATCATGGTGGACGAATTCCAGGACATCGACGACCTGCAGCATCGGCTGCTGAAAGTGCTGGCCGCCCATCACGGCAACCTCTTCGTCGTCGGCGACCCCGACCAGACCATCTACACATGGCGCGGCGCCAACGGCCGCTTCTTGATGGACTTCGACCGCCATTTCCCCGGCGCGAAATCCATCTTCATGATGAAAAATTACCGCTCGACGCCGGAAATCCTGTCCGCCGTCAATTCCCTGATTGCGAAGAACGCAGACCGCATCAAGAAAGATTTGCTGCCGACCCGCGAAAACGGCCCCCTCCCCGTCTGCCATCACGGGCCGGACGCCAAAGAGGAATCCCGCTGGATTGCCGCCAAGATCGCGGAGCTGACGGCGGCGGGAACGAAGCCTTCCGATATCGCGGTGCTGTACCGCGCCCATTATGTGACGCGGGCGCTGGAAGAAGCGCTGATCGACGCCAAGATTCCCTACGTCATATACAGCGGCACGCCGTTCTTCGCCCGGCGCGAAATCAAGGACGCCCTCTCCTATCTCCGCATGGTCGTCTACAAGGACGACCTCTCCTTCCGCCGCGTGGCGAACCTGCCGAAGCGAAACCTCGGCCAGCGGCGCATGGCGTTCCTGGAGGAAGCCGCGGAAAAGGAAAACTGCACGCTCTATCAGGCATTGCAGAAAAATCTCGACGACGAGATTTTCAAACGCACGAAAGCAAAGGAATTTGTGGAACTGGTGGAAACCTTCTCCCAGCGGACGAACGAATCCGCGACGGAGCTTCTGGCGGCCATCCTCGACGTCAGCGGCTACGAGCGACTGCTTCGCACCGAGGGCAGCCAGGAACGGCTGGACAATCTGGCGGAGCTGAAAGCCGCCCTCCGGGAATACGAAGAAAACTGCGGCGAAGAAGCGAGCGCCGCCGACTTCCTGAACCACGCCGCCCTGTTCACGGCCAGCGACGCCGAGACCTACAGCGACCGCGTGCGGCTGATGACGATCCACGCGGCGAAGGGGCTGGAATTCCCCGTGGTGTTCCTCATGGCGCTGAACGAAGGCGTCCTCCCCTCCCGCAAGACGAAAACGCGGGAAGCCATGGAAGAGGAGCGGCGGCTCGCCTTCGTGGCGATGACGCGGGCGGCGGACCGGCTTTTCCTCTCTGAAGCGGAGGGGCTTTCCAACGACGGCTACGTCCGCTTCCCGTCCCGCTTCCTGCTCGACGTGGACGCCCCCCTGCTCGACTTCGACCCGGCGCCGAACGACGCGCTGATCAAGGAAGCCCGCGCCGAAATCGCCGCGAAGGACGCGCGCCTCGCCCCGCCCGCTGCCAACGACCTCAGCCCCGGCCAGCGGGTACGCCATGCCGCCTTCGGCGACGGTACGATTCTCTCCATAGAAAACGACGCCGTCAAGGTGCAGTTCGACGCGATAAAAACCCCGCGGGCAATCGCCGCGGGGAAACTGGAAAAGATATAGGAACACAACTTTCAGGACAGTCGTGGAAATTCCACGACTGTTTTGTTATCGTATGGCAAATCGCGCCGCGTGACGAGAGCCGAAGAAAATCACGTGACAGAAACGCCGCGAAGTCGTCCTTCGCGGCGTTTCCAACAGGATCAATACCCGAAAACCTCTTTTGCCTTCCGCATATTCGCCCGCACGTCGACGCCGAAGGGGCAGCGGGTCTCGCAGACGCCGCACTGCACACATTCCCCCGCGCGGTGCGGGAGGAGGGCGTAATGCTCGCGCACCGTTTCCGGGACACCTTTCTGTGCCTCCGCCAAATGCAGGAACTTCGTGACGTCGGCGACGCTGATTTTTTGCGGGCACGGGGCGCAATGGCTGCAATACATGCAATGCCCCTGCCAGCGGATGCGCGGGAAGGCGGCGAAGGCCGCCGCGTAGTCCCGTTCCGCTTCGCCCGCGTCCTCATAGGCCAGGCTCGTCAGGAACTGTTCCGCCGAGTGGGCGCCCGCCAGTACCGTCGCCACCGCCGGACGGGTCAGCGCGTAATGGATGCACTGGTTCACCGTCAGCGCCGCGCCCGCGGGCGAAAGCTTCGCGTCGAGCAGGTCGCCGCCGCCAAAGCATTTCATCACGGTGATTCCCACGCCCAGCCGCTGGCACGTCTCATAGAGCCGCTGACGCTCCGGGTCCATGTTCGTCAGCTCGCCCTCGTAGTTTTTGGCGGCCCAGATTTCCTCCACATCCTCCGAGGCGGGCTGGAGGTCGTAGCAGGGATTGACGCTGAACATCAGCACCTCGACGGCACCGCTTTCCACGGCCTTCAAAGCGACCTCGGGATTGTGGCTCGAAAGGCCGATGTGCCGGACGCGCCCCGCGGCTTTCAGTTCCTTCGCGTAGTCCAGGATACCGCCCGTTTCGATTTCCTCCCAATCGGAAAGGGCGTCGCAGTAGTGAATCATGCCCACGTCGAGATAGTCCGTCCGGAGGAGCTTCATCATCTCGTCAAAGCCCGCCCGGGCTTCCGCCACGTCCCGCGTGCGCTTGTACTGCCCGTCCTGCCAGATCGAGCAGATATGGGACTGGATATAAAACTTGTCCCGCCGCCCGGCAAGGGCGTCGCCGACGGCGCGGCGCACGTCGGGATTCGACGTGTAGAGGTCGAAATAATTGACCCCGCGGGCCTCGGCCAGGTCGAACAGCGTCTTCGTCATTTTGCAGCCGTCCTCGGCAAAGCCCTCGCAGCCCATGCCGATCTCGCTGACCATCAGTCCGGTATTTCCCAATTCCCGATACTTCATTTTACCCGTCCTTTCCACGTTTTGCCACACCAATACAGATAAGCTCAATGCCAGTCAAAAACTACAGGGGCGTCTCCCGGTCCCAGCGCTT
>JAEEGI010030845.1_pt1 | contig 10059 bp, 10 predicted proteins | sample 8958751 | NCBI WGS metagenome assembly JAEEGI01 (sample SAMN16246545, study PRJNA631951) | gut metagenome | biome: gut microbiome; feature: rumen; material: KS-attached | host: Bos | place: Iran: Karaj | collected 2018-10 | reverse complement strand
TGTCACAGCGTGGGTTCGGCATTGTTTATCCTCGGTTAGAAGGCTTGCCAGAGCCCCGTGTGCGGGATAAACGATGAGTTTGATACCCGCGCTTCTTTTTTTACATGCCTTACTGGAATGAAATTCAACAACTCTGCCCTACGGGTATCGGGCATAAGAGCCGAAGTGCCCGATGGTAAATAACTGGGTTGTGTATAATGATAGAAAGAAACAAACAGGAGTACGACGCTCCGATGGTTGATCTGATTGATGCCCGCGTCGAAAAGGGCTTTCAAGCAAGTGGTGCAGTCGTAGAGCCACAGACAACTGGCTCAACAGAGGGTCTGACTGCTGGCAACGACAGCTATGGCGGAAACGATTTCGACTAGTAATTAATCCTAAAAAGCAAGAAAGATATGAGAAAAGTTCAAGTCTGTATAGTATCACTAGTGACATTGTTTTTACTAATCAGTTTGACTTCCTGCAAAAAGGAGGTGAGTGGCAACGGCACACAGTTCCGCGCCACGATGGAGGTCTGCGTCTCCGCCAAAACCGCCCTCGACGGCACAGCCATCAATTGGGTGGCCGGCGACCTAATCAAAATCTATGGCACCACTGGTAGCGGCATCTACTCCGCCACGCCTCAGACTCCTGCCACGGTGGCAATGTTTGACAATGTGAGCGGCGAGACGGGCAACGCACCGTTCCGCGCCTACTATCCCTCCACGCTGACCACCGACGGCGTGAACATATTCCTGCCTGCTACGCAGACCTATGTGGCGGGCTCTATCAACGAGTTTCCGATGTATGCTGAGAGCGGCAGCAATGAGCTTGCCTTCAAGAACCTCTGCGGCGTACTGAAACTACACCTGACCAAGTCTAGCACCAGTATCAGCAGTATTGCCATCACCACCAATAGCCCGATTAACGGCACGTTCAGTGTGGATTATAACGGCGGAGACCCCGAACTGGTCCATGTGTCAGGCGGCAAGAACACCACCAAGCTCACTTGTGCCACACCTCAGAGCATTGCTAACGGCAAGGACTTCTATATCTACCTGCCCGAAGGAAGCTACAGCGGCCTTGAGATAGTAATGAACACCGATGAAGGCGGCTATTGCGTTAAAACAGCCAACCGTGCCATCAATGTTGTCCGCAGCCAATACACCCTTATCACATTGGGAAGCGACGACATCACCTTCATCACACCGCAGTCTCTAACAGGGGCCTTCTCTATCAGCGCCACAGAGCAGGTATGCTTTGCCAAGGGCAACTTGCAGTACCGTGCCAGCACGGGTTCGTGGCGTTTCGCTGAACACCAGTGGGACTATGTTGGAACACAGACAGCTGATGGTGGTGGGTATTACGGAGGAACCGTAAGCGGCAGCGACAACAACAACATTTCCGACACGTACAACGGCTGGATAGACTTGTTCGGATGGGGCACAGGCGACAACCCCACGCTCATGACTATAGGCTACGATTATTATGACGATTACAGCACCTTTTCGGACTGGGGAGATGCCATCAGCGGTGGCAGCAATGCCTCCAATCCATGGCGGACACTCTCGAAGGATGAGTGGTATTATCTGTACAGATCCCGCACTAATGCTTCAAGCAAGCGTGGCGTCGGCAGTGTGAACGGGGTTTTTGGCGCAATCTTCCTGCCTGACAACTGGACAGCACCGGCAGGTGTTTCGTTCACATCAGGCTACAACTTTCTGAACCACTATGATGCCGATGAGTGGGCAGCCATGGAGGCCGCAGGAGCTTTATTCCTACCTGCTGCTGGCAATAGAGGATTGACTTCTGTCGAACACGCGGGCCACTGGGGCTACTATTGGTCCTCCACACCTGCGGACAATGGGAATGGTAAGCGTTATATGAGCGTAAAGACATCCCTTACTGCGGCTGGCACTGTGAGCACGACTGGCACATCTGACCCTTGGTTTGGCTACTCGGTGCGTCTAGCCAAGAATAATGAATAAGACCTTTTGTTGCGAAGAAAAAGACCAGACAAAACCAACTTGGCTAATGTTCTATATGCGGCGGATTTGCGATATTGCAAATCCGCCGCATCTGATTACATTATCTTCTTCAGCGGAGCTTCGCGGAAGGCCATGGTGTCGATATAGCGGCCGTCTTCGCCTTTAAGCGCCATGCGGAACTCGGCGAAGGTGCGGTGTTCCATGTAGATGACGTTGTAGACATCGCCCACATTGTCGATGAAATGGGCATCGCTGTCGGTGATGAAGTTGAACCGTTTGAGGTAGGCGAACTTCTTCAGCATTTCCTCTTTGGTGGTAAAGCGGTTAATTTCCAACCCATCAGCCTTTAGGTCGGGTGGCACAAAACCCAACTGGCTAGTCAGCGAGGTGGTTCCTTTATTGACATGTGCCGGGACAAAAAGCCCCCCTATGCGGTGCACCTCCTCGTAAATGCCATCGATGTCCACGTCGATACCATTCAGCAGATGGTACTCTTCCTCTCCAACGATTTCGTCGTTCTCGTCTACTATCAGTTGGTAGCCGAAACGGTCCTCGTCGTTGGGGATAGGAGGCAGATGTTGGTCAAGGAATGACTGGAACTCGTCCAGCTGCTCATCGGTCTCGAAATAGGAAAGACAGTGAGCCTCTTCCAGAGACGTGACCTCCACACCACCCAGCACAAATAACCCCCGTTCGCGTCCTACCTTCTGTGCCACCTTGACTTGACGGGTGGTATTGTGGTCGGTGATAGCGATCATATCCAACCCACGAGCCAGAGCACGCTCCACGATAGCCGTGGGGCTCATCTCCAAGTCGCCACAGGGCGAGAGCACTGTGTGAATATGCAAATCCGCTTTAAAGGGAGTCATTGAGAATTGAGAATTGAAAAATGAAAATTGAAAAATGGCTGGCGCGGTTATTGGTCAATTCCTCCTTCACAAATCACCGGTTTTTCAATCTTCAATTCTTAATTTTTAATTCTTAATTAATTCGTATATTTTGCCTGCGGTCTCGAAGGTCTCCATAGTAGTGCTGAGGAATGGAATCCCTTCCTCGTTGCTCTGCTCGAGGGTCTCTTCGGTAGCCGTCTGACCCTTCACCAATATCACACAGGCCAACTCTTTTAGGGAGGCGATAGCCATCACATTCTTATGCACTTGCAGTGTCACCCATACGTTGCCCATTTCGGCATTGCCCATCACATCGCTCAGTAGGTCGGACACATAGCAGCCATCGATTTCACGGTCTAGACCCTCGGCACCCGACAGCACCGTAAGGTTCAATTTCTCGACAAGTTCTCTTACTTTCATAGTAATATCATTTAATAATTCGGAGTGCAAAGATACAATTTTTTTTCCACATACACGTTATTTTGACAAAAAAGATTTATCATGCAATTCAGGCTTACATACCGCGAGGTGGAGCAACTCTTTGAACGTAAAATGGGCAAAAGCCTCCCCCTCTCATACAATGACAACCGCACAATACGCATCTCATACGCTGTGCCACTGATGGGTTCAGTGGATTTAGACATCACGATAGAACGCATAAACGACACCGACGTATTCGTCTCTTATGGCGGTGGGGCGGCCATCGAATTTATGGTACGCACAGCGCTCAACCAGGCCAAGAACCAGCCGGGCATGAACATAGTGGAAACGCTTGGAGGCAATCATCTGCTGCTTGCCCTAGGCAAAAGTGAGCAGATGGCACCCCTATTTGAACGCATCACCCTAGAAGACATACGTTTCGACGAACAGTATATCACCATCCAATTCATGCCTAAAGATTTCTGACAAGCGTTTGCTGTGCTGAATAACACCCAATAGAATGCCACTTCACTACATATATCACAGTTGTTTCGTTTATAGTGACAACGACCTTCTCATTGTCTACGACTATTGGCGCGACCCAGAAGGCAAACTGCCCAAGTTTTTAGAAGAGGCTGAGCGAGAGGAGAAAGAGGTCTACTTTATTGTGTCCCATTTCCATGAAGACCACTTCAATCCCGACATAGTGCGATGGTGCGAAACACGCAGAGAGGAGGGCTGGCATCTGCTACCTTCGTACGACACCGTACGACGTCGCAGGATTGACAAGTCACTCCCCCTTGCCATACTGCGTTTCGGCGAGTCGGTGGAAACACCTCATTTCACCCTTCAAGCCTATCACTCGACCGATGTGGGAGTCAGCACCGTAGTAACGCTACGCGACGGCACCACGCTGTTCCATGCAGGCGACTGCAACAACTGGTATTTCTTAGAAGACGGTGAAGAAGACATGGCCAGCCGCGTCAAAATCACTACAGAGCAAATGGAGAAACTCTTCCTATCCATCCTACGCGACATTAAAGCCGACCACCCCACTCTGGACCACGCCATGTTCCCTGTAGACCCTCGTCTAGGTCAGGAGATGCTCCGAGGCCCTCTTCAGTTCCTCAAAGCCATTCAGGTGCGAAATTTCCACCCCATGCACTATTGCTCACCCTCTCTCTAGCAACTCTATTAATGGAGATGCTGCTTCAGTCCATACCATGCGTCGCGTAGCAGGATAAAGATGCGAGGCGTAACCCATGCACTAACTATACCAAGAAGCACCATGCCCACGCCCCAAAGGACTCCATGTAGGCAGGTGAAGACAATAAATATGACAATCGCATATATGAATTGCAGCAGCAAGCGGATACCATAGTTGACCGAACTGCGGAACTGGGGGTCTTTGATATTGCGACGCACAAAGAGATGGGTGGGCAGATAGACTACCGCATTACTAAGAAGCCAGTAATTCCATATAGGAACGATGGCTGCAATGGAGAGCAACGCTACCAGCAGACAAATCAAGCTTTTGCCTAGCGACATGTTTCTTGAAGCAAACCACAGCGGTATGCCACGACGACGACAATCTTCGGCATAGGCATTCCCCTGGTCGTAAAGGGGCTGACGCTGTTCTTCGGGAAGAGTAGCGACATATTCACTGGTATACTTACGCGCCATGAACCGACCCCATGGATTGTTAGAAAGATGGAGCTGGCGAAGGGTATCTGGCGTAGAGAGATGGCAATATGCGAACTCATCGTCGTAGCGTTCTTTACTCCCCACATGGTGCATCTGCGCCTTGAGCGATGTGGTGAGGACTCGACGCATTTGGTTGAGAGCCACCGGCTCGTTGGTCTCGAACTCATCCATGAACTGGCGTACGTCAATCGGTTTGCCGATATTGACGCAAACGCTGTGATAGAGACACTCGTAGTGGTCGTAGTCGAGACCCACAGGGAGGATATAGAGGGGTTGGTCGCCCAACTCGCTCTGCGTGGCGCCAGCGATACGGAACATACCTTTAACCAGAGGCAGCAGCTGGTGACGGTCGTTGTGAGTGCCTTCTGCCATAAGGCAGAGCGGGACACGCTGCTCAATCACCTGACGGGAGGTGTTGAAGATGTCTTCATTGCGCGATAGCGACTCGCGCCCATCACGAATACGGTAGACAGGGCTGATGCGAAGCCAAGTGAGGAAAAATCGTGCCACAGGGTTCTGAAAAATATCGGCACGAGCCAAGAAAACGGTCTTACGACCCATGGCCTGCAGAATGACGAGGGCATCCATAAGGGCATTTTGATGGCAGGGAGCAATGATGAAAGGCTTGCCCCAAGGGATATTCTCTTTTCCTCTTACCATGAATCGACGGTAGTGGCAGCGAACTCCAAAGAGTACTACCGGAAGGAGTAGGCTATAAAAAAAGTTAAAATCGGCCAACTTGTTTTTCATGGTGCAAAAATACAAAATATTTTCGACATTTTTGAGTTATAGAGGAAATTTATGAAGACTATTATGAAAAAGACTCTCTTCATAATCCTCATTGCCGCTGCTCTTGGATCCCCACTAACAGCTAAGGCACAGATGGATGCCACACGGAAGGTACGCTTTGGCATCATAGTTGACGGCGACACGATTCCATACTACCGCCTCAACGAGGTAAAAGTAGTTGAATCAGCCTCACTCCTCACTGAAAAGGAGATTCGAAAGAATCAGAAACTCATACGCAACGTAAAAAAGATGTTGCCTTATGCCAAAATTGGTAAGCAGAGACTGGATGAACTGGAACTCCGCATAGCCGACATGCCCAAGCGCCAACGCAAGGAGGCTATCAAGCAGGCCGAAAAAGACTTGCTGGCCGATTTTAGCGATGAGCTGAAAGCCTGCACTATATCCCAAGGGATGGTTCTACTGAAACTGATAGACCGAGAGACGGGAAGAACTTCATACGTGCTGGTGGACGAGTTGAGAGGTAAAATACGTGCCGGCTTCTACCAAACTTTTGCACGACTATTCGGATATAACCTTAAATCGCAATACGACCCACGCAAGAATAAGGAAGACAACCTAATAGAACGTATCGTCCTATCTATCGAAAGGGGAAAACTATGACAGGTTATTGCTTTTTGAGTGCCGTTCCTATGCGAAGTTCCCCGTCCGACAAGGCGGAAATGGTGAACCAACTATTGAAGGATGACACTTTCCAGATAATTGACCGACAAGAGAAATGGTCGCTCATTCGATGCGACTACGATGGCTATGAAGGCTGGGTCGACAACAAACAATACCGAATGGGGGAACCTGAAAAATCAACCCCACTCCCAGTAAACTCTCAAACCTCTCCCAGCGCGGTGGCTATCAACACGTATCTCGGTGCGCCCTACATGTGGGGCGGACGCACGGTAATGGGTATCGATTGCTCGGGTCTGACCCAGGTCTGTTTCAAGGCTTGTGGCATAGCCCTATTACGCGATGCCTCGCAGCAAGCCACTCAAGGAATACTCGTGGCAGACCTCTCAGCAGCTAGGCGTGATGACTTATGCTTCTTCAGCAACAGCAACGGACGCATCATCCATGTAGGTATCTATCTAGGAGATGGTAGGATTGTACACGCCTCGGGAGAGGTACGCATCGATACACTCACCTCCCTTGGCATCGTCAATCACGACACCCAAGAACTGACTCATACCCTACACTCCATCCGCCGGATGGGAGTATGAATCATTTGAATAGGTCTGCAATCAGGTTTTGATAATACGAAGCGATGTTCTTACGCTTGATCTTGAGCGTAGGAGTCAGGAATTGGTTTTCAGTAGTCCAGCTGTCAGTCACAAGTTGGAAACGCTTCACTTGCTCATGGTTGCCAAGTTTTGAATTGTACTTGTCCACCACACGCTGGAAACGTTCCTGCACAGCCTTGCTGGCCACCATTTCTTCACGGGTCTTGGCATCCACGCCGTGACGAGGACACCAATCTTGCAACATGTCAAAGTCGGGAGCAATGATGGCAGCGGCGAACTTCTCGCCTTCACCTACAACCATCATATCAAGAATGAACGGCGACTCCTTAAACTTCTCTTCAATGACTTCTGGATTGACAAACTTGCCCATCGAGGTCTTAAACATATTCTTCGTACGGCCGGTCAGGAACATATAGCCGTCAGCATCCAGATAGCCAGTGTCGCCAGTATGGAACCAACCTTCGCTGTCAATTACTTCAGCAGTGAGGTCTGGCGCTTTGAAATAGCCCTTCATCACATTGCCTCCACGGCACTGAATTTCATTGTTATTTGGGTCGAAACGGACCTCTATACCCGGAAGCACAAAGCCCACCGAGCCCACACGCCGACCTTCCTCAGCATAGGTGTTTGTAACAGCCACCAAAGGTGAACATTCGGTAAGGCCGTAGCCCTCATAGAGGTCAAGACCTACCGCAGTGAAAAATCGGGTCAGTCGGGGCTGAATGGAAGCTCCTCCCGAAACCAACATGTGGAAGTTCTCACCTAAGGCCTTGCGAATCTCGGCATAGACCAACTTATCGGCAATCGAGTGCTTGATGTTATAAATGGCGGTACGTTTCTTGTCGTTTAACTCATACTCGAAACCCAAATCTATTGCCCAATCGAAAATCTTCTTTTTCATACCCTTCAGTTTCTCACCCTTACGGAAGATTTTATCATACATCTTCTCAATGAAGCGAGGCACGGCGGCCATCATGTATGGATTTACCTCCTGTGCATTCTCGGCCACCTTAGCTATGCTCTCAGCATAGTATATCTCCATGCAAAGATACTGATAGAGGTAGTTCATCATGCGCTCGTATATGTGGCAAAGGGGCATCCAACTCAAAGCACTCGTCCATGTTTTCCCCGGCGAATCTTTGATGCCCAACACATTCAATAGAATTCCACGGTGGGCAAGCATCACGCCCTTCGGAGTACCTGTGGTTCCACTCGTATAAATCATCGTTGCCACATCATCGGTGGTAATACTATCTTTAATAGCTTGTAACTTCTCTGGTTGGGGATTGGCTTTGCCCAACTCGAAAAGTTCGTCCAACTGATGGACTCCTTCCACATGGTTGATAACATACACTGTCTTCACCTCTGGGAGTTGCGGCAAGATAGACGCAATCTTTTTATACAGAGCTTCTGTTTCTACTATAATATACCGGACCTCAGAATGGTTCAAGATATAAAGATACTCACTCACGCTGATGGTCGGATAGATAGGCACCAAAACAGCGCCTATCATCTGTACGCCCATATCTATATAATTCCACTCTGGGCGACCAGACGATATCAACGCCACATTCTCTCCCCTCTCCACGCCTAGGTGCAACAAGGCATAACTTATTTGATTCGATTTTTCAATATACTCATCAATATAATGCTTTTTCCATCCGTCGGCTTCCTTCCTTACTAGGCAAGCGCGTTCAGGATTGAGAGCCTTTTTGCGATCCAAAAGATCGAATAGCCTTTCGGGTTCTTTCATTTTCTTAATATTTATTAATTCGGTGCAAAGGTAGCAACCAGATGCGTTACAAACTACCCAAAGGTTGCCGTTAACCCGTTAAAAGGGATGGAATGTGGTTATATTGGTGCCATAAGTGCTAAATTTAGGGACGAAATTAAATAAAGCACAAATTTCAACACAGGCTATTGGGACGAAAATAGTGCCACTTCGCACACAGAAACAACCCCGACTCCCATTTTTTCATATCAAAAAGCCGAACGACTGCCACATTCACCTCAAAGCTCTATACCAAACGAAATGACATTGAAACAAACAACAGATGTTAATTTAATGCAGAAGAAACGCTAATCCATTTTTTTTACGTATCTTTGCACATCTAAAAGTGACACATATCTTATCATGCTCGTTACCGACAAGCAACTATCTGACAGCCTCCAAGAGAGACAATACATGCCCGTCTACCTACTGACAGGAGAAGAAAATTATTTTATCGACAAAGCCTCCAACTATTTTGAGGACAAGATTGTCGAAGAAGGTTTTCGCGACTTCGACCAAACCATATTATACGGCCGTGACACGGACATGCGCACCGTAATTTCCTATGCCAAGCAGTTCCCCATGATGTCTCCTGTGAAGTTGGTGATGGTCAAAGAAGCCCAAGATATCAGCCTCAAAGAGTGGGACATCCTAGCCGACTACCTTGAGCATCCCCTCCCCCAAACACTCCTCGTGTTCTGCTACCGAAACAAGAAACTCGACAAACGCTCTCGTGCCTACAAAGCCATCAACAACAAGGGGTACATCTTTGAGCACGCCAAGCTCTACGACAGCCAACTACCCGACTGGATTGGGACCTATGTCAACCAGCACGGACACACTATCACCCAGAAAGGGTCAGTTCTTATCGCTGAATACATTGGCAATGATTTAGGACGAATTGCCAATGAGCTCTCCAAGGTTTTTATCTCCCTCAATCCAGGGGATGTCATCAACGAAGACATCATCGAGCGCAACATCGGTATAAGCAAAGATTACAACGTATTTGAACTACAGAATGCTATTGGCCGTCGCGATGTGCTGCAATGCAATCGCATCATCAATCACTTTGCCGCCAATCCCAAGGACAACCCCATCCAGATGGTACTACCATCTCTCTACAACTACTTCATCAAGGTGATGATATACCATCAAGTACCCGACAAGAGCAAAGCTGCTGCTGCCCTCAAAATCAACCCCTACTTTGTACGAGACTACTCGGTGGCTGCCAGCAATTACTCTTTAGGCAAACTCGCCTCCTGCATCGG
>JAEEGI010030844.1_pt1 | contig 10060 bp, 10 predicted proteins | sample 8958751 | NCBI WGS metagenome assembly JAEEGI01 (sample SAMN16246545, study PRJNA631951) | gut metagenome | biome: gut microbiome; feature: rumen; material: KS-attached | host: Bos | place: Iran: Karaj | collected 2018-10 | reverse complement strand
GAATTATGTCCGAACATGCCGGTGGCATGTTCATCGTCCAGTGCGCATACTGGGCGATACCTTTATCAGATTTCCCCGTCCCCCGCAAGGGGAAACCGGATGCAAGCGAATCTCTCCATCTCCGTCAGGCCCAATGATAGCTTCCCGATGCACGGTCAAACAAAACACCTCATCCGCTCCAGTTTGCGAACTGGAGCACCTTCCCCTCAAGGGGAAGGCTTTTTCGCCGCCTCCGGGCAAAGGAGGTTTTTGTTGTTTGCCCGCCCGGGCTATGGTATAATCACTTGAACACATCCCGATTTCACACAAAGGAGACAAAACATGGAACTCATCCAGAGCTTTTCGGTAGACCATACCCGCATCGTCCCCGGCATTTTCACCAGCCGGGTGGACACCCTGGGAGAATACGCGGTGACGACCTATGACATCCGCCTGAAGCGCCCCAACCGGGAGCCGGTGATCGACGTTGGCGCCATGCACTCCCTGGAGCACATCATCGCCACCTTCCTCCGCAACGAGCCGGATTGGAAGGACGAGGTGATCTACTGGGGCCCCATGGGCTGCCTCACCGGCTTTTACCTGATCCTGAAGGGCCGGCGCGCGCCCCGGGAGCTGTACGGCCTGCTTCTGCGGGCCTTCCGGGCCGTGGAGGAGGCCAAAAAGGTCCCCGGCGCCGCCCCCGTGAACTGCGGCCACTACCTGATGCACAACCTGGAGATGGCCAAGTGGTACGCCCGGGAGTTTGCCGACTATCTGGAGGCCAACGCCGAAAACCCCGACATCTTTACCTACCCTCAGGCCGAGCGCCTTGTGACCGGGGACGGGCAGCATTTCTTCGATTCCTGAGGCGCCCGCTCCGGCGTCCGAAGCCGGGCACAGGCAAGAAAGATTTTTGGGGGAATTCAGTCTCTCAATCTCGCACTCGCCTCTCCCCGCGCCAGGGAGAGGTGTCACGAAGTGACGGAGAGTGGCCGCCGCACCTGGGGTTTTGCCCCTCTCAGGCGCTGTTGCGCCAGCTCTCCCCTCGCCTTCGGCGGGGGCGAGCCAAGCGTGCGCTAAACACGATGTCTCCCGCATGGTTTCTTGACAGGCCCACCGCCCCATGCTATCATGAACCCGGTATGATTTCAGCCCTTTGCTGCGAGAAAGCGGCGGGGCGTCCCCTTTCCCCGCAGATCAAAAACACAGGAGGATTCATCATGAGCAGCGAAAAGAAGTCCGGCATTCAGCCCCTGGATCTCGACAGTCTGGAAGAGGTTGCCGGCGGCTATTCCAAGCATATCATCAAGCCTGTGCAGCCGAAGCTTCCCGACGACCCCGCTGCGCTCCCCGGCGTGACCCCCATCGTGCAGCCCATCAAGCCCATCGTCCCCACGGAGACCGAGGCTGCCCCCATCCCTGCCATCAAGCCCGTTCAGCCCGGCAAGAAGCTTGTCGATATCTGATTTCTAACCAGACGCGGCAAGGCCGCCGGACCGGAAGGATCTTTCCTTCCCGGTCCGGCGGCCTCGCTGTGTTTTAAAGCCACTTTTTCTTCTTGAAAAAGACCAGGCAGAACACCACCACGGCCACGCTCACCGCGATGACGATGGGGTAGCCGGCGCGCCACTCCAGCTCCGGCATGTAGCGGAAGTTCATGCCGTACCAGCCCGCGATCAGGGTCAGGGGCATGAAGATGGTGGTGACCACCGTGAGCAGCGTCATGATCCGGTTCTGTTTGACCTCCAGCTGGGCGTTGTAGAGGTCCCGCACCTGCATGGTGTAGTCCCGCAGGGAGGAGGCAAAGTCGTGCCTCCGGGCCATCAGGTTCATGAACAGGTGGAAATAACGCAGATTCTCCTCCCGGAAGAAGCCGTTTTCGTTCTCCTCCAGCTCCTGGGTCAGGTCGATGATCTGCTCATAGTGCACCAGCAGCTCCCGCAGGTCGCTGCGGATCTCGTTGACCCGCACCAGGTCCTCCTGCTCCCGGGAGGCCAGGATCCCCTCCTCGATCCGGTTCAGCTCGGACTCAAAGCGTTCCATCAGCGACAGGTCCCTGTCCACGATCAGCTCCAGGAAATCGTAGAGGAAGCGCTCCAGGCTGGGCTCCCGCCAGCGCTTTGTGCGGCGGATCTCGTCGATCATCTGCAGGGCCTTGCCGCTGTCGTCGATGAACACGATGCCCTTCTCGTCCAGGGCGAAGGCGAAGCAGAAATCCTCCCCCTTGAGATCGTTCCGGTCCGGGATCTGGAAGGTCCCGGTGAGGGAGTCGTAGTTGACCTCGGCCTTGGTGTTGTGGATGTTCCCCGCGTCCAGATCCAGCTCGATGCCCATGTCGAAGCGGTCCCGCTCCCGCTCCCATTCCGGGCTGCTCAGCACCGCCACGTAGCGGCGGCCCGCCGGATTTTGCAGCTCCTCCGCCCCGCAGGGGCGGAGGCTTTCCTCCAAAAGATAATACGCCATTGTGCTCTCCCTTTCCCGCAGATCTCTCTGCCCCACTGAAATCGTTGGGCACAGTATACCATGCCCCGGCGCGCTTTCCAAGGGCCCCCGGGCGATTTCCTTTCCTCATTCGGCAGTTTTTCCTTCTTCCTTGTGCCTCTGCCCCTTCTGTGGTATAGTTGAGCCGGTAGCAAGGCATCTTTCGGGAAAGGAGCCGCCATGGATCGCAAAACCGCCACCAGATACCCCATCCTCATGCTCCACGGCGTGGGCTTTCGGGATCTGAAATGGCCCCTCTACTGGGGTCGGATCCCGGCTGCGCTCTCCGCCATGGGCGCGGAACTCTATTACGGCCAGCAGGACTGTTGGGCCCGGGTGGAGGAAAACGCCAAGACCGTCAAGGCCCGGATCCGCCAGATCCTGGACGAGACGGGGGCGGAAAAGATCAACATCATCGCCCACTCCAAGGGCGGGCTGGAGGCCCGCATGGCCGCCTCCTCCCTGGGGATGGGTCCCGCCATCGCCAGCATCACCACCGTCGGCACCCCGCACCGGGGCTCCCAAACCGTTGACCGGCTCCTGAAAGCGCCGGATTCCCTCTTCAACGTGGCGGCCTTCGCCGTGAACAACTGGATCGGCCTCATCGGGGACACAAAGCCCGATTTCTTTGCCGTCTGCCGGGACTTTTCCACCGACTGCGCCCGGCGCTTCAACGAGGAGAACCCGGACGTGCCCGGCGTCTTTTACCAGAGCTACGCGGGTGTGATGAAGACACCCCTTTCCGACATCAAGCTCTCCACCGCAAATCTCGTGGTGAGGCTGATCGAAGGGGAAAACGACGGCCTTGTCACCGTGGAATCCGCCCGCTGGGGGGAGCGCTTCACCCTGCTCACCGGCTGCGGGAACCGGGGCGTCTCCCATTATGATGAGATCGACTTTCGCCGCGCTCCCCTCTCCGCCAAAGCCCGGGGCAGCGGCATTGCCGATATCTGTGAAGTTTACCGGCAGATCGTCACCGATCTGGCCGCCCGCGGGCTTTGATCGTTTGAGGAATGGGCCATGCTGTATCAACTTACCTTCATAGATCCTGCGCTGTCTCACGATTCCCATCAGGAAGCCTTCTCCATTGGGCTCTTCCGCTCGCGGGAAGAGGCAGAGGCAGTTGCTGTGAACATGCTTGCCCATGTTCCGGGTTTTTGTGATCATTCCTGCGTCTACCGGATCACCGAGAAGGAAGTCTCCGGCCCGGAGGGCAACGACCTCCGGGAGGTTTTCCTGGTCATCGGCTGGAATACGAACAAGGATCTGGAGGAAATCGACCTTGTAGAAAGCTGCTGCTTTCCCTCACTGACGGAGGCTCAGGCCGCCCTGGAACATCTGCAGGCGCAGCACTGCCGCTCTGCCTGGACCATCCAGTGCCGGATCGTCGGACAGGCGGACTGGCAGGAAGGCTATCTCCGGGATTGACGCTTTTCCCTCCCCCCAATTAACTCCCATTCAGGAGGCTTCCCATGAAAAAAGGCAAGAAATCCGGCTCCGCAGGCCGGTCCTGGATCGCCGTGCTCCTGTCCCTGCTGCTGGGCGGCTGCGCCGGTGTTCTGATCCTGAACTATATGGAGCAGGTTCCCGACAAAGGGCGCTTTCCCGGCGAGGCCTTTCTGCTCTTCGCCCTGTGCCTCTTCTCCTTCTATCTCGCCATGCTGCTCCAGATCATCCTTCACGAGGCGGGGCACCTGATCTTTGGCCTTCTCACGGGCTACCGCTTCCTCTCCTTCCGCATTCTGAGCCTGACGCTGCTGCGGGAGGATGGCAGGCTCCGCTTCCGCCGCTATTCCCTGGCTGGGACCGGCGGCCAATGCCTGATGATCCCGCCCCAGCTTCGGGACGGGAAGATCCCCGTGCTGCTCTACAATTTCGGCGGCGCCATCCTGAACCTTCTCACCGCCCTCCTCTTTTTCGCGCTCTCCCTTCCGCTCCCGCCCTCGTCCTTTTTGCGGCTCTTTCTCCGCCTCCTTGCCCTGGCCGGGGGCTTCATCGCCATCACCAACGGCCTCCCCCTGCGCCTGGGTCCCGTGGACAACGACGGCGCCAACGCCCTCTCCCTGCTCCACAGCAGGGAGGCGGTCCGGTCCTTCTGGATCCAGCTGAAGGTCAACGAGCAGATCGCAAAAGGTATCCGCACCAAAGACATGCCGGAGGACTGGTTCGCCCTCCCCTCGGAGGAGGAACTGCAGACCAGCTCCCTTTCCGCAGCCATCGGGGTGCTGGCCGCCGGCCGGCTTATGGATCAGCACCGCTTTGCCGAGGCGGATGCCCTCATGGAACGACTTCTCGCCATGGAAAGCAAGCTCCCGGGCCTCTACCGGAGCCAGCTGCTCTGCGAGCGGATCTTTGTGGAGCTGATCGGCCCCAATCGCCCGGAGGTGCTGGAGGGCTTTCTCACCAAAGAGCAGCAAAAGATGATGAAGGCCATGAAAAACAGCCTCTCCGTCCTCCGCACCGCCTGGGCTCTGGCCCTGCTGTCGGAAAAGGACGCCGCCAAGGTCCAAAAGCTCTCCGCGGACTTTGACCGCGTGGCCGCCCGCTACCCCTACCCCTGCGAGGTGGAGAGCGAGCGGGAGCTGATGCAGCTTGCCCGGGAGGCCGCAGCAGTTCAACTCCCTGTTTGATTTGCTTTTCCGGAAAGGGGTGTGTGCACTTTGCGCGTCTATCGCTCTTGCTTTTTCTTCATTGGTACAAAGATTCCCTTTTCTCAGTGGCCCTCGCTGGTGGACCGCTATCTTGACAACCTCAGTCTTTCCTATCAGGCTTTCCTCTATGATTTTGAAGATATGGATTTCTCCGCGTATTATCAGAAGATTCTCAGCGGGGAGAGCTGCCGGGACTGTCGGAAGCTGCAAGCCTGCGAGTTTTGCCGCGAAGAAGCGCAGCAGGCTCTTCGGAAGAAGAGCGCCTGTGAGCGCGCCTTGGCAGACTGCCCCGCTCTCGGCCCTCTTTCTCTTCGCAGAGAGAAGGACTGCAGCTTTCACCGGCTTTCCAATCTCTCCTTCCCCGGGAAAGAGGCTCATGACCTTCTTCTGCCCCTGATGCCGAAGCTCCACAAGCGCTACGGTTTTTCCGAGATTTCTCTCTGCTACCATGGCGTCGATTTCTTTTCCCGCAGTTGGCCTTCCGCCATTGACGCCTCCCGGAACGAGCTGACGGGACCGTGCATCATCCTGCATCGCTGGATGGTATCTCCCCGGCAGAGCGGCATTGAACTGTGTATTGACATCACAGATGGGGACGAGGTTCTGGACGCTTCCCCCTACCTGGATGCCATGGCCGCCCTGCTCCCCGGCATTCGGCATTGGGAGAGCCTGGATTTTACTCTTGCGCCAGAGGAGCAGGCGGAGCTGGAGCGGATCGAGCGGCAGAGCGAATCTGCAGTTTCCGAATGGGAATCCTTTTTCAAAGCTCGCTTCTCGTCTCCCCGTCGAAGCGGAAGCGGCCCTGTCTCTCTTGCCCCTGCGCTGAAGCGCCTTGGGCAGGCCTATTCCTATCGCTATCTCGGCTCCGTTCAGCGGCTGTTACGCATGGAAAAGCCAACCCCCAACGGTCATTTCCTTACTCTGGAGTTTGATACCGGCCGCATGGGGGATGAAGTAAACGTTCTTCTTTCCCTGGAAGGCCCGGGCTTTTCCCGGCGCATCGCTGGGATCCCCTATCTGCCCGAAAGCCGGCAGGATGCCGTTTCCCATCTGGAACAGCTTTTTGCCGCCCTTCACGAGGCGGAGGCCCAGCTTCTTCCCGCGCTGGACTGTCTCTATCCCGTCAGCCCGGTCTGGTATACCGCCGTCCGAAACACCTGAACCAACTGACTAAATCAGAAGGAGACCCCTCAACATGAGTGCCATTCGTTTTATTGTTCCACGAGCGCAGAATGAAGCCTTGCTTTGCCGCGTGGAGCGCATCTGTGCAGAAAATCAGATCGAGATCCTCAGCCGCGAGAGCGTTCCTTACTGGAAAATTGAGGGTCTGACGGAGACTGCGCTGCTCTGCTCCTTCCCGGGCTTGGAAGACGAACAACTCCGGGAGCTGTTCCTGGAGCTGTTTTTCAGGATCGACGATTCCATAGACGAGCCGGATTCCGTCACGCTGATCCGATACTCCGGTCCCCAGGACGCTTATGCGCTTTTTGCCTTCTTGTATGATGATCGTTCGGGAGGAAGCCACAATGGAACTGTCCAAACAGGAGAAGAAAGAACTGCTGAAAAAGTGGAAGGCGGAGCAGAACAAAAAGTACCTGCTGAATAAGACGATAGTCCGGCAGCTCTTCCGCTTCCTCCAAAAGGAGCTCAACAAAGAGCCCTGTGACCACACGCTGAAAAAGACGGCCCAGTGGCTCGGGGAGCATTGCCCGCCCGACAAGCTGGAGCCCATCCTGCAGGAGATGCGGGACATGGGCGGCTATTGCGACTGCGAGGTGCTGCTCAACTGTTACGAGCGCTACGAGATCGAATGATCTGCGCAAGGCATTTCTCTCACGCCGCAGGGGAGGCTATCAGCCTCCCGGCAGCACATGAAACAGGAAACGGAAAGGTCCGCCGCACTTCTCTCTTCCCTCTTCCCTCTTCCCTATTCACTATTCCCTCTCTCTGCTGTCCTCGGGACAGCTTTTTTCTTTTCTCTGAACCTTCGCATGAAACCTTTTGCCCCTCTCAAACGTTCTACAGGCAGAATGGCAAATGCTTCTCCCGTTGCTGTGCCGCCTGTCCCGTGATATACTGGGAAAAACACTTCAGCGAAAGGAGTTTGCCATGATCTACGATATCACCCAGCCGCTCTTTGAATGCGTCGTCTTCCCCGGGGACCCGAAGCCCGAGAAGATTCCCCTGCGCCGGATGACGGAGGGCAGCGCATACAATCTCACGAGCATGTCTCTCTGCCTGCACAACGGCACCCATGTGGACGCGCCTTTCCACTTTCTTCAGGACGGCAAGTCCATCAACCTGCTCCCCCTCACGAAATTCATCGGCCCCGCCTGGGTGGAACACCACGCGGGGGATGTGACGGCGGAGGACGCCGCAGCCATCCTCGCCCGCGCCGCCGCCTCCGGCACCGGGGCGGAAAAGCGCATCCTCGTGAAAGGGCCCGCCACATTGAGCCTGGAGGCGGCCCGGGTCTTCGCCGCCGCGGGAATCGACCTTTTCGGCAACGAATCCCAGACCGTGGGGCCGGAGAATGCCCCCGCCGCCGTGCACCGGGTGCTGCTGGGCGCGGAGGTGGTGCTGCTGGAGGGCATCCGCCTTGCCCAGGTTCCCGACGGCGCCTATCTGCTCAACTGCGCGCCCTTGAACCTGAGCGGTTGTGACGGCTCCCCCTGTCGTGCCGTCCTGCTGGATTTGGGAGCTTTCTGCGGCGCGGCATCCCGAAAGGAGGGAGATCGGACTGCAATTGCACAAAACAGAAGCAATGGCCCGGCCTCTCTCCCGCTGGGAGCGCCTTGCGCCGCTGCTTCTGCTGTCAACACTCCTGCTTCTGGGGCTGACCTCTCTTCCGGCGCTGACGCGGATGCTGCTCCTGCCCGGGAAGGAACCGGCGCTCCCCCTTCCTCTGCCCAGTCCTGAGATCTGCTTTTCCCCGGAATCCGGCGCCTGGCCGGAGGAGGAGATCACGGTCACCGTCACGGCTCCCGAGGGCTATCGCATTGCCTGTACCACCGATGGGCGCTGCCCCACGGCGGAGGACGACTGCGGCGCTTCCACCCTCAGCCTGACCCTGGAAAAGGAAGAAGCCGGGACCCTGCTGCGGCAGAAGGATCGGCTCCTCTGCCCTCTGGACACGCCCCTGCTGGAGAGCGCGGAGCTCCCCTGCGGCAGGATCCTCCGGGTCTCCCTGCTGGACCCGGAGGACCGCGTCGCCGCCTCGCAGACCCGGGTCTACTTTCTCGGCGCGGACTTTGCCGCCCGTTATCCCGGCTGCCTTGTGCTCTCCGTCTTTGCCGAGCCGGAGGATCTGCTGGATGAGGACCGGGGGATCCTGGTCAAGGGCGCGGTCTATGCCGCCTGGGCGGAAACGGAAAAGGGACAGGAGGTGCTCCGCGCGGGACAGTGGTGGCTCTATGAATCCAACGCCACCCAGCGGGGCCGGGCATGGGAGCGGCCCTGCACCCTCCAGCTCTATGACGGCGGAGACCGCCCCGTTCTGGAGCAGGCAGCGGGGATCCGCGTTGCCGGCGGCGCCTCCCGGCGCTTCAGCCAGAAGTCCTTTAACCTCTATTTCCGGGCTGCCTACGGCGAAAAATATCTGCGTTACGAGCTCTTTCCCGGGGTGGATGAGCTCCGCAGCTTCACCCTCCGGGCCGGCGGGAACAACACCGAGGGCCTGAAATATAAAGACTGCTTCCTGCAGAGCCTGGCCTGGGACCGGGATTTCCTTGTGCCGGACTGCCGCCCCGCCGTCCTCTTTCTCAACGGGGAATACTGGGGTCCCTATCTGCTCCGGGAGAAAGTCTCCGCCCAGATGCTCCATGAGCGCTGCGGCGTGGACCGTGCCCAGGTGATCGTCATCAAGGACGGCAGGCTGGAGGCGGGCCGCCCGGAGGATCTGGCTGCCTACGAGGAGCTTTCCGCCTACGCGGAAAAAGATCTGGGCGATCCCCGGATCTACGCGGGCTTCTGCCGCGTCATGGACGTACAGTCCCTGGCAGACTACTGTGCCTTGCGCATCTACATCGGGGACGGGGACTGGTTCCGGGAGGTCAACGATATCCTGTGGCGGACCCGGGACGCTTCCTATCGGGAGGGACGCTGGCAGTATGTCCTCCACGACATCGGCTGCAGCGCCGGTCTCTATCAGGATGTGAGCACCTCCGCTTCCACGAACCACTTTCTCCGCGCCATGGCAAACTATCCCCTCTTTGCCGCCGCCATGCAAAACGAGAGCTTCCGTCTTCTCTTTCTGCAGTCTCTGCGGGAGATCGGCTCTGCCGCCTTCAGCCCTGAGCGGGTGGAGGAGCAGCTGCAGGCCTGGGACCGGGTCTGGGAGCCCCTGCGGACGGACTACTGTCTGCGCTATCAGGTCTCCCCCGATCGTTGGGAGGCCGGGGAAGCCGAGACGCTCTCCTTTTTCCGGGAGCGCTATCCGATCCTCCTCCGGGACGTTCTTTCCTGGTACGAACGCTTTCCGGAATCCGCCGCTCCCCCGATCCCGGCGCAATGAATTGATCTGATGACGAAGCGCCCAAGAGCTTACCAGCGTAAAAAAGATCGGCGAACTCGCAGCTTCTGCGAATTCGCCGATCTTTTTTGATGCAGTGCGTCTCTAACGTCTGTCCTGCTGTTCAGTTCTTCTCCAGGGCGGCCAGGGTGTAGTCCTTGTACTCCCGCTCGCCGGTAACCTCCCGGATCAGCTTCAGCGCCGGGGGCAGCTGGACAAGGGCGTCCTCCTCGTTCAGCTCCAGCTTCACGATGGCCTGGTCCTGCCAGAAGGGATAGACATTCAGCTGGAAGACCTGCCCCTCCCAGGGAATGCTGTAGCGGGTCTTGTGCAGCAGCTGCAGGGTGTCGCCGGCCTCCTCCAGCGTCTCCTTGTAGGCCCGCTGGGTCAGCCGCTCCTCCACCTCCAGCTTCCGGTCGTTGAGGCGGCGGCGCCGGGT
>JAEEGI010030838.1_pt1 | contig 10061 bp, 6 predicted proteins | sample 8958751 | NCBI WGS metagenome assembly JAEEGI01 (sample SAMN16246545, study PRJNA631951) | gut metagenome | biome: gut microbiome; feature: rumen; material: KS-attached | host: Bos | place: Iran: Karaj | collected 2018-10 | reverse complement strand
CATTATATAAATCATATTTTGAATTTAATACTTTAGTTATATCTAATACTCCAATATAACAATCTTGTCCTCCTATTGCAAGGTAGCTTTTATTTTTTTCCTTGTCATTTATCATGTCTATTGAATTTACTTCTTCATTATTTGAAGGAAATTCTTGAATTAATTCAAATGTTTTTAAAGAATATATATATACATTTCCTATATTATCTCCTATTGCAACATAATTTTGATCAGGAGAAAATTTAACACTTGTTAAATTTGAAGGTTCTTCATTGTTATTATTATTTGTATTATTAAATTCTTCATCTTCATTTCCTAAAATTTGATTTTTTGAAACTTTAAATTTATCAAAATTTTTCCCCACATAAAAAATTTGTCTTATAAATTTGGAATAAGCAATTCTCTTAGGTTCCATCAAATTATCATTTTCAATGAAATCGCTTAATTTCAAATTCCAATAAATTCCAGTGCAATCATCACCAACAGTAATTAATTTTAAAACATTATTATCTTTATCAATACAATAATCCATAGAAGTAATGCTTCCAGAATGGAAAATATTATATCGATAAACTAAGCATTCTTTTTTAGAATTAATATTCCAAATAAATAAAGTTTTATCAGAATAAACAGTAATAAATTTTTTATGATATTCATTGTAACTAACACTAATAATATCAGCATATTTAGAATCAGGAGAAGATTTTAATTCTTCTGTATGAGTACTAAAATCAACATTTGCTTTTCCTAAAGGGCAAATTTTAGTTAAAGTAACATAATGTTTTAAAGTTTCTCCATCGAATATTCTTATCACATTATCACCACATCCACAACCAATATAATTTGATTCAAATATACATAAAGATAATCCTTTTGAACTTTTTAAATTTACCCATCTATTTAACGTATTTGAACTTGATTTTAATTCTACTAAATAACAATCAAATGTTAAGAAAAATATTTTTTTTTCGTTTTTATTTGGAACTGGAAAAATAACAGTTGAAACAAAAGCACTTTCATTTAATTTAGATAAATCTATCATATGTCTTGTTGTTCCATTTTTTCCTTGTGAAGTATCTTCAAGTAATTTTTCATAATTATATATTTTAATAAATTTATTTCCACAAAGAACCATAAATTCATCACAAGCATCACAAGATAAAATAGGTCTATTAAATTTAGTAGAATAAATTATTTCTCTTTTGTTTATATCATATATATTAATGAATTTATCTTTATTATCACCAACTGATAAAATAAAATTATCATTTTTAAAAAAAACTATTTTTTCAATTCCTTGTTTATGATATTTATAAGAGCAAACAAATTTATGTGATTCTTCTTTTTTTTCATTATTATAATTAATTTCATATATTGAAACTTCTCCATTTTTACAATTTCCTTCTCCGGTTGCAATAAATTTTCCATTTTTACTGAATTTAACACAAGATAAAATTTTATTATTTGGATTTTTTAAAAAAGAAATTTGTTCATCTGTTTTTATATCATAAAATACTATATATGGTCCTGTAACCCATGCCATTAATCCATTTTCATTATTTTGACTTATTGAAAAATTGTTTTTTACTCCTAAACCAAATATTCTATATAATGAATATAATTCATTTCTTGCATATGAATCGTGACTTTTTTCTTGGGAAGGATTTGACATTTTTATGTATTATTTTAAATATTTTTTTTAAATGAAATTTATTTAAAAAAAGTTTTTTTGGTGTTATTTTTATTATTTTTAATTTACTTTTTAATAGACTTTTAATTATATTTTTCATATTAATTTATCTTCCATTTCAATTCCAAAATATTTTTTATTTTTTCTTTTCTTTACTTTTAAAAACCAAATTAAAAAAATGACAAAGATAATAATACCAATAATAAAAAACAAATATAAATTATCATAAATATAATAATTTTTATTTTCCATTTTTCTATTTTTTATATAATCAACATTCTGATATGAAAAATTAGGAAAACAAGGATCTCTTTTACAAATATTAAAATAATTATCAAAATAATAACCTTGATCACAAAAAGAAGGTTGACAAACATTACTCCATTTTCCATTATCATCACATAAAAAACCACCATGTGTAAAATTATTATCAAATAAACAAGAATCACTCAATAAAAGTAATTTTTTATTTTTTGGATTACATTCACTTTTATATTTATTTATAATTCTCAAACCTTCAATAATAAATTCATTATATTTATCATCATTATATTTATTATAAATTGAACTTCTTTCATCAATTGGATTTATAATATATTCTCTAGGAATTTTTATATTATTTTCATTTTGGAAATTATCATTAAAGCTTTCCCCAATTGTAATATCCATTGTAATATCATATTTATTTAAATTACTTATTAATATCCTATTTATTTCTCCCATTGAACCAGAAGGTGATTGACTTGAATCAAATTTATCATTTTTTTTTTCTTCTGAAGGATTACCATTATACCCAATTAGAATAGCATTTCCAGATTCTTGAATATCTTTAATAAAATAACTTGTGGCACTATAAGAATAACCATCTGTAAATATAATTATTTCTGTTGGTTTTCTTAATTTTTTCTTATAATTTTTTGTATAATATAATATGTGCTCATATGTGTTATATACTGATATTATTTTTGTTCTATTATGCTTTATATTATTTTCATATATGTCTGTTTCCTTATTTCTTATTAAATTATTTAATTGGAGTCTTTGACATGTTTTTATATCGAATAAATTAAAATAGTCTGGAAGTCCAATCCCTATTTTTTTTGATACTCTGAAACTTTCTCTACTTTTTATATTTGATAAATTATAATTTAATATTGATTGGAGAATATAAGAAAATTGTATATTTCCTCCATCATTGAAATCTTCAATCAAAATTATTGGATAATTATTTGAATTTATATTATTTAACATATTTCTAAAAAAATAATCTGAGTTTTTGTCATATTCTTCTATGTCAAAAGATGATTGATATATTACATTTACTTTATTTTTATTGTCTACTCTATATTTTATTTTATTTTCTAAATATGAATCCCATTTTAAATTATATTTAGGTGTTTTTCTTTCATAATTTTTATTTGTATTATATATGATTTTATAATCAAATATTATAGATTCATTATTTTCAAATAAAATTGTTATATTTTCTAAATCATTTTTAATAAAAGGATAATCTGAAAAATTACCATATTTAATTTTTTTATTTAAATTATATGTAAATTGAGCATGCTCACTTTTAAATAATTTTTTACCAAAATTTTGTATATAATCACAAGGATTATTATCATTAATTTTCATGATTTTGAATTGTTTAAATTTTTCAATTTGGGATTTTAATGTTTCATTGAAAGGAATATTTAAAAAATTATCTGGGTTAAAATCAAGAAATACATAATTATAATTATCTATCGTTTTTATGTAATAATAAATTGGAGAATAATACTCGTAATTTTCTAATTGTTTAAAAGAAATTCTTAAATGGGCATCTTGGACAGAAAAAAGAATATTTGAAATTTGTAAATAAAAATCATAAAATTTAAGTTTTTCAATATTTATTGATTTTATTTCTTTAATTAAATCTACTTTGGGTAAAGAATTAGGAGGATTTTTAGCAATATCTAAATATACATAATATTCTAATAATTCTGTAATATTTGAAATAATATTTCTATACTCTTTTTCAGTATATTTATTTTGATTTAATTTATATATCATTTCATCAAAAGATAAAATTTCATATTGATTATAATCAGATTTTATAATATGAAAGAAAAAAATTAAATATATAATATTCATTAATAAATCAATTCATTCATTGATAAAACTATTTTAGAAATATTATTTATTTTTTAATTATAAAAATGGAAAATAAATTTTGAATATATTTTATAATCAATTTTTTCTTTTATTTAATTGTTTAAATTAATATTAATATAAATTGAAATTTTAAAATGTTTTTTTGTGGAAATTGTACTGAAGCTCAAAGAAATTATATTTTATTAGATTCAAACCAAAGAAGAAATGATAAAAACAATGAAAGAAAATCAACAAATAATAAAAAATTAAATCAAGAGGAAAAAATAAATAATAAAATAAGAAATTCAATAAATGAAAACAATGAAGAAGGATTACAAATAATAGATTATCCTTCAATTAATAATGATAATTTAATCGAAACTAAAAATGAAAAAAACAATAATATAAATGAAGATATAACAGTAAATGTTTTAGAAACAATTCAAAATATTCAAATTGGAAAATTAGAAAATAATGACCAAGTTAATTTAACTTTAAGTGATGATTCTTTTAGTGGTGAATATTTAGGAGAAAATTTAATGAATAAAAATAATGTAAATTACTCTTTTGAAGGGCAAAAATTTTTAATTGATGCACCTTTTAAATTTGGAAAAAATATAAATCATGAATTTGATAATAATTCTATTATTGATAATGAAAATTATGATAATGAAACTATTGAACAAATTGATGATATTTCTGATTTTTCTGATTTTCAAAATCAAAATAATAGTGAAAGTAAAATAAATAATTATCCTGATGACAATAATAATTCAAATACAAATAAAGAAATTAATATTATTGAAAATAAGAAAAATAATGTTAAAAAATCAAAAGAAATAATTTATGAAATTGAATATAATGAAAATTTCAATAATAAAGAAATTAACAATAATAAAAAAAATAATAGTAATAAGATTAAAAATAATATAAGTAATCATATAAATAATATAATTAAAAATAATTTTGAAAATGAAGAAATAATAATAAAAAGAAATTTTAAAAGAAATAAATTATCTGAAATAAATGAAAAATCAATCGTCAAAAAAGAACCTTTTTCAGAATCTTTAAGTTCATATAGAGATTTAAAAGATTATATTCAAAGTAATAATGAAATTGAACAAATGCCTATGATTAAAAAAACTCCTGAAAAAATTTTTACTGAAGAATTAAATGAAAATAATAAAAAAAAAATATTAAAAAATATTGAAATGCAACAAAAAATTTTACATACTGTTAATACTGAACAAAATTTTTTCTTTGATTTAATTTCAGAAAAAAATCAAAATAATTTTTGTACAGGAAATAAAAGTAATAAAAATTATAAAAGGAATTTTGATTTATCAGAATTTAAGGTCGAAAAAAGTGAAGAAATTGGTATTATTTCTAAGAAAAAAATTCCACGAAAAAAAAAAAAAATTTATCAGAAGAAAAAAATATCACCAAAAAAAACAAGAATAATATATAATCATTCAATGGATTTTATAAATAAAAATTCTTCTTTTTCAAAAGACTCAACAATTAGTAAAGAAAATATTCAAAATAACTGTAATAATAATAATAATAATGATAACAATAATGATAAAAATAACAATAATAATAACAATAATAATAATAATAATAATAATAATAATAATAATAATAATAATAATACTGATAATAGTAATAATAATAATGATAATAGTAATAATAAAAACAATAAAAATAATAATAATAATTTAAATATTCCTAACAATAATAATAATAATATAATTTATAATAATATTAATGACAATCCTTTACAATTAAATTTTGAAGAATTTACATTATATCAAAATTTTAAAAAAATAAAACAATTTGAGCAAATTCAACAATTACAACAATATGAACAAATGAAATACTTTATAAACTTCCAAGAACAAAAAAATATATTAAGTAATATAAATAATAAAATAATTCCTCAATTACCAAATATGAATATAAATCAAAATTTAAATTTAAAACATTATGAAGAAAATAATTTAGAAATAAAAGAGCCAAATTCATGCATAAAATGTGAAGAAATTTACAGATATATTATTATTAATAAACTTCCTTTAAAAAAGATAACTTGTCTTTATTGTAATAAAGAGATGAATGAAAAAACTTTTAAATATTTTATTGATTTAATTAATAAAGAAGAAGAAGAATTGAATAACAAAGAACATTATGAAAATAATAATGAGAGAAATAAAATACCAATCATGGATAAAAAAGATAAAATAAAAGAAAAAGAAGATAAAAAAGAAGATGAAAATAAAAAAAAGTTTAAATCAAGAATAAAAAGAAACAGTAAAAAAGAAGTAAAAAATAATTTGGAAAATTCAAAAACTCAAAAAGAAAAAAATCAAGAAGAAAAATCAATTCCAATAACTAATATAAATAATTCATTAAATAATAATAATAATATATTAATAAGCAATAATACAAAAATAATAAATAATACTATACATCAAACATTGAATATAAAATCTCGAAATTCAAAAAGTCAAAATGATTTAACAGAAAAAACATTAAAATCAGAAACATTAGAATCAGAAAATAAAATAAAATATAATAATGTGTTGGAATATTCGAATTCATATAATAAAAGATTAAATGATAATTTATCTTTAGCAGAAGCATTTAGATCAAGAAGGAAAAAATTAAAAGAAGAAATAGAAAAAAGAGTAAAAAGTGAAAAAAATATATTAAGACAAAATTCAGAAAATATTATTGAAATGAATCATATATATGAACATATGAATAAAACTAAAGGAAGATTTTCAAAAAGTTATTTATTATCTAAATCTCTTTCTTTAAATAATAAATCTTTTTCAGGTTTAAAAAAAAATAATAAAATTCCTTGTGATGAAACAATGAAAAGATTAATTAATGGTGAAAAAGTAAAAATGAGTAATAAAGAAATGAAAAATTTAAATAAAAGATTATTTGAGAAATATAATGATATTATAAATGTCAATAAAAAAAAAGAAGAAAAGAAAAAAGATGAAATTAAAAAATTAAATTTATCAAAAAAAGAATTCACTGATAAATTAAAAAATAAAGTAGTTAATAATTATAGAAAAAAATCAATAAGCCCAAATATGAAAAATGAGAAAAAAAAAATAAAAATAGAAATAAATCAAAAAAACTAAAAATAAAAATTTTTTTTTTGTAAATTATAAATATTCAAAAAATATATAATTATTAATTTAAATAATTATCCTTTTTTTATTCATAAAGATGAGCTTTCAACAAATCAATTTTCATAAAAAGACTTTTTTTCCTTCATCATCAAAAGCTTTAGAATTTAATATATTTAATTCAAATCAAATATATTTTTCTTCAGGAAATAAGCTCGTTTTATATGATTTTATTGAAAATAAAAAAATATTTAGAATAAATGTAAGAGGAAAAACAATAATATCCTTTACTCAAAATATAAATGATAATGACTCAATATATATTTTAGATATAGAAAATATAATATATAAATTTAAAATATCAAATAAAGAAGTAGAATGTGAATATCAATTAAATAAAAATAGAAAATATAGCGAATTTAAATTAATAAATAATAAATATTTTTATTTTTTATCAGAAAACGATTCATATTTAACAAAAGTAGAAATAACATTATTAGAAAACGGAAAAAATAATTTTGTCCAAAATTCAGAATATCAAATAAATGAAATATCTACTCAAAATAATTTAATATCCTTAAAAGAAAAAGAAAAGGAAAAAATACTTCAAAAAAACACAAAAAAAAAGAATTTACAAATAAAAGAAGATACCTTATTATATTCCAATGGAAACTTATTAATAATTCATAACCTAATATCAAAAACAACAAATCAAATAGAATTTCAAAAACCAATAACCAAAATAATATATATAAATGAAGATTCAGTTTGTTTAAGTGATATATCAGGAAAAATATATTTCATAACAAATTTCACAGAAAAAAATTATATTATTTCAACTAAACATTGGCATTCACATAAAATAAATGATTTATTACTTGACCCTAATAATGAATATTTATATAGTTGTGGAAATGAAGGTGTTATTGTTATTTGGAATATTAATACTTGGGTTAAAGATTTTCTTCCTAGATTAAATGATATTATATCAACTATTATTATTTCTAATGATTCTAAATTTTTAGCTTGTTATTTAAAAAATAATTCTATTAAAATTATCAATTTAAGTATTATGAAAATTATTCATGAAATTTCTTCTATTAATTATTCCTCTTTTGTTGATAAGTTTATTCTTTTTAATAAAAAATTCCATTATATTACTTTTTATAATGAAAACAATGGAATTATTCAATTTTATAATATTGGTTCTAATGTTTTTTCTTTTGAATTAAATGTTTTTAATAAAAATTTCATTTCTAAAACTGAAAAAGAAAAAGATAATAATATGAAAAAGTTAAAAAAAATCGCTTTTTCATCTCCAAAAAATGATTCTGATATTTGTTATATGTTAACTCTTGAAGAAATTTATTTTGATCTAAATAAATTATTAACTTCTTATTTAATGTTTTGGAAAGTAGAAAAAGAAAATATTGAATTAATTGAAATTTGTGAAAATCCTCATTTAAATGAAAAAATTGAATTTATCGAAGGTTCAAATTATTTTTTTAAATTTGTTACTTTATCAAATTCTCATTTTAAAATTTGGGAATTAAATAATGAAAAAAATAAATTCATTTGTTCTTTTATGGGAAAATATAAAAATCAAAAAATTATATCAATGGATATAAATAATAATTTAATTGGAAATAAATTTTTTACTTTATTTCAAAACTTTATTATAATGTATGAAAAGGAAAAAATAAAGAAAATTTTTGCTTTAGATGAAAGTAAAAATTATAATAAAATTAAATATTTAAATAGTAAATATATTTCTGTTCTTTCTGATAATATTTTAACTATTATTGATATTGATAATTGGATGATTCAAATAGAAGAAAAAATAGAAAGTGGAAAAATTATAAAAATTAATTATCAACCTAAAGAAAATTTATTGAATGTATTTCTTTCTAAAAATAATGATAATAATATAATTTATTTATTAAAATATTCTATGGCTTTAGTTTCTGATAATAGATTAATTCTTGAATCTGCTTTATTATTAGAAAAAAAAAATTATAAATTTGTTGATTTTTATAAAAAATTTATAATAATGATTAATAATAAAAATGATTTTTTTATAGCAAGTGAAAAAGAAATAAGAGAACAAATAAATAAAAAAGAAATGGATGAAAATGATATAGAATTAAAATAATAAAAAATATTTAATTAATATTTAAAATAATCCATCTTTTTCTACATTATTAAACAACTTCTTCAACAATTTTATCTTTATCAACTCAATAAACTTTATCAATAATTCTTTCAAAAACATAACCAATAATTCAACACTATCCATAGTATCCCAAATACCATCAGAACCCATAACAATAAATTCATCGTTTCTTCAAGTATAATGTACTTATACAATATGAACCATTTAATTCAAACATTCCATCTTTTTTTTCATTTGATTTTGATTTTTTTTGTATCCTTCAACAAAAAGTTTTGTTATTACTTTTCTTTAATTTGCTTGAAGTGATCATTTTCTAATCTTTCTTGTTGTCTGATACTAATTAAATTATTTCTTTTTCTATATAAAATGATGCTTTTTTAACTTTCTCACCATGACTATTATATACACCCATAAATTTTATGTTTGTGTTTTCTACATCTAAAACAAAGAAATAATATGTGTTTTGACCTGCACATAATTTTATACCATCATGAGTAAAACTATATATGTTATTTACTTATTTTCATTCTTTTTTTTTTTATTTTACGTTTATCTTCTGTTCCTCCCATTTTTATTTTTATTTTAAGTCTCATTTTTTTTTTTTTTGGTTTATATTTCATCTTCAACTCTATTTAATTCTTGTAATAAAGTATTTTTACTTTCACTATTTTTCATTTTTAAAATTTCATGTAAAAGTTTCTTTTTCATTTTTTAAAGAAACAATCTTTTTTATGATTATTCATTTCATCTACAACTAATTGAATTTGTTCTTCTAAACTTGCTAATTTTCCTTTGAATATTGCAGGATATAAAGAATTTGATGAGAAATAATTCCCTGCTTAATCCAATTGAAGTAAATTTGATTCTTTAAATTCATCCTGATTTGTTTGGTTTGTTCTAAGCATTTCATTTTGACTTT
>JAEEGI010030836.1_pt1 | contig 10061 bp, 9 predicted proteins | sample 8958751 | NCBI WGS metagenome assembly JAEEGI01 (sample SAMN16246545, study PRJNA631951) | gut metagenome | biome: gut microbiome; feature: rumen; material: KS-attached | host: Bos | place: Iran: Karaj | collected 2018-10 | reverse complement strand
CTGCAACTGGAAGCTATCTATGACGGTTCCACTCTCATACAGCGCTTCGGCTATGAGAATGGGAACTATATGCATATTCTCTTCAAAACTGATTAATAAAAAACAGAGAAATCGGAATTTGTAATATGAGAAAAGATAACCGCCATGTAGATGCGTCACTCGTATCTATGATATTTGTAGTCCTTTTTGTTTCGAATTGGCAAAGGTGCTGTGCCCAAATCGACAGTGTGATTTGTAATCTTCAAGACTTTAATTATCTTACGGCATATACCGAGGCTAATTATGCCGCTTATCCATCTATCATCGAACATGGCCACACAGCCAATTACCAAAAACTAAAAGAGAATGTAAAAGACTCGCTCATGAGTGGGGCATGGGGTATAGAGCAGGCCGTGAGCGAATATGCTTACTGGTTTAGCCATTATTTTGATGCACATTACTATGCCGATCTTCCTTATTTCTGGCATGTTTGCAAAAGAAGAGATATTCCTGATTATTCTCACATCATGGATTATCATCCCAAACCTGTCTCCAAGAAAATAGATAAGACTACATGGTTAATTCGTGTCCCGTCATGTGCAGGCGAGTTTCCTACGAACGCTTGGTTTGCAGAATCTGTCAACATGTTCTTTTCCAGTAAATGTAAAAATCTAATTTTAGACATCAGAGGAAATAGTGGTGGAAATGATGCTATATGGGAGCCTTTGTTACCTTTAATGGTAGATCATCAAGCAAGATTTCCAGAACAATACTTCTTTAGGAACACCAGTCATAACAGGTATCATCCCGAAATGCCAGGTTGGATGAAAAAACAACTGGAAAACGTGAAAGACGGAAAGCCGTTTGAGGTATGGGGAGATGATGACGCAGGAGATGTAGATATTCCGCCACATGATGCAGACATCCACATTGCAATAATCATTGATAGGAAAACAGCCAGTGCAGCGGAAACTATACTCAGAGTTGCCAGAAACTATTCCGACAACAAAAGAGTAACATTATATGGAAAAGAAAACTCAGCAGGATGTGCAGCGACAGGTAACCTTCTTCCTTTTCGTTTACCTCATAGCAGGATTCAGGTATTCTATCCTACAACTGTTTCGTCGGCATTTCTTCATCTTGACAGTATGCAATCTGCCTCAGGAATAGAACCTGATGTAAGAATAGAATTGCCCTATCCCAATCAACTTACTGACAATACTGATTCCTGGGTATTGTGGGTGTCACAAGACATGAAAAAGAAAAGAGATTAAACTATAAATTCCATTTTATGAGTAAGCCGAGAGCAGAGAAAAACTTGTTTTCACTATGCCGAGGCGATACCATCAATCGGAGAATTCCAATTTATCGGGCCGTCTTTTCAGGTTTAGAGCGGTTGATTTACCTTTGTGAGAGTAAATCAACCGCTTTTGCTTTATGATACTCACCATCAACGGGCAGCAAGCCGCCCTCAAGAAAGGCTCGTCAATAGAGTATGTCTCGGAGAACCGCATTTTCACCGATGCTGACGGCTACAGCATGGAGATTGAACTGCCCCTGGCTGATTGTCCGCACAACCTCACCATCTTCGGTATGATCACCCGCAAGCTCGTTGATACGGCCGACATCTTCTTCGATGAGGTACTAAAAAAGTGAAACCCCTCAAGTCAGAAAAACCGACTCGAGGGGCTTCGTTTTGGAAGCGTGATCCTGTTGAGACTTTCCGACAGTACTTTAAGAGTCGTTATGATACGTTAAAGGGTTATGATTTAGTAATATATGAGTGATTGCCATCCCGTAATAACCCTTGAAAATCCCTGTTATACCACAAAAGGGGGGTACAATGTACCCCCCAAGAATCCGCTGTTTATCAAGTGGATTTTACTGCTCAATACTATATCATCCAACACCTATAAAGTGTCTTATCGAATCATAATGAATCATATCGTCCCACAAGGGAGTCTGTGCCCTCAAGACGGCATAATCAAACCGACAGCGAGTCTGGAAAAGAAGCAACGAGACTGGCACACCGAAGAGGGCCCGTCTCTTAGAATTCGCTGAAGAACGACGGACGGATGAGCAGGCCGATGCGCAGGCGGCAATGGTACTTGTTGTAGTCCAGCATGTTCTCGCCGTAGCCGTCATAGAAGTGGAGCATGATGAACTGGTTGTCGCGCTCGCGGATGCGGTAACCCACATTGAGCGTGGTGTTGAAGTTGAGGTTCCAGCCTTTGCGCTTGACAAAGGTGACATCGGCCACCCAGCGCCCGTTGGTGGACAGATACTGGGCTCCAGCCTGGAAAATACCGCTGTACTTGAGGATGTCCTTGTTGTTCTCTCCGTCGACGATGGGAATCCATGTCTTGGCATGCACTATGAATTGCGGGTCGACGAGCGCCCTTCCGCTGAGTGACACCTTGTTCCAGCTGCGCGAAGCCTCGCCGTCGCGCCCGTTGGACTCATGTTCGAGCATCAAAATTGCTGAGCCCACAACCTTGCCCTTATGGACAATCAGTTTCTGAAGACCGACGCCAGGGTTGAAGTTCAAGTCGTGGAAGGGCAGCGACTCCTCAAAGATGTTCCACATCGCCTTCTGTGTGTAACTCAAGAATAGATGGCTATGGAAGGGAAGAATGGACTTGGTCAGACGCTGGCGGAAACTGATTTGGAACTTCACGTCGCTGTTAAATTCGTTGGGCTTCTCGTTCAGTGGCAAACCCACCGTGAAATAGGTATCCTTGAAAGGCCCGAAAAACGGCAGCTTGTCAAATTCCTCGATAACGCTGTCGGCATCAAATTGCCGCTTGTCCTTGGTAATGTTGGTGATTTGGGCCGACATGGTGCCACACATGCAAGCCAACACGAATAAAAATATGGTTCTTTTCATCGTTTTTATCTGTTTATTTAGGAATATATTAGTTAAAGCACAGTGAAGTTGACGATGTCGATTTTGCGGTATGTTGCGACAACTGATCCGTTGAGCCACACTAGAAAATAGAGATCATTGCCACCATCGGGTTTATTGGCCATCTCCACTGAAAGTGCATACCAGTCGTCGCCATAACCTATGATTTCGGTGGCCCACGACCAATATAAGCCTTCATTATCAGTACACAAGTGCTGTGGCACGCCATCAACCCAGAGCATCGCTACCTCGTTTCGATCTTCTTTAACATCCGAACCCACAGCATAGGTGTGGCCATTGGTGTATGTCACCGAGGTGACGTAGGACATGGGCAGGCCTTCGCCTGTTAAGTCGTGGGTATCGTAGAGGCGTGGCAGAATCTGCAACTGTCCGTCGACCCACAAACAGGGATCCTCGCCATGGCGACCACCGATCACCGTGTGGGTGCGGTCATAGGCGAACACGGCAAAAGCGGCAGCGTTGATGTCCTCCCGCGACTTGGGAAGGATGGTCTTGACATATTTCCCTTTGTGCTCGGAATAGAGCAACGCGTTCTGACGCTTGTTGTCATCATTTGGGTGGTCCCTGCCCACTACATAACAACGTCCCTCACTCACCGACATGCATTTGTCGGCAGGAACGAAGTCAGCGCAGTCTTCAAGCGGGAAAATGCCGCTGTTCCTCAAGATGTTAGGGTAGTCAAACAGGAAGATGTAATAGTCCCACTTGCCGATACCGTCGGTCCAGTGTTCCACATCTTCGATGAAATCCACATGCAAGGTGTTCCACTTGCCGTTTTTCCAATAGCCCACGCGATCTTTGGTCGTTTTGCCCGACACGAAGTAGTCACCACCGTCACTGATGATTTCGTTGGCCTCCTCACAATTAGGGAGTTCCTCGATTTTTTGGCCCGTCTGGTCATAGATGTGGCCTTCGCTCGAGAGCAGCAAAATCGTGCGTTCCTCCCGCGGCTTGATGGGGTCAACCGGGTCGTCGTGCTCACATGACGAGAGCAGCATCAAAGCACAAATCGCTAAGAATTGATAAAAAATTAAATGTCTCATATAAAAATGTATTATTTGATTTAACCTGTAGCATAGTAAAAGGGTGATGCTTTTATAGAGTGATCCAAATGGCTATTATTGGTCGCACACACAATAGGCTCCCGACACTAACATGATTGCATTCATCCAGAAATGTTTTGTCGGACGGCTTAGGGGTGTACTACAGCATGCGTAACCACAGTTTTTCAGTATTGGGTGAATGCCGAGGGATAATCACCATCGGGATTCAACTATGATTACGCATGCTGTTGCATCGGGGTTACTGTTCAATCGGCTCGATGAGCACGGTTGAATTGGTGACGGTCTTCACATGCTTGCGGGCGAGGCGCTTCTGGTAAGCATACACGATGCAAGCCATGCCCAGATAAGCGGCAGCCTGAATCCAGAGGATGCGGATCTCGGGCAGGATCTGGCTGACGGAGGCACCCATGGAGTTGACACGGATGAAAGCACGTACACCAAAGGTGCTGGGGAAGAGCCAGGATACACCCTGCCATGCACCGGGGATGCTGGACTGCGGCCATGACACGCCGGTGAGGAACAGCAACGGAACCGAGGCAAAGACCATCAGCAACATGACGTTCTCACGGTAACGCACAAGGCAGGAGACGGTCATGCCGAAGAAGATGCTGGCTATCGTGTAGGGCAGCAACATCATCAGCAATGTCCAGCCATCGGCCAATTGCGGGAAGGAGAACATGCGGGGAACAGCCATCGAGAGGTAGGCGGCAGCTACGGCTCCAATCATTCCATAGCATAGCGCCTTGCCCCAAACGACACGGTAGGCGCCACGATAGTGGGGATCATCGTCGGGGATGAGCTGGCCGTTGCGATGACGCTCACGGGCCGTACCCGCCGACATGCCAATGCCCAGGGCAAGAGCCTGCTGCAACAGAATCATGAGCACAGCGGGCAGGACACAGGAGCCGTATCCGCCCGAGGGGTTGAACATTGCCACATCGTGGGCAATCAGAGGCTGCGCGGTGATGGCATCCTCATGCCCGGTGTAGTTGCCGGCCTTCTTGATTTTCAGTCCTGCACTCAGTCGTCCCGCCTCGATCATGGCCGTTTGATAAACAGCCTTGTAGGCGAGCATGAGCGACATGTCGCAATAGACGCTGACGGTAGCCTGCTCTCCACGGTTAATGCGGGTGGCGAAATCCGACGGGATGAGGTAGATGCCCTTGACAATTTGGCGACTGACGAGCGAACGGGCTTCGTCGAGGTCGGCGGCATAGTATTTCACATCGACGTCGGGGGTAGCGTCACAGTCGTTGATGAACTGTCGTGAGAGTGCCGAGTGGGACTGGTCAACGACCACTACAGGCGTCTCGTGCAGCGTTTCGTTGTTATAGATCCATGAGTAGAGTAACGGGTAACCCAGCGGCACGACTATGAGGAACATGAGCACGCCCTCGTCCCTAATGACTTGCTTCATCTCCTCTCGCCAAACGTAGAGCACGTCGGTCAGGTGTTCCTTGAGTTTACGGAATATAGACATAGTTGAGCATTGCGTTTTTGACTTTACGGAGTACAAACCACGGCAGCAGCGTGAACGCTACGAGGGCCACGAGATGGAACCAGACGTCGATGGCGGGGAAGCCGTTGAGCACGGTTGCCTGGTAGAGCATCCAGTAGTGGCGCATGGGGAAGAGCCACGACATGGCCTGCAACGGGGGGTCCATGCCCGCAATAGGGAATGCCGAGCCGCACATGGACAAGCCCAGCACCATCCACAAGGAACTGATGCTCATCGACATGCGCAGTGAGGGCATCAGGCCGAAGGCGAAGATGCCAAAACCGATCGAAGCGGCCACCTGCAAGAGGGTAAGCCGCACAATGCTCCACACGCCGCCCAAGTGCGGGAAATTCAGCACGTTGAAGATATAGTACTGATAGGTAAATATCACAAGCAGGAACACCAGCACGTGGATGACGTACTTGCCGAGGATGGCAACGAGGATGTTGCCGTCGGCGCGTGAAAGCCATTCCTTACCCGTGTCGAACTTCATTTCCATACCGAGTGCATAGGCCGACAGCAGTGCCATGAAAAGCATCAGGATGCCAGGCACAAACACTGTGGTCAGGCTGTAGTTGTAACTGCCCTGGGGGTTGGCGATCATGTGTGCGTCAATCGTCACAGCCTGTAGTGCCGCACGAATCTGCTCATCTGTCGCACCTTTAGCGCTCAGTGTCGCTTTGCCCAATGCGGCCGAGCCCAGCGTGCTGATGGTTTTCAGATCCTTGGACGCCATCGAGCCAGCCGTCATACACGTCATGGTGTAGTAGTACGAGATGTTGGGCTGCCGGCCCGCTATGAGCTTGGCTGCTGTGCCGTCAGGAATGTATAGATAGGCAAAGACCTTGCCTTCCTGCATGGCGTTGCGGGCCTCGGTGACCGATGCAAAGTGATACATCACCCGTGAGTTCTGCATAGCATCCAGGTTGCGGATGAGCCCGCGTGAGGTGGCACTGTTGTCATGGTCAATCACACCGATGGGCAGGTCCTGAGGCAGTCCGTCATCGAGCATTGTGGTGAAAAATAACACCAGCAGCACGGGGAACACCACCATGCAGAAACCGTAGATGCGGTTTTTGAACACGATGATGTTGAGCTCGCGCAGCGCGATGTCGAAGAATTGAGAAATATACTTCATCAACTACTTTTTAAGGATAACCGACATGCCCGGACGGATGCCGTCAATCGCCTCGGCGGGGCGCGCCTTCACTTCAAAGGTCTTCTGGTCATACTGGCCACTGGCCTTAGTGGACTTCCACACGGCAAACGAGCCTTTGTCCTTCATCGACGTGACCTTCATCTTGGCCTCGATGTCGAGTGCGGGAATCCTGACAGTGATTTCCTGGCCCACCTTGATACCCTTGAGTTGGTCCTCGCGGATGTTGAACGTGGCCCACTGGTCGTCCATCATGGCGATGTTCATGATGGGCGTGCCCGTGCCGACAAGCTCACCCACCTTGGGATAGACATCGGTGACCTCGCCTGCCATCTGGGCTGTCTGAATGGTCTCTTTCACATAACCACGCACCTCCTGCACAGCACCGCGGGCCTGTCCCGCAGCGGCGGCAGCAGCCCGGCGTTCTTCCTCGCGGGCGCCGTTCACCGCCATCTGATAGTTGCTCTGTGCGGTCTTGACCTGCGCCTGTGCCGATTTGTACAAGGCCTCGGCCTCGTCAAACTTTTGGGCACTGATGACCTCCTCGTCGTGGAGTTTCTTCATGCGCTTGTAGGACTTCTCGGCTATCTCCAGTCCGGCCTTGGCCTGTTCCAGAATTTGTGCGGCAGCCTGTATCTGCTCCTTGCGGGCACCGTTGTTCGCCATCTGCGCCATGGCCGTTGCAGCGTCGGCGGCACTTTGGGCCTGCACCATCTTGGCATTCACCTCGGGCGCCTCGATGATGGCCAGCGTGTCGCCGGCTTGCACGAAGTCACCTTCCTTGGCCAGTAGGGCGAGGATGCGCCCGGGCACCTTGCCCGACACACGGTATTCCTCGACCTCCATCTCTCCCTGGATTTCATCGGGTGCGCGATGCAGGGCCAGGTGGCCGATGAGAGCGACAATGAGTACCACGGCTGCAAATCCAAGGATTGCTAACAAGATATTGGTGTGTTGACTTTTAGCTGACATAATATGATTTGAATTTGATAGTTTTTTAATTCTGTGATGGGTTATTTCAGGATGCCAAGTGACTTGAGCAGGTCGGTGTGACTGAGCTGTAACTCAATCTCGGCATCAATCTTCTGGGTGTGTGCCATGAGCCAAGCACTCTGGGCCTCCATGACGGTTGTGGGAGTGACCACGCCCTCCTCAAAGCCACGTTTAGCCATTCGCAGATTCTCCTCGGCGCTGGCGATGTTCGCCTTGGCTAGGGTCAGGTTCTTGTTGGCCTCGCTGACGCGGAAGCGATTCTGGCTGACCTGCAATTCGATCTTCTCGCGGGCATCCTCCAGCTCAAGGTTGGCAACCGTTGTTGCCTCTTGGGCAGCTTGGACCTTGTATTTCACATCTCCCCAGTTCCATATGGGGATGCGCACAAGCAGTCCCACATGCCAGAAACCTCCAAAACGATGCTGGATGCCGTTAAAGGCATTGGGGTTGGTCACAGCATATCCGCCAGTGAGCGACACCTGTGGGCGGTTTTCAGCTTTGAGCAGATTGACCTCTTGATGGGTCAGGTCAATGGCGTTCTGCAGCAAGCGCAGCTCGGGGCGGTTGTCGATGCTCACGGCTGTGGGCATAGCGGCCGGTGGCGCAATCTGGTCGGCGGTCTCGTCGGCCAGTTCGATGGGCTCGTCAACAGGCAGACCACACAGTTGGCACAGGAGCATCTTGGTTAGCGACAGCCCATCAATGACCTTGGCAAGAGCCATCTCGGCCTCGTTGACACGCACCTGTACACTCAGCTTGTCACCACGCGTGGTCAGTCCGGCCTCGGTCATCTTCTCGACATCATGGTCAAGTTTTTTGACCAGATCCAGATAGGACTCAGCAAGGTCTTGCTTGTGACGCAGCGATACCACCTGCCAATACACGTTGTCGATGTCATAGAGCGTGGCTTGACGGCGAGCTTCAAGGGTGTTTGCGGCCAGTTCCTCCTTAATGTCGGCAACGCGGTTCAAAGTCTTGATGGCTCCGCCCATGTAGAGGGGCTGGGTCAACGTGATGGCACCAGCAAAGGTATTGTGATTATTATCCTGGAGAGCATCATTCAGCGAATGTCCCAGGTTGTCAATTGTTCCTTGGGTAGCGCTGACGTAGGGGGCAGCCATTTGTGCCAGTTCCTGAAGTTGGGCAGGGTCTAGAGGCAGTTTGCTCACTTCACGTTCAATGGCCGAGGTGAGTACTTCACCCAGATTGTTGAGCAATGCTTTCTGGTCCTTGTTGAGAAGAGAGATACCGCGGCTCGAGTACTCATAGGCTCCAAGGGCACTCACTCGCGGCAGGTACTTCGTCCTTGCCGACTTACGCTGATTCTCGGCAATACTCTGCTTAACCCGCGACACCTGCATCTGCTTGTTGTTGTCCAGAGCCATCGCGCGGCACTCCTCGAGGGTCAATACCCGCTGGGCATACGCTTGGGTTGGTGTTGATACTAAAAACAACACCAACAGGCATTCTAAAAATAGTGACTTGAGTCTCATACCTTCCATGATCAATGGTTCGGTTATCATTTTGGTAAATATGTCTAGTTGTCATCATTAGCTCGAGCATCAGCGAACCATTAAGAACAACTAGTAGTTATATACTTGAATATATTGATTACTAGTACTTTTACAAACAACATTAGGTTTCCAGCCATTCCTCCACCACACTAAGAAAGCGGACCATTGCCAAAAAGCCACGGCAAAAGTAATTAATAATCCGTAAACTCAGCAAATTAAAACAAATAATTAACTGTTGATGCGCAGGTAAATGCACCTGAATCTATTAAGAATCCTCGCTTTTTGTCTTCAGTCTAATCTATGAGTGATTGCCATCCTATAATATAATCGTCTAAAACCCTGTTATGCCACAAAAGGTGGGGTACATTGCTTTATATGAAAAATAAGCCGCTGAAAATCAGCGACTCAAAAATTGGAAGCGTGATCCTGTTGGGACTTTCGGACAGTACTTTAAGAGTCGTTATGATACGTTAAAATATTGTGGTTTTGTGATTTATGAACGGTTGCCATCCCGTAATAATCGTTGAAAACCCCTGTTATACCACAAAAGGGGGGTACATTGTATCCCCCAATAATCCACTGTCTTTCAAGCAGTAGTGTAAAGACTTGAAAGAGACCATCGCCCGTCTCAACGAGCGATTGGACGAGCCCTTCGTCACCGCGGGCACCGTGGCCGGCGAAAAGGGCATAAAACAGGCGCAGGACGAGTACCAGCGCCTCATGAACAATAAATCACCGAAATTTAAAAGAAAATAGTGTTTAGGATAAAAATTTTCGCTATTTTTGCCAAATATTAACCGATTAATACATAATGAGATGGCGCTTAAATCAAATCTTCCCAGAGTTTTTGCTATTGTGGCGTTGGTCACTCTCGCCTTCGTTACAAATGCAGCATCGATCAAAGGGGATGTCAATAACGACGGAGAAGTCA
>JAEEGI010030829.1_pt1 | contig 10063 bp, 3 predicted proteins | sample 8958751 | NCBI WGS metagenome assembly JAEEGI01 (sample SAMN16246545, study PRJNA631951) | gut metagenome | biome: gut microbiome; feature: rumen; material: KS-attached | host: Bos | place: Iran: Karaj | collected 2018-10 | reverse complement strand
CCATGAGCCATAATAATCCATTCTCCATGAAAAAGAAGCAGGCTCTCCTTGATGTGTGGATGAACACATCGTGGAGAGCCTGCTGAATGGTTGGGAATAATCCCACGCAAGTTTGAGTATGCCGTTACTCACCGGTCACGATCCAGCCTTCATTGTCGAAGGTGAATGGGCGGAGGAACAGTTTGGCACGTCCGTTCTGCTCTTTCTCGTATGCATGGGAGAGGAAGTAGCATTTTCCGTCGAATTCGTATGCTGCATTGTGGCCCACTCCGAAGTAGGTTTTGTCAGGGCCATAAAGCAGGGTGCCGCCACCACGTTCCATTGGCTGACCTTCCTTGTCCACATACGGGCCTTCCACATTCTTCGACCGGCCATAAACAGTCTTGTAGGTGGAGCGCTCGCCACGACAGCAGTAGTCGAAACTGACAAAAAGGTAGTAGTAGTCGCCGTGATGGAAGATGAACGGTGCTTCCACTGCGTTGGCACCGGCCTCAATCGTGTCGCGGCCCTCAATCGTGAAGTTCTGCACGTTCGTCAGTTCTTTCATCGTCAGTTTCCGGCCCACTCGGCGGGAGATGGTGGTCGGTTTTCCCTCTGGAGTCTTGAAGTCTTTCTTCGACAGTTTCACCAGCTGGATGCCGTCCCAGAAGGAACCAAAGGTGAGGTAGGGCTGTCCGCTCTCATCGACGATGAGGTTCGGGTCGATGGCGTTGAAGTTGTCCTTTCCGCGTCGGGAGGCTATCACCATTCCACGGTCTTCCCACTTGAAGTCTTTCGACGTGCGGTCCAGCGTTTTATTCACGGCCAGACCGATGGCACTGCCGTTCTTTCCGAAGGTGGAGCAGGAGTAGTAGAGATGCCAGAGCCCGTTGTGGTAGCTGATGTCCGGCGCCCAGGTGTGTCCGCGGTAGCCTCTCACTTCCTCCATGGCCCATGCCGGTGTCTCAGGAAGGGCGGATGGCTCAGATTTCCATTCTTTCATGTCGGCGCTTGAGATCACACCCACATTCATACCGGTCATGAAGAGGTAGTAGCGGCCGTCCTCTCCCTTGGCCATCACTGGGTCGTGCACGTCGGGATGTTTGGCGTCAATCTGGAACATGCGCTGGCGTGGTGCCTGACTCACTTTCAGACGGAGAATGGTGAACGACATAGGCTCAAACTCATAGCTGAAGCTCTTGTCGAAACGGCCATAGACCGTGGTGCGAGGAGAGAGTTTTGTAGGGTTCTCAAAGCTGTTCTCATCCTGTGCATCACCCGAAAGCGTGATGACTTTTCCTGTAGGAGCCACGTTCTGAGCTCCTTCAATCACAAAGTCGCGGCGGTAAGGCTTGTCAGTTCCGTTCACCACTTTTATTACGAGCTCACCAGTTTTTTCGTCATAGCCCGGCTGGCAGAAATGGCGGGTGGTGGTGGCAGGGTGTCCTTTCACCGTCTCTTTGCCATCTACGAACAGTGTCACCTCAAGCGGAGTGACCACCACTTTCACGTCGTACCATTTGTCGGTGTCCACGCTTTGGCGGGCACGGTTGCTGACAACGTCGTTCACACGTCCGCGCATCATTGGTTGGATGGCTGTGGTGCGGTTGTTCCATCCTCCGATGTTCACTCCGTAGCCGTTTCTGCCGCTCTCGTCAAGTCCGTAGTAGATGAAGAAGCCTTCATTGCCGCTCAGTTTGCGTGCTTTCAGCTCCAGCGTGAAGTTGTCGCCTTTGAATCCTGGGAGTTGTGTCAGTGTGAGTGGTTCATCGGAATCCACGCGCAGCACTCCTCCGTCGGCTTTCCAGTTGCCTCGCTGGCTCTTGAACTGGCTGGCGTCGCAGGTTGTGGTCTTTCCTTCGGCATCGGTGATGCGGATGTCCTTGTATTCGCAGTGGGTGATGTAGCTGCCCAGTCCGATTCCGCCTGCAGCGAACGGCGTAGCCTTTTCGGAAGTGGTAGGCTCGCTGACAGCCACGTTGTAGGTAGGGCGGTTCTCAGCCGCCATCTGCTGCACGTAGTAGGAGGCACGTCCGAAGACTTGGCTGCTGTTGATGTGGATCAGGTTGGTTGGCCAGTCGCGGTGGTTCTCGTTTTCAAACAGCGGAGCGTAGGAACTCATTTTCACCACGTCGCTGTTGCGTTCCATACCCATGATGAACGCAGCCTCACTCAGTGCCGCAAGCAGGTTGCCGGCTCCCACTCCAGAGTTGCATGCATATTCGCCTACGTAGATTCCGTGTGTGCGTGGTGCGTCGTCGAACAGGTGGTTGTTGTTGAAGAAGAAGTCTGGATTGCGGTACCAGTGTGGGTCCACCATGTAGTCGCCTGGAATCTGTTCAAGCAACGGGTCGGTGTGTCCCAGGGTGTTGATGAAGGTGATTTGCGGATATTCCGCTTTGAGCTTGCTGAAGATATAGTTGAAATGCTTCACATATTCCGGCCCCACGTTCTCGTTTCCGATTTCCACGTATTTCAGTGGGAACGGAGCTGGATGGCCTGCCTGTGCACGTTTTTTAGCCCATTCGTTGGTGGCTGGGTCGGCCAATGCATAGTCGATGGCGTCGCGGAAGTCCTGCACCACGCTGTCCATGGCTGCATCGCTGCTCACGTAGTCGCCGTTGCGCACGGAGCACGACATGCCGGCGTTATTCACGAACATGGCGTCCATGTGGAGGTCTTCGCAGAACTGCAGGAACTCATGATAGCCCATGCCCCATGTGGCGCGGTAACCCCATACGTCCCACTCGCCGCGGCGGGTCATTGGGTCGCCCAATGTCTCTTTCCATTTCACGCGGTTTTCGTAGGTGGCGCCTTCCACGATGCAGCCGCCTGGCCAACGCATGAACTGCGGGTGCATGTCCACCAGCATCTGAGCCACGTCGGCACGTTGGCCGTTGCGGCGTCCCTTGAACGTGTTGCGTGGGAAGAGCGACACATAGTCCACCTCCACGGTGCCCTTGCTGTCGAATTCCAGACAGAGGTTGCCCTGGCTTGCGCTTCCGCTGCTGCTGAGCATTGCGCGCAACTCTTTCCATTCAGAACCCTTCTCAAACGTGAAGGTGTGGCTGCCCAGGTCGGCACCAGTAGCGCTGTCGATGAGACGTGCGGTGATGTTGCCTTTATAGTCGCCGCTCTTCACGAACATGCGGAGGTCATAGCGCTCGCCGGCTTTCAGTCCCATGCCCCAGTAGCCGGTGTTGGTCAGGATGGCTTTGCCGCCAGTTCCCACCTTCGATATTTTGAGCTCCATGGCGTGAGGGGTGTTGGGGTGGAGTGGCTGTTTCGCCTCTACCACCGTTCCGCTCACGCTCGCATCCTTGCCTTCCACTTTCCATCCCTGCATTTTCTTCTCCTCCATGTTCCAAGGGATGTTCCATTTGCGGTTGTTGCGGTGCTCATAGTTCGGACTGTCAATGGCATAAGCCCTTCCATCGCGGTAGGTCATGCTCGATGGAAGCACATGCTCCTCAAATCCGCGGTTCTGCACCAACTCGGCATAAAGACCGCCGTCGCCTGCATGACTGATCTCCTCGAAGAAAATTCCGAAGAGGTTGGGCGATACGGCTGCACCCCGTCTGCCCATGTTGATTCTGATGGCCTCGTCCTGTCCCATTGCAGTCAGGCAACTGACCGCCATCACGCTCGCAAGAATTGTTTTTCTCATGTTTTTTATTTTTTCTGATGATTGAATTATATCGTTACTTACCAGATTGGTCGGCTCAGCTGCATCAGCTCATCGTCGTGATGCTGCAGCGGATAGCATTTGTTGTCGAGAATCATGGTCACGCCGTTTTGTGCGGTGTATGGCTCCCATTTCGGAATGTCGGTGGTGTTTGGGTTGCCAGTCTTGATGAAGGAGAGCCAGATTCCGCTCACCACCTTCTCAAACTTGTAGGCGGTTTCTGATGCTCCAGTCATCTCGCGTTGCAGGCTCACATTGTGGAGCATGAACGGAAGCTCCATTCCGTGCGATGCCCCCAGGGCATTGCTCTCCGGTTTCCAAGTGAAGAGGTAAAGGTAGCATGGAGCTCCGCCCTGTGCGCTTTTAGCTTTCGCCTGATTCACGGCACTTGAGCGGAAACCGGTGTCCACGTAAGTCATCTCTTTTGGTGCTGCGTTGGGATAGGCCTTGCGGAATGCTGCCACAAACTGGCTGCCGCGTTCCTCGCCCATGCGCTTTTTCACAGCTGCCACAGCCTCGGCCTCAGTCAGCTCACGGCTGATGTCAAACGTGAACTCATTAAAGTCGGTGCCGATGAGCATCGGTACGTCGCGCGACACTTCCGAAGCAGGGTCGAACGGATGTTGAGGAAGGATGGTACCATCCACTACCGGTGAGAAACCGCCTCTCGTGCCTTTGCGTGCCAGACGGCCAACGGCGGCATTCAGTTCCTCATAAGTGTATTTCGAAAAATCTGCACTCTCGTTGGCTGGCTGACCGAGTTCCTCAGCCAATGCGATACCATATTTGCGGGTGACTGACGGGTCGGCCTGGCGGATGGTGCTGCCACTCTGCACGATGGCGCGCTTGAACAGCCCCTTGGCGCTTGGCATGGCCAGCAGGGTGGATACTTTGCCACCACCGCCCGACTGTCCGCCGATGGTCACGTTCGAAGGGTCGCCGCCAAAACGGCTGATGTTGTCGCGCACCCATTCCAAGGCCTTCACGATGTCCTGCATGCCGAGATTCACGCTCTGGGCATATTTGCCACCCAGTCCGCTCAAGTCGGCATAGCCCAGGATGTTCAGGCGGTGGTTGAGATTCACCACCACGATGTCGCCTGCTTCTGCCAGCCCACGTCCCTCATAGCATGGAAGGTCGTGGCCCGAGCCGCCGGCATAGCCTCCACCGTGAATCCATACGAACACAGGCCTACGCTTTTGGTCGTTGATGCTTGGTGTCCACACGTTCAGCACCAGGCATTCCTTCTCATCCATCGGCTCCACCACAAACTGGTTGCCGAAGGCATAGTCCGACTGGTTGTTGCCGTTCCAGCGCAATGATTCGTTCTGAGGTGCTTGTGGCCCGTAGAGCTTGCATTGGCGAAGTTGGGTGAACTTGTCAGGAGCCTCTGGCGGCATGAAGCGTTCTGCCTTGGCATATTTGATGCCTTTGAAGGTGTAGATGCTGCCGTCGAGGTAGCCTTCGATAGGGCCATAGACGGTGTTCACGCGTGTGTGCTCTCCCGCTGTGATAGGCTGTGCCTGCATTCCTGCTGCTGAGAGCATGAATGCGATGCCCAAGAAACTTGTCTTGATAATAGTTTTCATTTTATAATATAAAGGTGATTAGTTAGTGTGTCGTGAAAATGCACAATATAAAGATAGGGAACAATACATCAGCGGATGTTTTCAACTATCTCCAACCTTTTTTTTCACTGTCTTGCTTTCTCTTTCTATGATGCAAATTTACATTTTTTGTCCATAACAGCATAACACATAACCGACATTCTTTTGTATTTTTCTGCACAATGTCCTTTATTGTTTTTTTTCTGTTACATATTTCGTGCGTCTCTTTTACATTATGATTGAGAATGTCTGAGATATGACATTTTTGTATGATAATGATGAAATCAGCAAGCGGATTATTTGGGATATTAGTTTTAAATGCATAAATTTGTTCTTGATTTGAAAGTAAAAGCGGTTTTTTATGTTGCTTACCTCTAAATTCATTATGAGAGCCGCCTGCCTGTTGGTCATGTTGATGACAGGTGGGAAGGCAGTGGCGCAATCTTTTATCAGCATTCCGCAGACGCAGAGTTCCGTTATCCGCCATATTATGCAGGATGAGACGGGGATGATGTGGTTTGCGGCAGGTCACGATGTCTATGCTTTCGATGGATATGAGGTCTATTCATTTCATCCTGATAAGGCGGAAGACGCAGGAACTGTGACCTGTCTCAACTTCGATGAATCCGGTAAGATGATTGTGGGTTGCGAGGAAGGAATGCTTGAATTCAACGCAAAGGATCAGTCGTTCAAACGCATCTCTGAAATGAATGGGATGAGAGTGAAGCAGGTGGATTTCTCGTCCAATGGCGATGAGTGGGTGTCCACCGACAAGGGTTTATTCCATAATCGGAAAAAAGTACAACTGCCAAAGACTTTCAATGAGAATGTGTTTTCCATGCTGTTTCAAGACGGTTTGCGTTTTGTTGGAAATGCCGCGGGACTTCATGCTTTCAGTGATGCGGGGGGAATGAAACCAGTGGTTCCCTCTGACCGTCTGGCTTTCGTGACAGCACTCTATCACGACAGGAAAAAGCATCAGCTGATTGTCGGAACAGTGGGAGGAATCTGTTTTTATGACCTTGAAAAGAAACAGCTGGATTCCCAAATGCTCACCATGCCGGTGGTCAAGACCATAACCCAAGACAATGATGGCACGATTTTTGTTGGTACCGACAACGGACTCTATGAGGTGAGGAGCGACCGATCAGTGAGGCATATCATTCATGATGCCCGTAACCGTCATTCCGTTCCGGGAAATGCTGTCTGGAGCCTCTTCTGTGACCATGAGGGCAATTTGTGGGTGGGTACCGACAACGGACTTGCCATGACACGGGATGGAATGGTGGATTATATTCCGATTTATGATATCACCAACGAAGCCACTGGTAACCAAATCTACTGCTTGATGCGCGACAGCAGACAGCGACTGTGGCTCGGCGGTACCCACGGCATTATTCTTGTGTCGAATTTCATGAGGGAAGGGCAGAAGTGTGTCTGGTATAAAATGAACGACAGTGTGCATCCATTGCGACATAACCGTATCAGGGATTTTTATGAGGACGAAGCCACCGGAGTGTGGGTGGCAAGCGACGGAGGATTGCTCCATTTCGATGAAAATGCAAAGTTGTTTTCTTTTTATCGTATTGAAGGTGATGAAAACCAGTGGGTTTACCAACTTCAAAAAGCTGAGGGCGGAAAAATGCGTGTCACCACGTTTGATGGTGTTTATGATGTGATGCCTTCGTTCGAATCCAACGGCTCGTTCAAGCCTCGTGCCGTCCATTCCAAGGCAAAACCATCCAATGCCTGCCAGTCGGCTGTGGTCAATGACAGGGAATGGCGTGTGTCGCAAAACGGGGTGGACATCATTGGCGAAAACGGGCGGGTTTCCTCATTACAACTTCGCAACAAGCCTCTTTCGCTCTGCTACGACAAAGTCCTGGGTAAGGTGATTGTGGGAAATGTGGATGCCATCACCATTATTGATCCGAATGTGACGAATATGCATGCTGACCGCTATCCAACGCGCATCACCAACATTTCTATCAACGGCTCTCAAGATATCTGGAATCCCGGAGATGAGGGAATCCGTATGGAAAGCGACCAAAACAACCTTTTGGTTAGTTTCTCGGATTTCAACTATGGCCAGGAGAAACCCACTGCTTACGCTTTCAGACTGCAGGGTGTGCAGAACGAGTGGGTGAGGCTCAAGCCTGGCGACAGCAGATTCATGTTGACCAACCTGCCTACAGGCAATTTTGAACTCTATCTCACTGAGTCTGATTCAATAGGAGTGGGGGAATCCAGACTGACGCCTATCCTGAGTATTTCGGTTGCCACACCATGGTACCGCTCATGGTGGGCATGGTTGCTCTATGTACTCATCATTGCAGGGCTCGCCACAAGCCTTACTCTTTATTTCATTCAACGAAAGAAATTAGAGTTGGAACAAAGAAGAAGAAAGGTGATGCTGGCAAGAGCAAAGCAGAAGGCCAGCCTGCTTCAGAACGATAATGAGAGTCTGCAGCGGCAGCTCAAGATACAAATGCTTCAGAAGGCGGAAGAAAACAAAGAACTTTCCGCCGATGAGCAGTTCCTACTCAGAATCACGGAGATTATCGAGGAGAATATCGACAATGCTGACCTTTCGGTGGCCATGCTCAGCGATTTGTCAGGAGTGAGCAGTAAGCAACTGGCCCGGCGTCTCAAGCAAATCACTGATAAGACCACGGTGGAGTATATCCGTGCTCTGCGACTCAAGAAAGCCGCAATACTTTTGCATAACGATAATTTCAACATAGCTGAGGTAATGTATATGGTGGGATTCTCCAATCCTTCTTATTTCACCCGCTCTTTCTCTGCTGAATACGGTATGACACCTACAGACTATAAGCTGCAGTGTAAAAACGGACAGCTTTAAAGACTGGGCGCCTATTCAGTTCTTGGCTTTTGGGAGCTACCCTCCTAACACTTTTTTTCCATTCTTTTGCATTTTTTTGACTTGTGGGGGAAATCTGCAAGCAACGGTCGCTTTTGTGCAAACCGCATTGACAGCAAACGGATAAATTTGCACCAGATTTTTCTAACTGACTAAAAAAAATGAAAAAAACTACTTTCTTTTTGCTTGTTTTTTTGGCTTGTTGCATGGCATCAGCACAACTGACCGTTACAGAGAAGGTGTTCGACCGTGAGGCCAACGAAGACAAGTTTGCCTTTGGAGCTGACATCAGCTGGCTGAGCCAACAGGAGAGTTGGGGCACCTATTATTGCAACAGACAAGGAAAAAGGGCCGATTTGATGGACATCTTGAAGGAAGACTTCGGACTCAACGCCGTGAGGTTCAGAGTCTGGGTCAATCCTTCTGGAGGATGGAGCGGCAAGCAGGATGTGATCAACCTTTGCAAAAGGGCATACGCAAAGGGACTTAAAATCATGATCAGTTTCCACTACAGCGACACATGGGCTGACTCCAGCAACCAGACCATTCCAGGGCAGTGGACCGACCACAGCGCCGCGGCATTGGCGCAGAAAGTGTATGAACACACGAAAGATGTGCTGTCGGGATTGAAAAAAGAGGGCATCATTCCAAAATGGGTGTCGATTGGAAACGAAACGAAATATGGAATGCTCTATGAGACGGGTAGGACAAAGACCACCGAGGGAATGATGAATTTCGTGAAGTTTATCAATTCGGGGGCGAAAGCCGTTAAAGAAATAAGCGAGGACATCATCACCATCATACATCTGCCTAACGCCCATGATGAGGGAACAGCGAGAAACATGTTCGACAACCTGAAGAAATATGGTGCAAACTACGATTGCATCGGACTCTCAGCTTATCCTCGGTGGTCACATCTCGATGTCACCACTGATGCAAACATCACATCCACCATCAACAAGTACCTCACCACTTTCAAGAATCTCAAGAGCAGGTTTGGTAAGCCGGTCATGGTGATGGAAACAGGACATTACGCCAATGAGCCCTATGATGCCAACCGCTTTCTGGCTGAGTTTATGAAAGCACTCATCGCTGACGGAGAGTTGGGCTGTTTCTATTGGGAACCAGAGGCTTTCGACAACTCTGGATACAATCTGGGGGCATGGAGCTCTGCCACGCATCAGGCCACAATTGCCATGGATGCCTATTTGGGAATCAAACATACGAAAGTGAGCAAATACGCCACTTCGCTATTGATGCTCCCAAACGATACGTTGATTTTCAAACCCGGTGAGAAGGTTGATATGAAAGTCTATGCCAAAACCACTACCAACGTGACCCATGTGGAGAATGTGGACTTTTACCTGAACAAGAAGAAAGCGGCATCACTGAAATATCAGGAGAAGAGCTCGAATTACATCTTCTCCACCGACACGCTACCTACAGGAATCTATGCCTTCAACGCTGTGGTTTTCGACAATCAGAACCATTCGCAGTCCACCGATACCATTTCCTTTCTTGTGGGAGATGTGAAAGTGATTCAGGAAACAGACCCAGGATTTGTGGGGTATCCAGATTCCATCCAAACACCATTGGCAAAGAGCATAAAAAACTATACAGGTGGGGCATACGTGCCTGCCTCCAGCACTAAAAAGGAGGCTTTGGCATGGGATGTCAATTTTCCCGCAGCAGGAACATATACCTTTTATTTCAGATACCACACTCCTACCATAATGACTACACTCATGACGGTGGGGACTGATAAAAAAGTATATGTGTCGTGTGCTGCCACACCTCAATCTAAATGGGGATATGTGAAAAAAGAGGTGGAAATCTCTGAGCCGGGTTCGCAGAGGGTGCGTCTGCAGGGAGTGACGAGAGGATTGCCTGATATCGACTTCCTTGCCATAG
>JAEEGI010030826.1_pt1 | contig 10063 bp, 9 predicted proteins | sample 8958751 | NCBI WGS metagenome assembly JAEEGI01 (sample SAMN16246545, study PRJNA631951) | gut metagenome | biome: gut microbiome; feature: rumen; material: KS-attached | host: Bos | place: Iran: Karaj | collected 2018-10 | reverse complement strand
AATGTCCGGCAACCAGCTATCATGCGTTCTTCTTGCAGGTAACATAGTTCAAAAACTTTAATCGTCCCGGTTTGGAGGCCCTCCAGCGGACCCTTATTCCCGGAGTTCCTTTTCGGAACCGCATAAGGGAATTGCAAACCCGGGACCAATGCCAGAAAAGTGGACAAAACGGCACTGGAGGTGTCAGAAAGGCCGATTTTGAGACAAGATGACTAGCGCGTTTATGCGATATCCAGTCCCTGGAGGACTAACTCTTTTGAAAGGATTGGATTTCGGTCCAATTCTTTTTTCCCCGGAAATGAAATACCACGATTCCTCCATCCTGTCCGATCAATTCCTTATAAGAAACGATATATAATCAATGAAAACAACCAAAAGAAAGGACTGGAGAATGATTAAGAAGTTTTGTAATTGGATCGATACAGAATCACCGATGTTCCTGGAGTGGCTTGACTATGGATTCGATGAGGTAGTATTCCTGTCTGCTCATGCAAAGAGAGTCGGGATTAGGAAAAAGACAGCATGGGAGGCGTCAAGGAAGTTCCTAAAATGCCGAAATCCTAAAGTTGATGAAAAGCAATTAAGGGAATGGTTTGAGCGCTATTATGAGTTCGAATCGACCGGTGTGACAGAGAGAGAATGGAGACAGATTTATTTCAAGGGGAAGAAGAAGCCAGGGAAGATGCAATCCTTCTCATTTACGGACCCAGGACTAATGAAATGCATAAAAACCGACTTCTAACGCCTTGTAGACCTTATTAGAAACAAATAAAACTTAAGAAATATGGATATAGAGTTATTTAAATCGGACATTCGTCGTATTGGAGGTGCAGCTTACCATAACGACGAGGGTAATTGTGTGATTGTTTTTTACGAAGACGACGTTGCTTATCAAATTGAGTACATCTTCTTACGGAACATTTTGAAGTTATTTGGACAGCAGTATCGGATTGTTTCGGAGGATGAGTATTTCGATGAGAAGGAGGGACTCGTCATTCATCTTACCACGAATCTGCCCTGGGAGATGTATATGGCAGAACATACCAAGGGAGTAACGAAGGAGTAGAGATATGGATAATCCTTTTGACAGTAACAAATCAGGTAAACAGCAGTACAAGAAGCCGACAAGAGAGGAAATTAAAGCCAAGAAGAAAGCAGACAAGGATAGGGAGATTATGATTGCTCTTAGAAATTTCATGAACGCCAGGACCAACGAATACATGAGTTGGGTGAATGATGGCTGTAATGATGTCGCTTATCTGGCCAGTCATGCTAAGAAGGCTTGTGTGGATAAACAGATAGCGTGGGAATATTCAAGACAGTTCCTGATGTATCGGCTCGGTCTTGATACTGATGAAGAAATAAAGGAGATATTTGATTCTGTCTATGATTTTTGGAAAGAGGAGCCCAAGTGGAGAAAGAAGAATTTTGAGAAGCCTAAGAAGTAATGACCTTAACGACAGGTTCCGATTGAGGAGCCTGTCATTTTTGTTTCTGTCCTTGAAAAACCATACCTTTACAATCCAAGCGGGTGTAGTGTAATGGCAGCACACAAGACTTCAGATCTTGGCCGGCGTATATCCAGTACGCAAGAGCCGGTTCGATTCCGGTCACCCGCTCGAGATGGATGAGAATCGGATACAGCAGCCTCGTCCCCGGGATAATTACAAAGCCTGGGAAGATCCGCTGTATTCCGACCTTCGAAAGATATTCTCTCGGTCGCAGCTCAGGTCAGTTCTCACACACAGTTCTTTTTACGAGAAGGAGGGAAAGGGAAACAGCCGATATATCTTCGCCGGAATGTTCGTTTTCAAAGGACAGGTGGCAGATGTCCTCTATCAGTATTTCTCCGGCGATGGAACCCGGCTGCAACATATCCTCGGCAATCTTTTCGGGAAGGAGAGGCTGGAAAGGATGTATGACGACTGGAAACTGGGTCAATTCGTGAGGGCTGGAGAAAACTTTGATATCCCCAGCCATAAACACATCTTCGTCTATGCCATTTTCGGATATGTGTCGACCCTGTCCGAAGACCTCAGAGGCTGGTTCATCTCCAAATATATCCTGGCCGATGACGTAAAGCACCTGTTCACCCATCGGAAAAGGAACAAGGACATCATTTCCCAGGCCGATGAGATTACCCGGCAGATAGATGGTAGGCGTCTATCTTTGGAAATGGAAGTTCTCGAGGATGGAAAACATAAGGCCAAAGCTGTACTCTCTGATGGGACCGTTCTCTGTGAAGCCTGCAGCAAGAGTTGGAGATATGCCCGGACGAAGGCTTCCAAGATGGCCCTGAATCTCCTGGCAACACCTGGTCGGAAAGCACTACTCTCCAATCCGGACTATCAGGCAAGAGTACAAGCCCGCCTGGAGGAAGAAAAGGCACAGAGGGAAGCTGAAATCGCCGAAAGAGACGCTGCCAAGGAAGCACTCCGGGCCAAGAAGGAAGAAGAGCGGGCCGAGATTGCGAAAGCCAGGGATGCAAAACGGAGGGCAACACAGGCGGAAGCTAAGAGGAGAAGGACCGAGAGCAACGCCCGAGCGGCCGCCAAAGCCGCCAAAGAGGCCCAACCCATGAGCGCCAGGAAACGGCAGCATCTCCTGGACAAGCAGAAATAAAAAGTCCGGCATCATCGCCGGACCTTTGTATCTATTTGACCTGAATGGTGAAATCCTTCTCTAGTCTCAAGCCATTCCATTGGTCATCGACCGTAATGATCTGACCTTGGAGAGTTTGCCCAGGAGTGTAGCCATATTTCCGGAGGAGAGCACCATTAAGCCTCCACTCGAGGTCCATAGGATTGGACGATTTAATCCTGCTATAGTTCTCTGCTGTAAAGGGAATCCACTCACCATTGACCAGGACTTCTGCTCCGGGGATGGCGAAGATGAGGCCCTTATACCACTCTATGTTCAAGGAAACTGTTTCTTCCAGGCTAATTCCAGAAGGAATATCCGCCGTCATGCAGTATTTCGTGAAGTATCCAGCAGGGTTGAGCCGCTGTAACTTCTGAGTCTTGCCTTCGAGGGAGATAGAGTTTTCAAGGGAGGTAGTTCTAGCCATTTCGAGCAACGGGTCAACACTCTCCAGATCGGCGTGTAATTGGAACATGAGACCTAGGACACAGCCGTTGATGTAGTTAACATAGGATGAATCCCAACCTCATGAAGAAAGAGGGTCCCCATAAAAACAATTATAATACCAACTATAATATGGGAAAGCAAAGCCGCCGAATAGAACATCATCAGCAAAACCGACAGGAAATAGACTACCTTCACCATTTGTAATATCAGGATGTCAATCGTTATTTGTTCAGACCGATACCAATAGATGACTGTTCGGATAGTTATTATGGTCCGAATTTGCCATAGAAGAGTAATTATAATATCAGTTAGGATCAGATTCATATTCTCCATTATATAGTCTAACTCTCCTAACTCAATTAAGAATTCGCGTATTACCTGAGGAAAAAAATAGAACCACATTTCTTAAGTTTGCAGCATCGATGAGTCCTTGCATAAAGATTTCTTCCCTATAACCATCTTGAGTATAAGCGGAAGGTTGGGCGGAGCAACAGGCAATATTAAAAAAATGGGAGTTATTATTAACGAATTCCGCCAGGAGGTCAATTTGTTTTCTTTCACGTGAATAATCGACGCCAACAACTTTTATTCTCGCATAATCCCCGGCAAATTCAGTCAAAATCCCAATTTCATTATTGGCATGATTATCTTTATTTATCCATTCAATGCTCTGTCAAATCCATTCATAGTTATCATACTTATCGGAATCGGGAACCTCCTCGATCATAATATAATTGAGTCTGTCCATCATCTGAAGGTACTCTTCAGGACTGACGCCTCCCACCCCATACTTGCCCATCATCTCCCTGATTCTCATGGCTTCTGCTATCCTGAGATTATCGATATAGTTGTATACATTTCTGTCTCCTCTTTCAATGGGGCCGATGCCATACAAAGGAAGGATATCGTACGGATTCATGTCGGCGATTGAAACCTTCGTATAAACCAAAGCCTTAACGGTCAGATTATTGACACTAACTTCAATCGAACTTCCATCAGACCTTGTGAGTGTGAAGATGATATCGATGGAGCCAGAATATTCGGGGGTGAAGGCTCTGGGATTCTCAATCTGAATATGATCACTGCCTTGGACCATTTCAACCTTTTGGAGCGTAAGACCTTCAGCAAATGTCAGTCCCTCCAGGAGATTGACTTCCTGGTCTATCTGAAGGTTTTTACCTTGCAGATTTTCGAGTCCAAATATCGCGACGGCTGTCAAGTTTATCTCCGCCGTGGTTTTATTTTGGAATTCATCGGCCACAGAAAGAGTTAGTTTTCCAGCGTCATACAGCATGTCTCCGGAGTCGACCTTCTCTCCGGCAAGACTCAACTCAACGGTACAAGTCTCGGTATAGTCATCTTTCCAGGAAGCCGCAATATCTTGGTTGAAGAGAAGTTGATTATCCTGAATCGATACTTTAACACCAGCTACAACATTCTTTTCCTGTATCATGAGGGTAATCTCTGGAGCCTTGGTGTCGTTTCTCGTGAGCGTGATTTCGGCAGTGGATGAATTACCGGCCTCATCGGTGACTTTAATCTGAAGTTTGCCCTCATCGGAAAGCTTGTCTCCGGAGTTAATCGTTTTGGGAGAACCTTCATTCGGTGTAAAGTTCAATTCGGTCTTCATGGAAGTGGAAACGTCATCCTTCCATGTCGCCACCGATTCTTCACCGATTTTGAGCTCACTGCCGGAAATCGAGACCACCGGACCAGAAATGATATTGACAGAGGATTTGGAGACAGTGATAGTCGGGGCGTTAGTGTCTTTAGCCGGCGTCGGAGGATTTGGATCTACCGGGGTAACAGGTGCAGGAGGGGTAGGCGGTTCAGGCTCATCACCTCAGCAGGCAATGATGAACGATAGCGCCAGGAGTCAGGAGAGTATTTTGGCCGGGAGGGAGAAAGGGTTACGCATGGACTAGTTGATTTGAATTGTAATATCCTTCTCTAATCTTAATCCATTCCACTGATCGTCAACTGTGACTATCTGGCCCTGAATCGTCTGGCCAGGGGAGTATCCGTATTTCCTAAGGAGAGCACCATCAAGCCTCCATTCGAGATTCATAGGATTGACTGCTTTGATTCGGCTTGCATTTTCGGCGGTAAAGGGAATCCATTCACCGTTAATTAGGACTTCTGCACCAGGGATGGCGAAGAGAAGTCCCTTATACCATTCTTTGGTCAGTGGAATGATCTCTCCTGTAGAAATGCTGGTAGGAATATCGGAAAGAAGGCAGTACTTTTTGAGAACTCAAGCTGGGTTGATTAGTTGAAGTGGCTGAGTCTCTGGATGACCATTGTAATCATCATTAGTGTCACCATCCCCGTTCATGTCAAGTCGGATGTAGTTAGTGAGGGCGGTAGATCTAATCATATCCATCAGTTCATCAACATCTTTCACGTCTGCACGTACCTGGAAGCAAAGGTCGGCCAGGGTTACATTTAGGTAATTAGAATCGGATGTCGGAAAGTTTCATTTCCTCCCGACTATTAATCAAGTCCACCAATCATGACACGGAAATGCGCGACCAGAAAACACACATAATCTATTAAAACCTACAGGGAATTTACTACTATCAGCAGTCCTGTTACATAAGTCAGCATCTCAATCTTCATCAGTACTGAACGTTGCAAATAGATGAATATCTAGCTGATTGTTCTTATCAGAATTTGCCATTGATGCTTTAGAATACTGCCCAAATTCGTCTAATTCATATGCTCCGTTGAATGCCTTGATTTTGGGTCCATTGACATTTGATCAAGAAGCAAACAGAACGAAATTCTTTTCTTTACATAAATTGATTATGGCGTCTCTATATACCCATTTCTCATACTCCTCTCTTGTATCTGCTTTATAACCAGTAGAATTTCAAAAAATGTTTATAGCATTTGGATGCTCTTTAACAAATGTAGATAAAGTTCCATACCAACTATCATTAATCTCGCTGACAATCATAAAGTTTGAATACTTGCCAATCACGATTACATCATTCATTATACCAAATTCTGAATATGCATGATCAGTCGGTTGCAATCACGATCTATCTCCTCAAATTATTTCAAAATTATCATAGCCTCTAGGCTCTTCTTCGGTCATTCAAGTATTAAGTCTCTTCAAAAGCGCTCTATACTCTTCAGGAGAATATTCACCAGCACCATACTTTCCCATCATATCTATGGCTCTTGCGGCTTCGGCTATTCTAAGGTGTTCGATGTGACTGTAGACTTGCTTGTCTCCAAAATCAACTTGACCTATTATAGGCAGAATCTCCTCTGGTTTGATACTGCTAATAGAAACCGATTGATATTCTATTCCTTTGATGGTCAAGTTATCAACTCGGACTTCAATGGTGCTTCCATCAGTCTTTGCAAGTGTCAGGATGATGCTGACCGTACCGGGCAATTCGGGGATGTAGGCTTTCGGATTTGGAATCTCGGAACGCACTCCATCTTGTTCAATCTCAACCTTCACCAAAGAGAGACCTTCTGCAATGGAGAGCCCTTGAAGAAGATTGACCTCCTTATCCACCTGTAGAGAAAGATTCTGCAAGTTCTCCAGGCCGCTAATCGCTACAGACAAAAGCGTAATCTCGCCGATAGACTTGTTCCCGAATTCGTCAGTGACATGAATCTTGAATACTCCCGCCTTTGTGATTACGTCGCCGGAATTGATGGTCTCGGGTTCGCAGCCATCGACAAATAGGTATAACTCTGTGGTGAAGGTCTCGGAATAATCATCTTTCCAGGTAGCCGCAATTTCCTGGTCAAAGAAGAGCTGATTGTCTTGGACCGAGATTTTGACGCCGGCTACCACATTCTTCTCGGAGATCTTAACCTCAATCTCCGGAGCCTTGGTATCGGATAAGGTGAGTTTGATTTCGGCGGAAGAAGAGTTTCCCGCCTCGTCAAGAACCCTCAACTGTAATGCTCCGGCATCTTCCAGTTTGTCGCCAGAATTAATGGTCTTGGATTGGCCGCCGGAAGGGACTAGGGATAATTCAACCTTGCATGACTTGGAAATGTCATCAGTCCAGGTGGCGGCAACATCTTGGTCGAAGAGAAGTTGATTATCCTTGACAGATACAACCACTCAGGCAATGACATTCTTTTCGGTTATCTTGACGGTTATGGTAGGCGCTTTGGTATCCTTGGTTTCGACGGGAGGTTTTGGATCGGGACCAGGACCGGGAGTAGGAGTTGGATCGACAGGCTCTTTCCCACCACAGGACACGAGGAAGAAGGCCACCAGGAGAGAAGCGGTCAGGGATTTGAAGATATTCAGGATTCAGAGTAGGGTTTTGTCTCAGTGCATATAATCCTGTGTTCTCTTTATGGACTATCCGGCTTGGGAGACATGGGAAATGGGGATAAGGAAACCAGCCCCTTCGGAAAGAACTGCCTTTATGTGCCTATCTCCGGACGACAGCCGCACTGACTTGCCTGAATATCCCTATCCAGCGTAATACAGCGTACTTTCCATTCCCCGTCCTTGCACCATTCTTTCCCGGCCTTTCCTCTCTGACAATCCGGGCCGTGAACGTGGATAAGCGCTACTCCCGAATGTCACCCCCTCCGCATGCTCCCGGACCTTTGGACAGTCCGGTTATCCTTAGGAACAAAGATATCAATTAATTCCGGCCTATGCAAACAAGGAACTCAAAACACATCGATCCCGACATCTCACGCCCTAGTGCCCTTATGAATGTAATAACAATTTAAACCATATAACATTATGAGTGATTCTAATGATTTCTTGAAGAAGTTACATGAACAAACATCGGAGATTAGTGCCCCGAAAGAGAAGAAGGACAAGGCGATTATGAAGGTCTTAGGCTCCTGGATTGTGAAGAGAACACCGGAGTATTTGAAGGCGACGGACAATGGGATGAGTGATGCTGAATACCTGGGAGAAAAAGCCAAAAAAGCCTGTATTGATAAGGATGTGGCTTGGGAGAGTGCTGAGAAGATGCTGAAGAAATGGTATGACATAGGGAGTGTGGAGGAAGATATGAAGGATGAGTTTGATAAAGCCTATGATGAAGCCGATGAGGAAGAATGGTGGAGGGAAAAGAACTTCAAGAATATACGATGATTTGTTCACAGGTTCCGGATAATGGGACCTGTTTTTATTTGCCCTGAAATGAACAAAAAGTAGGTATCGAGGGAAGCAAATCCTAATAATTGAGATAAGAACCTGATATACAGAGGATTGAAGAGGATTATTAGGACGATTCTAGGAAAATAGGACAAGTATACCAGAATGATGATAGGGACTGTCCTAGAAAATCCGCTACGATTGGTCAAAAGTATTATAATACCTCTATTCTTCCTATTGTACTAAAAAATAGTAGGACATCATTACCAATCGACTGAGCGGAGCGAAGTCAGAGATGGGGTATGAGCAAAGCGAATATCCCCATCATCAAAACCTTTCACCGACTATGCCCTTCACTATCGTTCAGGCCATAGTACGGACTCGTGGAACGAGTGTGGGTGGTGGCCTGTTGTAGTCTTTTCCTTCTTTGATTTCATTAAGCCTAGTCGGTAATCATTCATATAGGATAGGATTAAGTAGGGATTCTGTTGGCCTTGAATAATCCTACTAAGTCATCCTCTAAGCCAACTATTCACCCATCCAGTCCCTATCATCAAGTCTATTCAACACATTATTAACAACTTTAATTTCAATCAATTATGCAAAAATCAATTATTAATGTACCTGGTAAATTACACCTAGACAATTATCGTAATCAAATCCAATCACAGTTCCCTTCAGGCAGCTTCATCCTTGATAAGAAGCTTACTGGATGTGGAGCTACTACCATGATTCTAAGAGACGAGTGGCCAACTATCCTTTGTAGCCCTCTTTCCGAACTTGTCCATTGTAAAGCTACCGACCCTGAATTTCTCGGTCTTGTCCATCCATTCAGAAAGAGTGACGATAGGAATAGTGAAGTATTCGACCTCCAGAATCAGATGATGGACTATATTCGGAAGATAGACCTTGGAAATCCGATTACTGGGAAAGTTCCAAAGATACTCGTGACCTATGACTCTTTCAGGAATGCCGCCCAGAGATTATACCAGGAAGGGATGCTTGACCGATTCAGAATAGTGGTCGACGAGTTTCAGTGCCTCTTTACCAATGCCGCATTCAAAGGAGATGTAGAGATGGAGTTCCTTCAGAATCTCTGTCATTCAAATCAAATCATCTTCCTTTCGGCTACTCCCTACTTGGAACACTATCTGGACCAAATGGTAGAATTCCAGAATCTCCCGCTGGTCGAATTGATATGGCCGAAAGATGCATACCATACCGCCAATGTTCAGACCCTTCCATACTACAGGCAATCGATTAGGAGAACGGCTGCCAGAATCATCAATAGGTTCAAGATAGACCACTGCTTCGAAAGAAAGATGCAAGATGGAAAAGAATGCAAAGCGACCGAGGCTGTATTCTTCCTCAATGATGTCAGGCAGATAATTGGTATCATTCAGGATAATGAACTGACTCCCGACAACACCAATATCATATGTGCCAGGAATGAAGAGAATTACAACCGCCTGGCAAAGATTGAGGATGCTGACGGAAATAAACTCGGCTTTACTATCGGTCATGCTCCAAAGAAGGGTGAACAACATAAGCCATATACTTTCGTTACCCGTTGTTCCTTTGAGGGAGTTGACTTCTATTCTCCGAGCGCTTATACCTACATCTTCAGTGATATCAACCTGAAGCATCTTGGTCTTGATATATGGCTGGATGTCCCTCAGATTATGGGTAGACAAAGGGATATCGACAATCCTTTCCGACATGATGCCACCTTCTTCTATAAAGTCCTGGCAGATTCAACGGGGATGACGGATCAAGAATTCCAGGAGCAAATGAATGAGAAGATTGCCGTCACCAACGAATGGATTGACACCTACAAGAAGAGTAGTCCCCGTTTGCAGGATGATATGGCCAAGAAAC
>JAEEGI010030825.1_pt1 | contig 10063 bp, 1 predicted proteins | sample 8958751 | NCBI WGS metagenome assembly JAEEGI01 (sample SAMN16246545, study PRJNA631951) | gut metagenome | biome: gut microbiome; feature: rumen; material: KS-attached | host: Bos | place: Iran: Karaj | collected 2018-10 | reverse complement strand
GGTGGGACGGCGTGGTGCACACACGCGGCCTGGGCTTCTGCGGATTCAGCAAAACAAGGACGGAAGGCCTGCTTGATGGTATCACCTCTGTCTCCGTCAGCCGCTTCGACCCGCAGAAAAGAGGTGTGCCGGTAAGTTCCGCACAATACCTGGAGAGCGAGGGCGGCACGCCGTACCACAGCGTGGAGTATACCTTCGACGACAACGCCACCACCTACGGCAAGATGAACCCGCGGCTGCAGCAGACCGTGGACCACGATGCGCTCACCGGCATAACGACCACCACCTCTTACGGCTACGACCTGTACGATTATCCATCAAGCTCCTATGCGGTGAAGCACTGCTCCTCACCATCGGGAACGCCCGCAAGCCGGGTGTCCACAACCATCTCGTATGAACACCACAACAGGCCAGAAAGATATATCCTTGGCAACGTCAGCACGCAAACGGTACGCCGGGACCTTGACGGCGACGAACGGTACGAAGCGGGAGAGCAGATGCGATACGACCGTGACACATGCGCCAGGCCCGTCAGGCTCAGGACATACAAGTTGACACACCCCCAGGGCTATCTGGACCCGCTACACCATCTCGCCTCCACCGACCGCTGGCAGTACGACATCCACGGCAACGTCACCCGCGAGGAATCCGCCCCTGCTGGGTCTGGCGTGTACGTGGGCAAGTCATATGCCTACGACGCCTCGGGACGGCACCTTGTCGCCTCTACAGACGAGCTGGGGCGCACCACATCCTATTCCTCCTTCGACAGTTACGGCAACCCCGCCACAGTCACCAACCACAAGGGGCAGCAGACGCATATCTGGCGTGACGGCTGGGGGCGCGCCACGCGCACCGTACATCCCGACGGCACAATAGACTCCCTCGCCCGCAGCTGGGGCGGCACAGGCGCATACACAGAGACCACAACCTCCTCCGGGAAGCCCGACGTTTCCGTAAGCTATGATGCTCTCGGCCGCGAGGTTCTCTCTTCCAACAAGCGCTTCGACAGCCAGTGGCAGAAGGTGCGCACCTACTACAACCAGCGCGGCCTTGTAAGCCGCCACTCGCAGCCCTACAGAAGCAGCAGCGAGCCGTCCATCTACGGCTGGCAGTGGATATACCATACCTACGACAGCTACGGCAGGCCGCTGCAGGTGCGCGAAGGATATGGAGTAAAGACCTCCTGGTCATACAGCGGACTCTCCGTTACGGAGACAAAGGAAGGCGTCGCCACCACCCGCACTTCAGACACCGCCGGCAATCTCATCACGGTCTCCGACCCGTCGGACACGGTTACCTATACCCTGCGCGACGACGGGCAGCCGGCATCCGTGGCCACATCCACAGGGGCCACGGTATCCTTCGCCTATGACACTCTCGGAAGGCGCACGTCCATCACCGACCCTGCGGCGGGGCAGCGCACCACGGCCTACGTCACCAATGCCGACGGCACATCCTCCGTAACCGAGACAAACGCGCTGGGAAGCATAGTCTCATCTTACGACAGATTCGGACGTGCCACCTCCGTCTCCCGCCCCGACTTCAACACCGCTTACTCCTACGACACCCTCGGCAGGCTCGTATCAGTGGTGTCCACAAACAGCACCGCCACGCGCTATACCTACGACGCCTATGACAGGCCTGTCACCGTCCGCGACTCGGTGCCGGACGGCAAATGGCTCCAGAAGCACTACTACTATGGCTCCGACGGCAACATCGCCTACCTCGAGTTCAGCAGCCAGGCGGGGTTCATCGGGGTAGAGGCCTACGGCTACGCCAACGGGCACTTGAAGTCCACGACGCTCATCTATCCCACGACGCTGCCTGTCTACACCCTCAACGAAGAGAACAACTTCGGGCAGCCCACGAGTGCCACCAGCGGCAGCGTCTCACGTTCATACTCATATTCCGACTATGGGAAGCCCACGGCTCGTTTCCTCGGAGGAGGCTCGCTCATGGAGCACCGCTCCTTCTTCAATGAGACAACTGGCAATCTTACCAGCAGGATTAGGCGATTAACCGGCAGTAGTTTCAATTATCTATACGAGAACTTCTCATACGACAGCCAGAACCGACTTACCGGGACAGGCAGCAGCACGATATCGTATGACACGAATAACAACATAACGTCCCTCAGCGGCGTGGGCGCAATGGACTACGCCGGCGCTGTTCATCCGTACACCATAACAGACCTTGAGGCCACGGCTGCTTCCATTCTCGGAACCGCCAACCAGTCCGTAACTTACACTGCCTACGACAGGCCGGCATCGATATCGCAGGGAGATTACACTGCGACCTTCACATACGGCGCAGACGGCGGCAGGGTGAGGATGACCGTCACCGACGCCACAGGGCCGCTGCAGAGGAACTATTACATTGGCGGCCGCTACGAGGTCATAACCGACGACTACAACGGAGGTGATACGCAGATTCTCTGGCTCGGAGGGGATGCGTACAATGCCCCGGTGGCGCTCTACAAGACGTCATATACCTCCTGGACACCCTACATCATAGGCCGCGACTATCTGGGAAGCATCACCCACATCGCCACCAAGGACGGCACGCTGGTGGAGGAATACAGTTACGACGCATGGGGACGAATGCGCGACCCCGCAACGAACGCCGTATATGACGCAGCCTCACAGCCTACGCTCATGCTGAACCGCGGCTGGTGCGGCCACGAGCATCTGCCCTTCTTCGGGCTGGTGAACATGAACGCCCGCCTCTACGACCCCATACTCGGCCGCTTCCTCTCACCAGACCCCTACATCCAGGCCCCGAACAACCCCGCCAACTTCAACCGCTACACCTACTGCCTCAACAACCCGCTGAAGTATACGGATGAAGATGGCGAGTGGATCCATATCGTAATAGGAGCCGCGCTAGGTGGTATCGGAAACCTTATTGCAAACTGGAACAACTGCAATGGTTTCTGGCAATATGTAGCGGCCTTTGGCGTTGGCGCTATAACAGGAGCGGCGGTGGCCGCCACAGGTGGGGCTGTGGCAGCTGCTGGAACAACAGCATGGGGTGTTGTCGCAAATATTGGTGTTGGTGTTCTGAGTGGAGCAGCAAACGGTGCCACCAATGACATTATTCGCCAGACTGGAAAGAACTTTTACGGGATGGAAAACGTCGATTGGACCAGTGTCGGCATTTCCGCTGCAGCAAGCGGTGTTGCCGGAGGTGTCTCAACGGGTGTGGGCATGTCGCTGGCCGGTATTAATGCATCCCTGACAATAAATGGTATTACGATCAAATCTCCTTTAGTCACTTCATTTGCGGAAGGAGCTATGCTGGGTGGAGTAGGACATGTTGTGGGGGGAACAACCGCGGGACTGTTGAGTGGAAATGACCCTCTTACTGCCTTACATGACTCCTTTAATGGGCTTGGATCCAGCATGCTGATGGGAGGAGCCTTCGCTGCGGCAAGCACGGCGGCCCACAATTGGGGTTCTAAGCTTTTGGAAGCACGTATTGCGGCGGAATCAGAACCGATCACAGCTAAAGATCTGGGGTTAGAGGGAGAAGTTGCTCGCATTAATAAAGGTGAAAAATACGGATATCGAGACGATAGTTCAACGTATCATAACAATAATGGACATCTCCCGAGCGGAGTTAAGTATACAGAATACTATACAACTCCTACCGGTGCTCCTGGAACCAATCGTATTGTGGTCGGCAATGATGGAAATTGGTACTTCACTCCTGATCATTATGAAACATTTATCCAATTCAAACCATAATCAGTTATGTTCCATTATCATTCTATAGAAGAGATTTACGACCTTTTAGCAAATAATAGTGAATTCACTATTATCACTATTGACAATCGTGATATTGGCAAACGATGCCTTATTGATCATATTGAAAGGGCAATTAATAGTCCTTATGAGCGAGATGATTGGGATGGCTTTGCGGAAGCCATAAGAAGTTTATACTGGCTGGAGGATCCTCATATCAGAATAGTTCACACTGAATTACCGATTCTCTCAGAAAAGGAACTGGCATACTACATAGAAATCCTACATGATGCATACAACTTTTGGGCAATGACCCCGCCTCTCGATGTTGACATTATTTTTGCTGATGTGCTAAGGGAAGTGGTTGAGCAGATTCTATCTTCCAACTCACGGAGATTATTATGTCATTAGTGACCACAACTGATTGCAGGATATGGAAAAACTTGGTTGGCAGTTTTCATATCCTCCATCAGAATCTATGAAAGACATCGAAATGGAGCCACCCTATTCTTCGTTTACAGATAAAACTCAGAAGTAAGTTCTCGATAACGCTCGTCGCCGATGACGAGCGTTTCTGTTTACTCTTTCTGCTACTGGCGTCCTTGGCCGGCCCTTTATTGACAATAGTCGCAAGGATTATTCTCGTTCCCGGCGCGAAGTACAAATTCAAGCCCCGATTTGTACCTCCCGTTTTTGTCCGGCAGCTTGATTATGCTGATAAAGAAACGGTGTGCCTCCAGAAAGACATTTGAAGATGATAATCACTGACCAGGACCCAAAATCAGAAGCTGGTCTGTCTTCATGATCCCCACTCGCCTCTGCCGAATGGGGCACTCTGCTTGTAATTGCTGATATTTCTTTATATCTTTGGATAAATCCTACTCGCCATGAAACGATTAGTCTTTATAGCGCTACTCTCCCTTTTCATGTGCGGACTTGTCTCCGCCCAAACCTACAACTACAGTTATTCACACGACACGCTGGGGAATAGAACATCGCAAGTTTATCAAGGGACGGCTGGGAGCAGGTTGAATGCAAGGGGGGATTCTGTGGCCATTCCGGCAAGCAGGATTTTGTCGGTGGAGGAGCTCAAGAAGTTAGGGATAGATATAGAGCCGTTGAATGAAACCGCCAATGTTTCAGCAGGCAGAGGCAGCGTTGCCTCTGTCGTAGACTCCGCCAGATTCGTTTCCATGCGTGACGATCCTGCAGCACGGCAGGCATACCTGGACTCCATCATGGCAGTGGTGACTGCCGGAGCCTCGGATCCCGACGATTCTTCAGGAGAGCCGGCGTCCCGCGCTTCGGCCGCTTCTGCTTCTTCTTATTCAGTCGGAGCCATTCCGCTTGAATACGGAGTGTCAGGTACCGGTGCCCGTACTTATTCTGTGCCCATATTCACCGCGCCGGACATCAAATATGCTCCATCCCTGTCGCTGGTCTACAACAGCCAGGGCGGCTACGGCTATGGAGGCTACGGCTGGGATATCGGCGGCCTCTCGTCAATAACGCTTACGGGCGAGACCCCTTACTGGGACGACAACATCAAGGCGGCATCGTCGTCCGACGCCGACGGTGTCTTCAGTCTCGACGGCATCAGACTTGTGCGTAATACCCACAGGGCGACCAGGGACTCCTTCCCCCTGGTCACGGCTACCGGTCCCCGCATCCTTGTCGGGCCGCGACAAGGCAGCTCTGGCTATATTTCCCGATTCATTGTATTGTATCCCGACGGGACGCGCACCGTATACGGCACTGGAGCCGACCTTGGCTTCACACTGCCGTCGTATCCAATGGTCCAGTCCACCAACATCGATGGAGATCAGATAGAGTATTGTTATTCTCTTGATTCGACCGACGGCAACCACGCCCTCGACAGCATCCGCTACGGCATCGACGACCTTGGCAATGCAGCAGGGGTTATCCGTTTCACATCAACACCATCTGCCGTCTACGGCTATTATGCCGGGAAAAAGGTCCGCCGGTCCCCGCGCGTCACCGCTATAACAAGCGTTTCGGGCGGCGCGGCCCTTTACACATACTCCATCTCTTACCTGAATGTGGGGGATGCTTACTTGCTGAAGACAATATCCCTTACGAACGCCTCCGGAGAACAGTTCCCGCCGCTGGAGTTCACCTACGGGGCGCAGGCTTCGCCACACTCTTGGCAAGACTCGCTTCTTGTCTCTGCTACGCGTACCCTGCCGCAGGTGTTGCCGCCAAGCGGCGGGGGCATGGTGCTCTCACGCGGAAAATTCCTGCCCGGCAGCTACAACGACGGCCTGCTCCAGTACAGCGACCTGCCACGGTACTATGAGGTAAGCGACGGCATATATGCCTGCGGATATGAGCCTACTCTCTCGTCCCAGAACAACTTCTCTTACGCCGCCAGCATTGCTAGTTCCCCTCTGGTGTTTGCCCTTCCCACGTACTACGGCTTCCAGCAGGTGGATGCCGTGGACACTGACGGTGACGGCGTGGACGAGATCGTACGCATCAACTGTGGAGCAACTTCGTCCTCCCTGTCTGCAACCCAGGTCTTTGTGGACATCTCACGCTACGATGCCTCGGGAAGCCCCGCGTACTCCAATACTGTGTTCGCCTATTTCTCCGGCATCATAGACAATGCGTCTGGCACGAGCCCTTGTCTTCGCACTTACCGATGGGGCGACTTCCTGGGGGTCGGACGCGCACAGTTGCTTGTGGTCACCTTCTCCGACAACGGCTTCGGGGAAAGCCAGACACCATACGTGGCACTGTTCGATCCCTATGCCGACGCCAAGCTGTTCGACATAGAGTCCTCTTTCCACCTGTGCTTCGCTTCGGACGAGGAGAGCCGCCTGCTGTGTCTGGATATCGACGGCGACGGCCGCACCGAACTGTGCCATGCCACGTCATCCGGACTCAGGGTATACCATTGTTCCAATACCGGATACTCTCTCGACAACACCTTAGGCGTAGTTCCTCTCTCAGTCTTCACCTCCGACAGGGTATTCTACGCCGATATCAATGCCGACGGATACGTGGATATCATACAGGCTCCCGCACCGGAGACGGGGAGCCCGGTATGGACTTTATATACCAATACAGGCGAGGGTTTCGTGCAGGATGCACTTTCTATCTGCACCTACTCTGCCGGTGATGGCTACCTCTTCATGGATATTGACCGCGACGGCTATCCCGACCTGATGAAGGTCAGCGGCGGCTCGCTGGGACATTACCCCAACCAGGACGGTGTATCCTTCGGCTCCTACAAGAGCGGCAACCTGGTCGTTTCGTCCCTTGGTAGCATACTTCCGCCCAACGTAGTGGATTATACCTCCATGAGCAGCTTCGTGACGGTAGACAACACCTCCGTAAGGGAGTTCTCTTACACCTCATACGCCCGGCCTCTGCGACATATAGTACAGTCCACCGACAGCTATGGCACCGAGGTGCACAACGCCTACGGATATCTGCCGCACCACAGCCTCTCCTGGACGGAGATCCCGTCCGGCATCGACACGGCCGCCGGCTACCAGCTCAGGGTTCTGCCCGTATATGTCCTGACGGAAGCTGAGGGGCGGCTGCCGGGCTATGCCGACAGCGACACTTCAGCCGTATTCCTCCATGACTCCTACTCGTGGTGGGACGGCGTGGTGCACACACGCGGCCTGGGCTTCTGCGGATTCAGCAAAACAAGGACGGCAAGCCTGCTCGACGGTGTCACCACTGTCTCCGTCAGCCGCTTCAACCCGCAGAAAAGAGGTGTGCCGGTAAGTTCCGCACAATACCTGGAGAGCGAGGGCGGCACGCCGTACCACAGCGTGGAGTATACCTTCGACGACAACGCCACCACCTACGGCAAGATGGACCCGCGGCTGCAGCAGACCGTGGACCACGATGCGCTCACCGGCATAACGACCACCACCTCTTACGGCTACGACCTGTACAATTATCCGACAAGCACGACGACGGTCAGGTCAAGCAATGTATCCGGCACCAGCCAGACCGTCACGGACGCCACCTCAATCACCTATGAACACCACAATAACCCCGGCAGATACATACTTGGGGCTGTAACAGGTCAGTTTATCCGGCACGATCATAACGGGGACGGCGAGATTGACTTCGGAGAGCGCATTGTCATCAGTCGTGACACCTTGAACAGGCCTGTTTCCAGGACGTCTTACAAAGTCCAGTTCTACTCATTCTGGTCGTCCCAGCAGTTCCTCTCTTCCACCGACCGCTGGCAGTACGATGCCCACGGCAACGTCACGCGCGAGGAGTCCGCTCCTGCTGGGTCTGGCGTGTACGTGGGCAAGTCATATGCCTACGACGCCTCGGGACGGCACCTTGTCGCCTCTACAGACGAGCTGGGACGCACCACATCATATTCCTCCTTCGACAGTTACGGCAACCCCGCCACAGTCACCAACCACAAGGGGCAGCAGACGCATATCTGGCGTGACGGCTGGGGGCGCGCTACGCGCACCGTGCATCCCGACGGCACAATAGACTCCCTCGCCCGCAGCTGGGGCGGCACAGGCGCATACACAGAGACCACAACCTCCTCCGGGAAGCCCGACGTCTCCGTAAGCTATGATGCTCTCGGCCGCGAGGTTCTCTCTTCCAACAAGCGCTTCGACGGCCAGTGGCAGAAGGTGCGCACCTATTACAACCAGCGGGGCCTTGTGACAAGGCACTCCCAGCCTTACCGCAGCGGCAGCGAGCCGTCGATTTACGGGTGGCAGTGGATATATCATTATTATGACAGCTACGGCAGGCCCACCAAAGTACGGGATGGATCCGGAAGGCAGACGCTATGGAGTTATAACGGCACCTCTGTCACGGAACGCAAGGACGGCGTCAGGACGACACGCACGATGACCCCCTCAGGAGCGCTGCTGAGCGTGGCGGATTCCCTGGGAACTGTCACCTATACCTACCGAGACGACGGGCAGCCGTCAGCCGTCACGACAAGTACTGGCGCCGTTACCACATTCGCCTATGACACGCTGGGCAGGCGCACATCCATGGCAGACCCGTCGGCCGGGACTCGCAATACGTCATATGTCACCAATGCAAACGGCTCATCTTCTGTCACGGAGACCAACGCCCTTGGCAGCATCACCACGCACTACGACAGCCTGGGGCGGGTAACCTCCATCGTCCGTCCCGACTTCAACACCACCTTCTCTTATGACACCAACGGTTGCCTGCTGTCGAAGGTATCCACCAACGGCACCTCCTCCCGCTATACATACGACCAGTACGATCGGGTGCTGACGGTAAAAGACTCCGTTCCCGACGGCAAGTGGCTGCAAAAGGCTTACACCTACAGCCCCGACGGTGTGGTATATTACATAGCCTACACTTCCCAGAGCGGATACATCACCACAGAGACTTACGGAAACAGCTACGGGCACAACGTCTCGGTGAGTCTTCCCGACGGAACATACGTATATCAGCTCACAGCGGAGAACGACTTCGGGCAGCCGACGGCGGCCACGAGCGGCAGCGTGACACGTTCATACTCATATTCCAACTACGGCAAGCCCACATACCGAAGGCTGAACAACGGCTCGCTGCAGAACTTGTACACCTTCTTCGACGAGACTACGGGCAACCTTACCAGCCGTATGCGCCTAAGCGGCAACAGTTTCCTCACCGAGTCGTTCACTTACGACCACCTGAACCGGCTCACGGGAATGGGAAGCAACGGTATAGTCTATGATGCGAACAACAACATAAGTTCCGTAGGCGGAACCGGCGCGATGACATACTCAAACGGCATACATCCCTACGCCATCACGGCCTTCGATGCAACGGCCACGGCAGGCACCGATCCCCAGTCGATAACATACACTGCGTATGGCCGTCCGTCATATCTTCTGCAGGGCATGCCGGAGGCGTACTTCACTTACGACACAGACTACGACCGCGTCAGGATGGAGTACTATGATGCCGCCGGTAATCCGGGGATGAACTACTACATCGGCGACCGCTACGAGATGCGGCAGGATGCGGGCTCTTCAACCATCACCCAGTTGCTCTATCTGGGCGGCGATGCCTATTCCGCACCGATGGTGCTGCGCAAAGCTGGCAGCGGCAGCTGGACGCCCTATGTGATAGGCCGAGACCATCTGGGCAGCATCACCCACATAGCCACCACAAGCGGCACGCTGGTGGAGGAACGCAGCTACGACGCCTGGGGCCGCCTGCGCGACCCGGCGACGAACGTAGTATATGACGCAGCCTCCCAGCCCACGCTATTCCTCGGTCGCGGGTTCTGTGGCCACGAGCACCTGCCTCTGTTCAGCCTGATAAACATGAACGCC
>JAEEGI010030819.1_pt1 | contig 10064 bp, 3 predicted proteins | sample 8958751 | NCBI WGS metagenome assembly JAEEGI01 (sample SAMN16246545, study PRJNA631951) | gut metagenome | biome: gut microbiome; feature: rumen; material: KS-attached | host: Bos | place: Iran: Karaj | collected 2018-10 | reverse complement strand
TATCAGTTCTTTCGGTCACATAGCCCGCTATGCTCCCTCAACAACTGACACTCTGCCCTCGAAACAAATTCGAAAATATAACAAAGCGAATTAATAGAACCCACCTTAAATGTTTCAGAATAATTTGATTTACAACTGCAAAGTTACGAAGTTTTTTTCAAATCAACGAAAAAAAGATGTAAAACATTTTCAACTATTAAGGCGCAGTCCAAATGTGGGCTGCGCCTTAATGGTTATTTTTGCCTTTTTACGTTAATGCCATTAATTTCATTCGTTAAAACCATTAATGCTCTATCCTATGATTATTAATGATATTAATGGTTTACATTAACGACATTAATGATTAAAAATATCTATTTCGTCGAATTCACGTTACTATACATAATTTTCTCTTTTCGACCACAGATTGCACGGATTACTCTGATTGTTGTTGAATAATCCGTTCAATCCGCGAAGGTTTAGCTCGACGAAGTCATATCCGTGGTCGTTAAGTTTCTCATTCTGGGGTTAGTTTACTCCCATTCGTACGACCAGCTGCCGGCTTCCTTGGCGCGGGGCTGCTCGTGACCACCGCCAACCTCTTGGTCTATGTCGGCGTTGCTGTCAACGTCGGTGATGCTGCCAGCCATCAGCTGTGCCATGCAGCCCAATTCTAATACCTCTATTGAGGGATAAATGTATTCTTTTTTCATTGTTCAAATTATTTTAGCCCTACCCCCGCCCTCCCCTGTAGGGAGGGGACCATTCGGGAACACGTTGCGTAGCGGCTCCCTCCCTACTGGGGAGGGCGGGGGGTGAGGCTCATTCTACTACTACCTTCTTACCATTATTTATATACATTCCTTTCTTCGACGGCTTGCCATTGAGGCGGATGCCATCAACGGTGTGCCATTCAGAAAGTGAAGAGTGAGGAGTGAAGAGTGAAGAATCAGCTGCCGCCTCATTTATTCCCGTGGCAATCTCACCGTCATCTCCGAAGTCGATGACCATGTTAGTTATGCCCTTGGCATTGACAGCATCGTTCTCGCCTATCTTGAAGTATGCGCGGCATGCACCGAGGGTCACGTTTTGGTCAGGCCAGAGCAGTTTGTTGTTTGCACCGAAGTACAGGTGGCTCTTGTCGTAGGCGGCAAGGCTTACAGAGTTGTAACTGCCGAGGAAGCGCACACGGTAGTCTCCTGCAACACCGTTGTCAAAGCCTTCGTAGGTGTTGCTTATGGTTACGCCTGGGAATACAGGGTCGGTGATGTTGTCACCATCAGTCCATTTGATGATGTAAGGCACACCTGCCTTGAGTGAATCTGTCACCTCATTGCCGAAGGTGAGGTAAAGTGTCTGACCAATGGTTTCGTTATCTGTTACAGTTGCTGCCGTCAGCCTACGTGCCACGGCTCCGTCAAGTACGCTGCCCTCTATCTTAACGTCAAACGGCAGACAGATGGTGTTCCACTTGCCGTCCTTGGAGAGAGTACGGTCGGTAAGAGTCACGTTGGCCTCCTTACCGTTGTACGTCTCAACGAGAGTGGCGTTGTCTGTTGCATCGTTGGCCAACTGAATCTTTAAAACATCCGTTGTGAAGATTTTGCTTATCCACTTGCTATGGTCAATACTGCCGTAATTACTGCGCACCTGAGAGATATATTTCTGTTGTGGTTCCAGATTTGTCATACTGAATGACGTATCATCGCATGTACCGGCTGTCCACTCTATCTCATCCTCGTCCAGATTGTCAACATAAGCACGAACCATCCAACCATATTCTAAATAGTTAAAATCACGGATAGTGTGCCAATCGTCATCATAATAACACCACTGCTTGTTGGAATCAACCTCTGTATCTTTTTCATAGCATGCCATTGGATACGTACCGTATTCACTAAACACTACCCATATGTTCTCGCCTGCAGGGATGTAAACAGGTGTAGTAAGCTCTATCTCATGGTACTCGTCATTGGCTTTAGGAGTTACCACCTCTGTATAGAGCAGCGTTCCTGGGGCTTTATCACCACCGGAATAGACACTTATGGTTATATCTTCCGTATTGTAATCCTCAGTCTCATACAATGCTATTTTTTTAAGCACATTGCCGTTGAGCTCATTGTAAGGATACATCACGCCCCAAGTCCATGTTTGTTCAGAAGAATCACTTCCCATTTGAGTGAACATCTCTTCTTCGTCATCCGTCCAATCACCTACACCACCTTCAGGTAATTTGCCATACCGCACCTCATAACTGTCAGCGATGCCGTCCCAACTCAGTGTGGCCTTCGTCGCCCCCGGTTCGCTCCTTAGGTTTTTCGGCTTGGGATAAATCTCTGCCGTTAAGAAACAGAGTGGTTCCGACCAGTTGCTGATATCATCAGCATCTTTGTAGGAGCGTACCACCACCTTGTACCGGGTGTCATAATCCAGCCCTGTCAGGGTGTAGGGATTGCTATCAGTTAGAATCAGATGTTCCAAATCGTTATTGACACAAATCTGCCATTGTGTCGCACCGCCTCTCTCGTCCCATCCTATCGTTGCACTATTCGCTTCGATGTCAGATGCCTCCAGCTCGGCAGGTCTCGGATTGTCCAAGCTAACGGTGTAGAATACGGTATCTTTCAACACTTTCGACCCCTCGAAGATAGTCTCTCCATACGGATCGCGGACTACATAAGAATACTCATTTGCATAACCACTACCATCCCATACGAAGTAGATCTTACGCCCTAAGCAGACTGGCAGCTTGCCGCTATTGGCGCTTTCCCCAACTGCCCATCTATCAAGTTCCTCATCTGTTAATGCATCCTTAACGACAATGGCATTTGTCCCCAAAGCATCATTAACGACAATAGCATTCATCTTCAAACCATCTCCATCTCTGCCATGCAGCTCATAGCTGATATTGGCTTTCTCCTCTTCTGAGCAAATCAGTGTGCGGATGGTGACCGATTCGCTCCAGTTGCTCACTTGAGTGCCATTTACAATCCGCACCTTCACCTCGTAGTAATGGTCTTTTTCCCAATCGGTGAATGTATAGCTTTTTTCGGAGGTCTTAATCAGGTTTTCTTCATCGTCGTTGACGCAGATCTGCCATGCAGAAGCATCTGAAGTCCATCCTACCGTGGCACCGTTCAGAGTTACATCATCGACGTTAATACTTGTGGGAACAATAGAGGGGTCAAAGGGCGTCACTAACGAAGAAGAAGCCCATCGACTTTCATCCGTCTCCCTGACTCCCTTCACACGCCAGAGGTACGGCGCATTGTTGACCAGCTGCGTGGCCACGAAGGATGTGCTACCATCGCTGATGGGCACCTCTATCATGTCGTTATCTGCAAATACATACACGGCGAAATTATCGTGTCTATCGTCCGGTAAAATTCCATGCCCCATGAAGCTGAGGGTACCGCCGAGTTCTACATCCGAGATGATCAGCCAATCGTCTGGGGTCAATGTTATTCCGCCATGTTTCCAATTGGTTGAATATAGGCCTGAATGGCCCTCGAACTGCACCCAGTTATCCTCATAATTGTTGCTTTGGATTTCCCATCCATAGCCATCACCATCCTGGTCAATCGTTGATAGTTTCGCGGGCAATCCCCACTCACAATTCTCAAAGTCTTCCGAGAAGACCGTCGTTCCCTCGGGGTTGGTCACCACGATATTATCAAGAAGCAACGTGCTCACGTCGGGCACGTTATAGTGGCGGATGAGGATGGACCCATTACCGCTGAAACGTTGCAGGTCGAAGGAATAAGACTCGTCACCAGAATTGACGACAACATCGTCTCCCAGCTTCCACCCGACGTTGTATTGCAACACATAGTTGTTGAGCGTTCCCTCCCAACTCAGCGTGGCCTCCGTCGCCTCGGGTTCGCTCCTTAGGTTCTTCGGCTTGGGGCAAATCTCTGCCGTGTTGAAGCTGAAGGGTTCCGACCACTCGCTGAAGTTGTCCTCGTCTTTGTAGGAGCGCACCATCACCTTGTACTGTGTGTCATACTCCAGCCCTGTCAAGGTGAAAGGATTGCTATCAACAGTTATCAGGTTGTCCTCAATATCATGGATACGTAGCTGCCACTGTGTTACTTCTTCATCGCCTCTTTGTGTCCAGCCAATCGTTGCACTATTGGTCTCAATGTTTGAAGCGGTCAGATCAACAGGTGCTAGCATACCACTGAAAACGGTATAGTAGACAGGAAAGACCGAACTACCCTTTCCCGAGAAGACTTCCTCTCCGTAATGATCATAAACCTTATAAGAACAGAGCTCGGGGTCGGTCTCGCCTTCTTTCCATTCAAAACATATTCTACGCCCTAAGCAAACTCGCAATGTTCCACTGGCATCCCAATCATTGTCGTTTTTCCATTCAGCGAGTTCGACTCCCGTCATTGCATCCTTAACGACAATGGCATTCCCTTTCCAACCGGGATCATATCTTTCAGGACCTATGTAATGCAGTTCATAGCGTATTTCGACTTCTTGATCTGGAGTACAGTACAGCGTTCGAAATTCAATCGTTTCACTCCAACCGCTCACCTTGTCGCCGTTCACTGCCCGCACCTTTATCTGATATGATTTATCCGTCTCCAAACCGGTGAAGGTATAGTTTTTTTCGGTAGTTTCAATCAGGTGCTCTTCGTCGTCGTTGACGCAGATCTGCCATGCGGAGGCTGTCGATGCCCACTTGATCGTGGCGCTGGTCAGGGTTACATCGTAAGCATTGAGGGTTGTAGGAGCGGCAAGCCCTTGTTGTTCTGCTGGACTATAGCAAAATGTCACCTTGGGCAACACATCCGTCCTGGAGGGCACTACATCATCCAAGGAATAACTAGCACTTTTCCTGCCACGTATGCAGGCTCCACTCATATCCTTCTTAGACCGGAAATTTGGTGAAGTATAGTTGCTTCCTGGTTCGGTCAGATGGAAAACCACGAGCAGATTACCCCCCTGATAGTAGAAAGGTTTGTCGAACACGACCCACATGGTATCCCCCGTGGCGTCGAGTTGCCCCGTATAGACAGGGTCAACTTCCGAGAAGTCGGTGAACGACAGGTTTTCAGTAGGGAAAGAACTTTGAGCAACTTCCTTTAGATAGACTTTAAAGGTGGCTTCCCATACATATTTGGCTTTATAAGCGCCGGTATGGAAGGCCATCTTCGATATATTGCTATTTTCCATACCTTGGAGATAGTCAGCAGGATAGATCATCTCGCACTTCTGATACCAATGTGCATATCCTCCATTAACGGGTATATCGTTATTATTCCAATCAGTAGTCTCGAACACAGTCAACGTATCCGTTTCTCCCTCTCCTCCTGCCTTTGCTGAACCCACCCAGACCAGCATGAGCATCACCGATAAAATCAATCTTTCTGCCATTTGAATAATCTTTTTTTAATTTCCATGCAAAGATACACCTTTTTTAAAAATTTACCAAATTTTTACGCTAAATAGTCAACCAGCAAGTGTAATGGTGCGTAATTTTCAACAACAAGGTGTGTAAATTCACGAATAAACTTAAAAAGGCATGTCTTGTCGCAAGAAAGTGACAAAACATGCCTTTTCACATCGTAACATCACAACTTTCACTTCGTAATACGATACATATTACACAGTAAAGTAATCACTCCCAATCGTATGACCATTCACCGGCTTCCTTGGCACGGGGCTGTTCGTGGCCACCGTCAACCACTGGGTCGATGTCGGCATCGCTGTCAACGTCGGTGATGCTGCCAGCCATCAGCTGTGCCATGCTGCCCAGTTCTAATACCTCTATTGAGGGATAAATGTATTCTTTTTTCATTGTTCAAATTATTTTAGCCCTACCCCCGCCCTCCCCAGTAGGGAGGGGACCATTCGGGAACACGTTGCGTAGCGGCTCCCTCCCTACTGGGGAGGGCGGGGGGTGGGGCTCATTCTACTACTACCTTCTTACCATTATTTATATACATTCCCCTCTTCGACGGTTTGCCATTGAGGCGGATGCCATCAACGGTGTGCCAACTATCAGCATTGTCATTCTGCATTATGAATTCTGCATTATGAATTCCTGTGGCTTCCTCGTTGTCGCCGAAGTCGATTACGAATCCTGTTATGCCCTTGGCATTGACAGCATTGTTCTCGCCTATCTTGAAGTATGCGCGGCATGCACCGAGGGTCACGTTTTGGTCAGGCCAAAGCAGTTTGTTGTTTGCACCGAAGTACAGGTGGCTCTTGTCGTAGGCGGCAAGGCTTACAGAGTTGTAACTGCCGAGGAAGCGCACGCGGTAGTCGCCTGCAACACCGTTGTCAAAGCCTTCGTAGGTGTTGCTTATCGTCACGTTGGTGAATACAGGGTCGCTGATGTTGTCGCCTTCCTCCCACTTGATGATGTAAGGCACACCTGCCTTGAGTGAATCTGTCACCTCATCGCCGAAGGTGAGGTAAAGTGTCTGACCGATGGCTTCGTTATCTGTTACTGTTGCTGCCGTCAGCCTACGTGCCACGGCTCCGTCAAGCACGCTGCCCTCTATCTCAACATCGAACGGCAGACAGATAGTGTTCCACTTGCCGTCCTTGTAGAGAGTGCGGTCGGTGAGCGTCACGTTTACCTCATCACCATTGTTCGTCTCAACGAGCGTAGCATTGTCTGTTGAATTGTTGGCAAGTTCGATATTCCGTACGGTTGTCTTGAAATAATAACCATTCCATTGACTCTCGCCATCGGCATATACGGCCTGCACTTCGACCATGTAGTATGACTTGGCATCCAGTTCCTCGATGGTGTATGGATTGGTTACACCGTTCACCACAGTCCATTCTTCTGGGTCGTTTTCTTCGTTAACGACATCAGTAACTGTTACGTCAGTACCATCATGCTCTGGGCCTTTATATACATGGAACTCATATTTCTTGCCAGCCTCAAACACATAATTGTCCACACGGCCACCAATAGTTCCATTCTCGCTGGCAATCCACATTTTGTCACCCGGCGTAGGATTGGTGATGCACCAGTCGTATGTACCAGCAGGAATTTCAATGGTGGCGGTTGAGTCGCACAGCATGTGGGTGGTGGTCAGCGAACCGTCAGCATCTTCAGGTATCTTGTATTCAAATTCCGCATAGGTCTCATCACTGGCATCATCGCCTTGCGTCAGCGGTCCATTCTCAGGGATTACAGTACCGAATGCAGTGCCGTCAGCATCTATCAGCATCTGATAACCTGAACCATCATTCCAGACATCGTCTGCTTTCAGCGTGATGACAGCCATTGGTGCCACTGACTCTTTTCTGTAGCGCAGGTTATAGGATGTTACCTCGTTGTTGCCCGTCCAAGTGACGGTGGCGGAATTACCATTCACATTGTCAAAGGCTATGTTTGTCGGAGCCGACAGCGGTTCCTTTGTTGTGAATGTGATTGCGCTGCTCCACTTAATGATTGTCTCGTCATCAACGACAGGGCGCACCTTCACTGTGTATTCTGTTTCCGGTGTGAGTTCCGTCAGCAGGAATGGATTCTCCGTAGTGGCTATCTCGCTGAAGTCTTCATCATCCGTCGCCTTGTATGCCACTACCCATTCCTGTGCAGCAGGCGTACAGTTCTCCGTCCAGCTCAGTTTTACGCTCACGGAACCAGTTTCCGATGCAACAAAGTTAGAGGGGCGGTGGTAGGGTGAATTGGTTGCTGTCTTGGCTATGCGTATGACATTCCTGCAGAGTGTTGTCGAGCCACTACTTCCAGGACTGGCAGGATCATAATTCGTACTGTCACTATACACATATAGTGACGAGACTTTTTCTGTTTCATCAGCTAGGAAACCCATTGAACTTTCCCAGGATCCAGTATTGTCATCAACGATGATGGCAACATTGCTCAGTCTATCGTAATCGAAAGGCTCATCAAACTTTATCTCCGTCCATGAACCAGCAGTGAAGGTTACATTACCGCTGAAGACAAGGTCGTCGGCAGTGGTGCTTATCCAATCAGATTCACTGTCGAATTCATCTTTATCAGTATTAACCATATAAATGTCGATTTTGCGAGAGCAGTCATTGCTGCCTACATTCTTGAAGTCGATGCTATGGATGAGTCCAGCCTCGCCCAACTCATTTGCAGTGTAAATCTGCTGCGTCAGTGAATAATTGTACAAGTTATGAAAGGGCAGGTATGAATAAGAACCCGTACCTGAGCCTATAACCAATTTTTCTGTTGGCTCAATGGTGACGGCATCGCTCCAGCGGCTCTTGTCGCTGTCGCTATTGACGGCACGCACCTTGGCGGTATAGACGGTCTCAAGGGTAAGGCCGGTCAAAGTGTATGGATTGTCAGTGGTGGCGATGAGAGAAGTCTCGTCGTCGTTCAGGCATATCTCCCACGATGTAGCACTGCCGTTCTCTGTCCAGCTCAATGTTGCCTCGGTGGCATTGGCGGTGGCGAGCGTTGCAGCGAAGTCTGTCGGTGCAGGGCAAGAAACGAGGGTGGTGAAGTCGATTTTCTTCCAAGCACTCACTTCATCACCGTCAACAGACTGCACACGAACCTGATATTCTGTCTCTGGAGCGAGACTGGTAAGGTTGAGTGAGGTTTCAGTCGTATTTGTGAGAACGGAAGTCCAGTCGCTGTCGGCTGCCTTCTTGTACTCTACGTTGTAGGTGCCAGTACCGCCGCTCCATGCCAGCGTGGTCTCGCTGGCTTTTATCTCAGTTGCTTCAAGTGATGTCGGCCACGCAACAAAATCGCTGGCAACAATGCCAAGGCGTATGTTGTTGCGATAGCTGTATGTATTTTTGTTTCCAGAGTAGTCTGACAGGTTATTCAAATCAGGTACCTTGCTGTCATCATAATAGTTGATGGACGTATTGCCTGTTGTGTTGGTAGTACGGAATTTATATGAGCTACCCAAATAACTGTCTGCCACAGGGTCGTAGAAGCAAAGCAGCAGGTTCTCTGTACCGTTATATTGGAAAGGAGTATTGAGTTTTATTTTAACCCAGCCCGCTCCCGTGGCAGAGAAGGTGCCTTCCCATACCTTGTCGGAAGAACTTACAGAAACCATGTCATTAGTGCTGTTGAACGTTGCCTTATCGCCAACGGTCTTCATGTAAACCTGAATACCATCCAGAGAGAATGATGACGTGTAAAGATATTCAAAGGAAAGGGAATTGATGACGCCCGATGCTCCTATCTCTTCGGCAGTGTATATCTGCTGCGCCAGTGTTGATTTGTAATACATAGCGAGTGGCAGGCGTTCGCTTGACGTAGAGCTCCCAGGGTCACCAATTTCCACATAATCGACGACCTCAAATGTAACGCTCTGGCTGCCTGTGTAGCCGCTACCGTCGCGAGCGGTGATGGTCAGGGTGTAGGTGCCTTCGTCCTTCACCTCGCTGACAGATGTGCCGCCCTTGGTGATGGACGCATCATAGTGGGTACCGTTGACAAGCGTATTGCCGTCAAAGTCCTTAACAACATAGGCAAGGCTGATGGCAGAGCCGGTATATAGATAATTGCGTTTCAACCCGCTAATAGTGGCAAGAGAGAGAATCTTAGCATTCACACTTGGCACGACCTTGTTGTTGATGATTTCCCAGCCGGAACCGAGTTTGCTGAGCAGGGTCTCGTTGCTCATACCACTTGCGCTACTTCCCTGAGCAGCACCGTATGACGTTATGTAGTAGCTGTCGTTGAACGTTGCAGAACCGTTACGGTTGAAGGTAGCACTGTTGCCCTCTGTAGTGTTTATGCCCAGCGTGCCAGCCATGAGGCAGTTGTTGAACGTAAGCGAGCCGTTGCTGCGCCAGCCCACGAAGCCGCCGCAGTTGGTGGCTGACTGGTCACTGATGCTACCGTCGAAGAGGCAGTTGATGAATGTAAGGCTGCCATTCTCCTCTAATGACACAAAGCCGCCGTGGGTGCCGTCCTTGTCACTTAAGGTGCTTCTGTCACCGCTGACGGTCACGCTGCTACGGCAGTTCTTGACTGTTACGCTGCCTTTTGACTCCCCAAGTTCAAGATAGAAGTGCACCCCCTCGTAGTGTAGGCGTAAGCCCAAACTATGAAAAACACTGCGGAGGTTTGCCGCGCGGCTGGGGGCGCAAAG
>JAEEGI010030818.1_pt1 | contig 10066 bp, 8 predicted proteins | sample 8958751 | NCBI WGS metagenome assembly JAEEGI01 (sample SAMN16246545, study PRJNA631951) | gut metagenome | biome: gut microbiome; feature: rumen; material: KS-attached | host: Bos | place: Iran: Karaj | collected 2018-10 | reverse complement strand
CACATCAACCGGGCTTTTTTTCAAGACTTCGCTACTGATGCCGTTTGTCTCCAGCGGCAAAAGCTCATATGCTGCGCCTGAGATCTGATAGACATTCTCGATGATCGGATAAGATGGCGTTTCCAGGCCATAGCAATGTTCTCGCCCTAATAAACCAATAATGAGATGATACAGATATTCCGACCCTGCACCGATGATGATCTGCTCCGGGGATGCTGCTATCCCACGGCTTCTCGCCAGATACCGGCTGATCTCTGCACGCAGTTCTGCAATTCCTTCATTCGGTGAGCGGACCAGAAGGGTCTCTCCATAATCGCTTAATACCCTGCGCATAGTTTTGGCAAGTACGGAAAATGGAAATGGATATTCCGTCTGCTGCGGCATATTCTGTGCGACAGTTATTCCTTTTTTCTGCCGGTGTATTTCCTGCCCGGCAAATCCATCTTCCTCCCGGAATGTGACAAAATAACCGCTGCGTTCCCGCGCCTCAATATATCCCTCTTCTAAAAGCAATGCATAGGCATGTTCAGCTGTGATCACACTGACGCCTCTTTCTTCTGCGATGAGCCGTTTGGATGGAAGCTTACTTCCATAAGCATAGATGCCCTGTATGATATCTTCTCTGATCTGCTCATAGATCTGAATGTACTGAGACGTTTCCGCTTGTCTTTTCATTTCCCAACCTCTTTATTCTGGTTATATAAAAAAATATAAAACTGACTATTTTTATATTATCAGTTTTATTTTATACCCTATCATTAAATACATGTAAACTCTTTTGCGCGTTAGCGCAACGGGTGAAACTTTAAGGAGAATAATCAGCATGAACGATCATAAGTTAAAAACACTGACAATAACCGGGATCCTGACTGCACTGATCTTTGTTTTTACCGCTTACATTCATATCCCAAGTTTTAACGGCTATGTGCATATCGGAGACGGCCTTCTTTATTTAGCCGCCGCCCTGCTGCCAACGCCGTATGCTATGTTTGCCGGTTCTGTAGGCGCAGTGCTTGCAGACTGCCTGACCGGATATGCCATCTGGGCGCCGGCTTCGTTTGTGATCAAACTTTTGACCGTTCTTTTCTTTACCGCAAAGGGAAACCGGATCATCGGGAAGCATAATCTTCTGGCCCTGCTGCCGGCAGCACTTCTTTGCCTCGGCGGATACTATGTGTATGAGGGACTGATCTTCGGAAATTTCATTTCCCCTTTGTATGGACTCTTTGGAAATCTGATGCAGGCCATCTTCAGCAGCATCCTGTTTGCTGCAGCAGGACTGGCATTTGACAAAGCCGGGATCAAAAGCCGGCTGTCCATCATTTAAAAAGCAGGAGGTGCATCATGGAAACCATTACCTATGAAGTAAAAAACGGACTCTATCTCAATATTACAAACCGCTGCCCTTGCAGCTGCACATTCTGCATCCGCAACAACGATGATCATGTTTACGGATCAGACCCGCTCTGGCTGGATCATGAACCGTCTGTGACAGAGATCTGTGACGCGATCGATCAAAGAGATCTGGGTAAATATGAGGAAGTCGTTTTTTGCGGCTACGGAGAACCGACCGAACGGCTGGATGCTCTTTTAGAAGTGGCCGCTTATATCAAAAAGAAAAGCCCAATCCGTATTCGGGTGAATACGAACGGGCTTTCTGATCTGATTCACGGAGAGAAGACCGCCCCAAAACTGAAGGGACTGATCGATGTTGTCTCCATCAGTCTGAACGCAACGAATCCGGAAGATTACCTGAAGATGGTGCGTCCAAAATTCGGTATCGGTTCTTTTGATGCTATGCTGACATTTGCCAAAGACTGCAAGGCGTATGTTCCGGATGTTGTCATGACCATCGTAGATACAGTGACCACAAAAGAGGAACAGGAGAAAAGCCTTCAGATCTGCAATGACCTTTCTGTCCGCCTGCGCATTCGGGAATACGAAGGCTGAAAGTTTATCAAAAAGCCGCTGCATTACGCAGCGGCTTTTTTGTTTATCTGGTCTTTTTATTATTTGACGGCTTTGATCGCCTCGATCATTTCCGGAACAACTTTAAACAGGTCTCCAACCAGGCCATAATCAGCCACTTCAAAGATCGGTTCTGTCTCGTTCTTATTTACGGCAATGATCAGTTCGGAATTCTGCATACCTGCTTTGTGCTGGATAGCACCGCTGATACCAAGGGCTACATAAACCTTAGGATGAACGGTCTTTCCTGTCTGTCCAACCTGACGGTCTGCATCCATCAAACCTGCATCAACCAATGCACGAGAAGATCCAACTACGCCTCCGCCTAAAGCATCTGCCAGTTCCTGAGCCAGCTTTTTAGCTGTCTCAACGTCTTTGGAAGCACCGTTTCCGATAGATACGACAACGTCAGCACCGATCAGATCGACAACTTCTTTTGCTTCCTTCACGACTTCCAGAACTTTCTCATGAATGTCTGCTGCATTGATTGCAGGACGTACAACTTCTACTTCACAAGCATCTGCTTTTGCCTGATCAAAGTCTGCTTTCTTTAACACGCCCGGACGCACCGTTGCCATACACGGACGGAACCGCGGGCAGATGATCGTTGCCATTAAGTGACCGCCAAATGCCGGACGGGTCATCTTCATGTTGACGTCATCCATCTTGAACTCCGTGTTAGCCACATCTACGTTGGAATTCTTATCCAGGAAATCAACATAGGTGTTCATATCAATATCCAGATGCGTGCAGTCTGCCGTCAGTCCGGTATGCAGTCTTGCTGCACAGCGCGGGCCAAGGTCACGGCCGATGTTGCTTGCGCCAATCAGAAGAACTTCCGGTTTGCGCTCCATTACGATGTCACACACCACATTGGTATATGCTTCATTTGTGTATACGGCAAGTGCAGGATCTTCGCAGACGATGATTTTGTCTGCACCATATCCGCCAAGCTCACCTGCTGCTTTTTCAATGCCTTCTCCGCCAAGAAGAAGACCAACCAGTTTGCTGCCTCTCTGGTCTGCCAGCTTTCTGCCTTCCGAGATCAGTTCGTAATCCGTTGGCATCAGTTTTCCGTCCCGCTGTTCGCAGAACACCCAGATATCAGAAAACTCTTCGATTAAACTGCTGTTATATTCTGCCATAAATGGCTCCTTTCTGTTCTTTACAAACGCGGTACTTTAAATTACATGCTTTGCAGAAAGTTTTTCTGCCAAAGCGGCTGCCATCTCTTTTTCTGTTCCCGGGATCATCTCGCCCTGTCCTTTTACAGGAGGGTTGAATGACTTAAAGATGTTTGTCGGAGATCCTTTCAAACCGATTGTATCAGCTTCGATCAGCGGCTCATCTTTCAGTGCCGGATAATCCAGAATCGTCAGAGGTTTGTCATCAGCTTCAAACACACCTGCTACTGTCATATATCTTGGCTCGTTGAGTTCTTTGATACATGTGATCAGGCAAGGGGACTTCACCTGGATATTCATATAACCGTCTTCCAGAGCACGTCTTACGGTGTAGGTGTCGCCGTCCTTTTTAATATCTGTTGCATAGGTAACCTGCGGCAGATGCAGTTTTTCTGCGATCTGCGGGCCGACCTGTGCTGTATCACCATCGATTGCCTGTCTTCCGCAAAGGATCAGGTCGCCCTCTCCGATTCCCATATGATGGATCGCACCGGCGATGATCTGGCTGGTTGCAAAGGTATCGCTGCCGCCAAATTCTCTGCCGGAAACCAGGACTGCTTCATCTGCGCCCATAGCTAACAGTTCTCTCATCATCTCCATTGCCTGAGGCGGTCCCATGGAAACGGCTACGACTGTAGCTCCTTCACTTTCTTTCAGCTGCAGAGCAGCTTCCATTGCATTTAAATCATCCGGATTGATGATCGTTGGCATTTTTGCACGGTTCATCGTTCCGTCCGGGTTTACTGCCACAACACCGGAGGTATCCGGAACCTGTTTCACACAAACATAAATCTTCATTGTTCGAATCCTCCTTTCTTATTTCAGCAGCATGCCGGAAATGACCATCTGCTGTACCTGACTTGTTCCTTCGTAGATCGGCACGATTCTTGCATCGCGGTAGAACCGTTCTACTTTGTATTCGCTGATGTAGCCGTATCCACCGTGGATCTGCACAGCTTTGTAAGCTACGTGGTTTGCTGCTTCTGCTGCAAAATATTTTGCCATGGAGCATGCCATGCCGGCGTCTTTTCCAGCATCTTTCAGCTCTGCTGCATGATAGACCAGCTGTCTTGCTGCTTCGGTCTCAGTTGCCATATCAGCCAGCATAAAGCTGATAGCCTGGAAGTTAGCGATCGGACGACCGAACTGCTTTCTTTCTTTTGCATACTTCACAGCTTCTTCCAGACATCCCTGTGCAATGCCGACACCCTGTGCTGCCATACCAAGACGGCCGCCGTCTAAGGTCTGCATAGCATAGCCGAAGCCTTTATCTTTCTTTCCTACCAGAGCATCTGCCGGAACATGAACATCTTCCATGATCACGTCGCAGGTCGGGTAGCCTTTGATACCCATCTTATGCTCAGGCTTTCCAAGAGAAACGCCCGGAAGATGCATATCCAGTACAAACATGGAAATACCGCGGCTTCCTTTCTGGCTTGGATCTGTCTTTGCAAAAACGATGCAGTAGTCAGACATCGGTGCGCCGCTGATAAATGTTTTACGGCCGTTTAAGATAAAGCTGCCATCTTCCTGCTCTACGGCACGGGTCGTTGTGCCGCCTGCATCAGAACCTGCTCCCGGCTCTGTCAGTGCAAAGGACATGATCTGTTCGCCTCTTGCTACCGGCGGAAGATATTTCTGTTTCTGTTCTTCGCTTCCGGCCAGCATCAGCGGTCCGCCGCCCAGAGAGTTCGAAGTGTTTGCGTAGATGGATAATACCGGTGACACACGTGCAAACTCTTCCACTAAGATGGCGTAGGAAAGATAATCTCCACCTGCTCCGCCATACTCTTTAGGAATCTTCACGCCGCAGAAACCATACTTTGCCATTTTTTTGAAAATATCCCAGTCAAAGTCTCCGGTTTCTTCCAGCTTATCCAGAAGTTCTTTGGTAAATTCGGTTTCTGCAAACTGTCTGCACAGTTTCTGAAACCTCGCATGTTTCTGATCCAGAATCATTTTTGCCTCCTTTTGTTATTCCAGTGTCAGGCCGCCCCATGTTTCACGGAACATGCCTTCATCCATGACTTTCAGATCTTTTGCAATCTCCGGTTTGAAATCCATATTCGCAAGAATATCTTTTTCCAGATCGATTCCCGGAGCAATTTCGATCAGTGTCAGTTTTCCGTCGATCAGCTTGAATACGCAGCGTTCCGTAATATAAAGGACATTTTGATCTTTCGGTGCCTTCTCAGCAGAGAATGTGATCTGTTCCACATTCTTTACAAACTTACGGATCTTTCCTTCCTGTACGATCTCCAGCTTTCCGTCGCCGATCTTATATTTTCCTTTTGCCATAAAGGTTCCGCAGAAAATAACTGTTTTCGTAGCACTGGTGATGTTGATAAAACCGCCAGGGCCGGTCAGAGAAGGACCAAACTTGGACACATTGTTATTGCCTTTTTCATCGATCTCTCCGATACCCAGTACTGTTACATCCAGGTTTCCGCCGTCGATCAGATCGAACATATCATTATGTGTCATGATCGCGTCCGGATTCCATGCGCTGCCGAAGTTCGGAAGTGCTGCCGGAACACCGCCAACCATACCGGACTCTGTACTAAGAACGATATCATCAATGTAGCCTTCTTCTGCAACGATGGCTGCTGTATCTGCTGCCATACCGATTCCCAGATTAACTACGTTTCCTTTCTTCAGAGCTGCGGCACAGCGGCGGCAGATGACTTTACGTTCTGAAAGTTCCATCGGTTTGATACGATCGACCGGTTTCTTCACGTTGCCGCAGAAAGCAGGTTCATAATAAACGCCCTCTGTCTGCCAGCATGCATCTGTGCTTGTTGCCTGCACCACATAATCGACCAGGATTCCCGGGATCTTTACATCCTTTGGATGAAGAGTTCCCGCTTTTGCAATATATTCTGCCTGAACAATAACAATACCGCCGCAGTGCTTGACTGCTTCTGCGATGGAAAGTCCTTCGTTCAGCACGGATTCATGCTCAAAGGTCACGTTGCCGTTTTCATCTGCAGTTGTGCCGCGGAGGATCGCAACATCTACCTGGAATGATTTGTAGAAGAGATATTCCTCTCCTTCAAACTCGACCAGTTTACAGATATCCTCTTTTGTCACATCATTCATCCGGCCGCCTTCCAGACGTGGATCCACAAATGTGCCCAGTCCAACCTTGGTGAGCATACCTGGACGTCCTGCAGCAATCTCTCTCCAGAGATTTACAATGACGCCCTGCGGCAGGCACCAGCATTCCAGCTGATTATCCACTGCCAGCTTATTCAGAGAAAAAGCACTTCCAACGTGCGCTGCACTCCATTTTGTTACCAGGCCGGGACCTGCTTCGCCCAGCCGGGTGATACCCCGCTCTTTCCAGTCGCCCATAGCGCTTCCCTGTTTGATATTCAGGTTGCAAGGATGACCGGTCTCTTTAAAGTTATCCCGGATTGCGCATCCAATTTCTTCTGCCCAACCAGAAAGTCCCATGCCTCCGCAAGCGACAGTTGCCCCATCCGGAATCAGCTGTGCTGCTTCTCTTGCAGTAATGATTTTTGCCATATCTTTTTTCCCCTTTCCAAAATAAAACAATACCTTTCCTTGTGCTCAAGTATATCTTTTTTCTTTTCTTTTTGAAATGGCTTGACGCTTCTATTTTTATACCTGTTTTCAGCAATAATAGAAGAAAACTTCTATTTTTTCACTTGTTTTCCGAAATGATTATTCTTATAATTGAAGAAAGTATTCTATCGGGGGGCAGAAAGATGGCAGTAACCTTATCCACAAAAGAAAGTTCCTATATTTCACAGGTGATCTACCGGATCAATCTCTGCGATTCTTTTTCTGACCTTTCCCGGATCCTCCTGTCACAGATCAAAACCATCATCCCTTTCCGAAAAGCAATGGCGCTCAGGGTCACTTCACTCAACAATGAGTTTATTTATGATGAGCCATATTTTTCCGGGCAGGAGGATGAAACCTTTGATGAATCAAGATTTGTAGAAGGAAATTACCGTTCCATCTGGTGGGAATATATGGAAGCTCCCTGGAGCAGCGTTTTTCGCGCGACAGATTCCAGGGATGAAGAAGAATGGCAAAACTCTGCCCTTTACAGGGAAGTTTACAAACCGCAGAAACTCTATTATGCCCTGCAGGCCACCTTTGTCCGCAATGATATCAAGCTGGGAATGATCGGCCTTTACCGCAGAAAAGAAGACGGGGATTTTACAGAAAAAGAACTGTTCATCATGGAACTGCTGAAGGTTCATATTGAATTAAAACTTTTCCGCCTTGTTACCCGTTACCGGGGCTTTAAGACAGATCCGAATGCGCCGGGCTTTTCCGTTCCAAAAGCATTTATCGCTGACTATGCTCTTACCCGCAGGGAAGAAGAGATCATCACGATGATGTTAAACGGGATCGCAGATCCTGCTATACAGGATGAACTGTGCATTACCAAATCCACGTTTGAAAAACATGTCCACAATATATACAAAAAGACCGGCACGAAAAACCGTGTCGGCCTGTTTAGCATCTTTCGGGGTTAACAGATCAATTCTTTTTTCTGAGCGGAGTCGCTAATATATCCCGATTCAGCAATCCCATCCTGGTTGCCTGATTCACCATCTCTACCTGCAGCAGCATCTGATTCGCAGCTGCTGAGACAATTCCAAAGAGAATATCAAAGACCATTGCCGGGATCAATGCTTCCTCCGGTACGTTCAGCATTTTAAAGATCACCATAAAAACAAGAAGGCTGACGCCAGGGACCGGCGGCGCTGCTTCCATCAGGATCGCAGCAAATAATGCAGCAATCGCATACCAGACCCAGGTAACCTGAACCTGATACAAAGAAGCGATCCAAACGAAAAACACCAGGGTTCCCAGAATGCTGACCGGCATATAAAGAACGATTCCGTTGGAAAGACTGACTTGTGTAAAATCACGGTCAATACCCAGCTGCCTTGTGCAGGAGTATTCTGTCTCTCCGTAAGAAGCGCTGATAGAACCTCTCCTAAGCGCCGTCAGGAACGGCCGTTTCATTTTGGAAAGAAGAACCTTTACAGGTACATGCTTCGTTATGGATAATCTCACAACAGAAAAGAGCAGCACGACTGCAGTTAAAGCGATTGACAAAGCAAGCGGCTGCCAAAGGCTTAAAAACAGGTTCAGCTGGCCTTCTATAATTTCTATTCCAAGAAGCAGGCAGGTAAAGACCGGCACCAGGTAACTGATCCATTCTGCCATCAGGAGACATACCGCATTGATCTGATTTGTGATCCGGATCAGATTAGGCACCTGGCCGCGCAGGATATTCAGCATAACACCTAAAACCAGCGCCATAAAAATCAGCTGTGGTGTATTCGCCTCGATAAACGGACTGATGATATCCGCCGGAACAAACTGAAGAAAGAAATTCACTACCTCTGCAACCGTTACACTGTTGATCGGCTGGCTTGAAACCGTCACACGCTGGATCAAAGAAGCGATCAAAACGATAAAAACAGCAATGGCTGCGGAGATCAGAAAATATCTTCCTACGATCAGCTTGCTGCTCGCACCTTTGACTGATAACCGCTTTATGCCAAGCACAGTCGTCACGACCATGAAAAAGATCACCGGACCTGAGATCAGATTTAGACCACGGACCCAAAGATCAAATACCGGTGTCAGCCAGCTGCCAGGGATCGTAAGGGATGCTTCCGGAAGAAAACTCCTTACCAGAAGACCGCCCAGCAGCGCGATAGCAAGGGCAATCGCTAACCGGAGGATCGGATTCATTTTATGCGACGGAATGCCGATCCGGATAATATTGCGGTTTCCGGAATAATAAAACTGCGGCCGGATGCCCAGGGTATTCAGCACAGAACTGTTCCATTCCTCCTGATCTTCTTCCTGTTTCACAAGCGGATTGAAATTTATTCCCTCCAGCTCCACTGTCACATGCGGATTACCAAACCGCCAGTTCATGGAAATCTGGAACGGATGATCTTCGCCAAACTGTTCTCTGAAACGCAGCAGCAGTTCTTCTATGGTCAGCCGGATCCGCAGCATGTTCTGTCTTTCCACACCGCTCGAATCCAGCGCTTCTTCCAGAAAAGCTGAGCAGGCATCAATATCCCTTCCTCTTAACAAAAATGTTTTTTTTGCGCTTTTAAACTTCATTTCAAACTATCTCTTTGTTTGAAAGCCTATGTTCCTTCTGCTTTATGATACTGCCAGTCCAAGTACCCCGCAACCAGTTTTGTGATCTGGCCGGCTAAAAACTGCACTGTGCAATTACAGAAGGAAATATGCTAAAATGAATGGGAGCAAACGTATCATCTGTGTTTGATAAAGAAAAAAATGACTGAAATGAAAAACTATGCAATCATCGGCTTTGGCTGCGCAGGATATCATGCAGCAAAAGCGATCCGGAAAATTAACCCGGATGGAAGGATCTTTGTTTACAGTGACACTGCGGATCCTCCATTTAATCCTATGCTGAGTACCTATTATGCATCGGATGCTCTTCCTCTGGAAGGCACTTTCCCATTCGGTTCTATAGAAGAGATCGTAAAGGATTTTCAGCTTGAGCTGCACAGCGAAACAGAAGCCGTGCATGTGGATGCTGCCAAAAAAGAAATAGAACTTGCAGACGGGACAAGGGAGCGCTTTGATTCCATTCTTGTTGCCACAGGTGCCAGCGCAATTGTACCTGCTTCCTTTACAGAAAATGCCGGCAGATTTTTCCTGATGCGTACACTGGAAGACGCACAAAACCTGCGTAATTATATTGAAAAAGAAAATGTAAAATCGGCTGTTGTAATCGGTGCCTCTATGGCAGGGATCAAGACAGCCGAAATTTTTTATCGAAAAGGAATACCGACAACACTCATCGACGGAGCCTCCGGCCTGTTTCCTCTTGCCGCCTATTCGGATGTCGCCGCGATGATACAGGCAAAACT
>JAEEGI010030817.1_pt1 | contig 10066 bp, 6 predicted proteins | sample 8958751 | NCBI WGS metagenome assembly JAEEGI01 (sample SAMN16246545, study PRJNA631951) | gut metagenome | biome: gut microbiome; feature: rumen; material: KS-attached | host: Bos | place: Iran: Karaj | collected 2018-10 | reverse complement strand
AGTACTCGGAAAAAGATATTCATCTTCAAAACTCAATGACGCAAATCGATAGCAACTTCTTTGATTTGACTAATTTTGAAAAAATGAAGGCTCTTGACAGATGGATTATTGAACATAGCGAAATAACCGAATAAACATATCCATAATGAAAAAGTTTCTTCCACTTGTGCTGCTCCTGCTTGCGGCACTGCCCGCAAAGGCCGGGAAAATAGTTACCGATACGCTCAGGAGCGACATTCTGGGTGCCGACGTTGTTTATAACGTTTACCTTCCCGACGATTTCTCCAAGTCGTCGGACAAGTATCCCGCGGTATACCTCCTGCACGGCCTCTACGGGACCTATTCCGACTGGCAGAACACCGGCAGGATGAAAGAAGTGGCCGACGAGTTCATCCGGTCGGGAGAGATCCGTAAGATGATAATCGTCATGCCTAATGCCGGCCATCCAGATGTCCACAACGAGTGGAACGGCTATTTCAACATGCCGGGATGGAATTACGAGGACTTCTTCTTCCAGGAATTCATCCCCGCTGTGGAAAAGGAATACCGCGCCGTCGGCGACAAGGGACACCGTGCCATAATGGGCCTCTCAATGGGCGGAGGCGGGTCTACGGTCTATGCCCAGAGGCATCCCGACATGTTCTCCAGCTGCTATGCCATGAGTGCATGGCTGGACCAGGTGATGGACGAGAACGATCCCAAGGACAAACTGTACTACACCCGTAAATCGGTCCGGGAGCATTCCGCGCTGGATTTTGTGGCCGGGGCCGACGAAGCCACGATAGGGAAACTTCGCAGCGTCAAGTGGTTCTTCGACTGCGGCGACGACGATTTCCTGCTGGACCTCTCGGTTGCCCTTTACCAGAAGATGAGGGCTGCCAAAATCAAGAGCGAACTCCGCGTACGCGACGGCGTGCACAACTGGGAATACTGGCACCTGGCGCTCAGGACGGCGCTGCCGTTTGCCTCAAGGAACTTCGAGCCCTGACCTTGACAAAGGACGGTTTTCCAGACAATACCGGGAATGCCTTCCTGCAAGCCTTTGTCGTGGGCGTATTTGATCTTGTTCCCTACGGCGTCTGGCACTCTGCTTGAACCCTTGCAATCAGCTCTTCCGGAATTCCATTCTTCCTCATGGATTCAATCATATTTTCCATGCCTTCCTGGCGGCCCTGTTCACGGCCCATGTCGCGGGCGTATTGGATCTGGTTGCGTATATCTCGTTCCGTGGTCATGTCGTTGTGGTATTTGATCTTGTCTTCGGATGTAAATTTAGACAAATTCGCGGAAGAAAACAAAAGGTCGAAGATTTCTCCCTGCAGTTCGGCAGGCCTCTCCTTCAGCGACGAGAGGTTGTCCAGCGCCCAGCCGACCTTCTCCACAAGGGAAGAATCAGCCTTCAGATGGCACTTGGGCACTTCCAGGAAGACGTAGTGAAGGTCATCGGTCATCTTCTCGCCTGTGGTCTCCTCTGCAAGGGAGTACCTGTAGAGGAACCGGTCCGAGCCTTCGTGGAGCGAGAACCGCATGATGCCGATGAAATACACCGGCAGGAACCGGTAGCTGTCACCGCCCTGCTGCAGCTGCCTCTGGACGGCGAAAGTGGAGTTGAACACGGCCCTGTCATAGAAGTAATGCTGCCCGCTCTGCTGCACTTCCACCACGAACCTCCGGCCTGCCTTGTCGCAGCACTCCACATCCACACGGATGCTCTTCCCTTCAGGGTTCTGGTTGGTGCTCTCCTCAGAGACGTAGTCGATGGAGACGATCTCCCGCTCGGGAATCATCGCCTGAAGGAAGAGGAGCATCAGCCGCTTGGCGTTCCCGTACTCCTTGAAGGCTCGCTTGAACCACCTGTCCATCAGGATGTTGGCATACTTGCCAATAGAAATGTTTTCCATGAAAAGAAAAGTTCAAGCATAGGTCGACGGAAAAGCAGCCGGGCTCAGAATGTCCTTTCCCTCCGGCCCGATCACACACGATATCAGGCCCGGCCGGTAACAAAGATTGCAACAAAAACCTTATCGGAAACACCTGTGGCAGCGATTCCGGTGAAGAATTTTCTGTTTCTTTATGGTTTTACTTGTTTTTTAAAAATTCCGGGCACCACCGCCGGAATATACTGGATCCGGCAGCTGGGCGCTGCGGGGAGGTAAAGGCGGACCGGGAGTGACGAAGGGCCGAGAACCAGGGTATAGCCGCCATGAACTTCACATGTGATTTAATTGGATGCGTACACTGAGGCGAAAAGCACCGGCAGAAGAAAGAATAACGGATGTCTCATACTTGACCCCTACCTTACTTTTCTTTTTCCTCCTGTAATGCAGATGAGAGTAGTGAAGATTGAGCCTATCGGGCACCACCAGGTCCATGCGATGTAATTGGCGCCGAAGAGTTCCTTCTGGAACATCAACGGAATGACTATCAGCATGCCTGCCACAAGGGCGGCGATGACGCTGCGGCTGTTGCCGCGTTTGGAGAAGATTGCCGTGAGGAAAACTCCAAGCATTCCTACGTAGGCGAAGCACATTACCCCGAGAGAAAAGTCCACCAGGTTGAGCCCGCTGCTGCGTTGCATTACGCATGTGAGCACGGCGAATGCTGTGAGCAGCGCACCCATGAGCGCCGCCATCCAGCGTGAAGAAGCAATCTGTTCGCTGTCCTGCTCCAGGGCCTTGCCGCGACGCCGGCTGAAAGGCAGCCAGAGGTCCGCCACGAAACTCGAAGCCATTGAGTTTATGGCGGAATTGAAACTGGAGAGGGCCGCTGCAAGCAGTCCCGTTATCATGAGGCCGCGGAGTCCCGTGGGTATATGGTTCTTGATGTACTGCGGAAACACATCGCGGGCGTCGGAGAAGAAACCTTCGCTCAAGGCCCCGTCGGAACTGGGGCTGTGGCTGTATTTAACCCATAGCAGAAGTCCTATGAAAAGGAAAATAAGGACTGTCGGGAGCGTTAGCAATTGCGATGCGACGAGAGAGCGTCCTGCCTTCCGGACATCCTTGCAGGCAAGCTGCCGCTGGACGAACTCCTGGTCGGTAGTGAACTGTGCAATCTTGAAAACAGCCACGCCTATGAGGCCTCCGAGTATCGTATATGGTTTGCTGAAATCCAGCGAAGGATCAAAAACCTGCATCTTGCTTCCGGGAACCCAGCCAAAAAGCGTCCCGTCGGCTGCGAGTCCGGGTGCCGCACCGGCAGATGCAGGGGCCTTGACCATGCCCCCGGACGTGAGCGAATGCCATACTTCCGTAAGGCTGAGGCCACCGAGGTCGCAGGCTACCATCACAAGGGCCAAAAGGCCGGTGAATATCAGCAGGAGCGTCTGGAACGTGTCGATATACAGCAGCCCCTTTATGCCGCCCATCATCGTATAGAATGTGGAGACCAGCCCGAGTATGAGTATGCTCCAGACCATGAAATGGAATTGTATGCTCCCGAAGGCTATGACGCTTATGGCGATTGCGGCTATGAAAAGCCTGCTCCCGGATGTGAACAGCTGCCCGATCAGGAACATGACCGATGTGGCTTTTCTGGAGGGCTCCCCGAAGCGTTCGCCTATGAATCCGTAGATGGTAATGGTTCTGGCATTGTAGAGTTTAGGAAGGATGAGGGCGGCCACCACGCATCCTCCAAAGACGGCCCCCACAAGGTTCATCACATAGGTGAGGTTGGAATTGAAGCCCAGCTCCGGCGAGCCCACGAATGTCCCCGCGCTTATGGAGGTGCCGGTGGCGGCGATGGCAACAAGCCAGCCCGGCATCGAACGCCCGGCCAGGAAGTAATCCTCCATGTTCCGGTTTTTCCTGGAGAAAAACCAGCCTGTTCCGATGAGGGCCCCGAGGAACAGCGCCACTATGAGCCAGTCTGCAACAGTCATAACTCAATCATAACCTTCATCGAGGCGGTACGGTTCCGTGCGATATATTTGTAGGCCTTGTCGTACTGGTCGAAACTGAAACGGTTGGAGATAAGGGGCTCCAGCTTCAAGCTTCCGGAGGCGATGTTCCGCACGGTGCATACAAAATCCTCATGCCTGTACATCATGGTTCCTACGAGATTGAGTTCGTGTTCCCCCAGATAGAACATGCTCAGGGCCGGGTCCTTGGCAAATACCGCCACTACCACTATGGTGCCGCCTTTCTCAATCGTTTCCATGAGACTGCGTATGCTGCTTTCAACCCCGGCCACTTCAAATCCCACCTGAAAACCTTCGTCGCCGAAGACTTCCTTCACGGCATCCTTGAGGGGCGTCATGGAAACATTGGCAGTATAGTGTATGCCGCACTGCCTGGCGATATCCAGACGCAAGTCGCTTACATCGGTGATGAGCACTTTCTTCGCACCTGCCGAGATGACCGCCTGGGCTACCAGGTTACCTATGGTTCCAGCGCCCGACACGACCACGTTCTTTCCGCGGAGATCTCCGGCACGGGCAGCTGCGTGGGCCCCCACGGCCGCCGGCTCAACCATGGCGCCATAGTCCAGAGGCATGTCGTCCGGAAGAAGCACGATACGGTCGTCATCCACCACGAAGTAATCCTGCGCGGCGCCGTCGGCCTGGAAGGCCTGCACCCTCAGGTGCTCACAAACATTGTACTGTCCCCGACGGCAGGGGGCACATTCCCCGCATACCAGCTGGGGCCTGGCGGTTACTTTATCACCCGGTTTGCAGACGGTGACGTCCGCTCCGGCTGCCGTGACTATGCCCGCATATTCATGCCCTTGTACCACCGGGTAGAAAGTGGCGGGGTGCTGCCCGAAATAAGAGTGGATTTCGCTTCCGCAAATTCCGATGCGTTTTATGTTCACCAGAACCTCATGCGGCCCCAGTCCTTCCGCCTTCGGGGCGGGCACTTCCCGGAACTCGATATGTTCCGGCTCAAGTAGTACAGCCTGTCTCATCTCATCAGTTTCAGAATGGAAAGGTCGGTGAGTATGAGCGGATAATCCACGCAGAAAAGCGGCTGGAACGTTTCCACGCCGTGAGGATACATGCGTTTCAGTGCCGAAGCGTCCCAGACGGTGCGTCTCACCGGGTCGATAATAATGGGGACGGTGAATTTGGAACTCACTCCGGTTACCACCTGAAGCATACCTTTAAGGGGATGGGCGTTTAGATCCAGGTGCTCCTTCTGCCAGAAAGCAAGCACCGGAATCCCTTTTTTCTTGAGGCTCACGGTCTCAATGGCGTTATATGCCAGGAGCGAAGTCATCGTGCGCTGCGTCTTTGGCGTAGTGAAACGTATGAAATTCTCCGGGGCCGGCTCGATGTCCTCCAGAAGCGAAGCGAGCAGCTGCATGGTATAGTAGCCGGGTTTGGGCTTGTTCTCACGCCCGTTTATTACGCCGTAGTACTGGTCGCTGCCGTCCGGATAGTAGGAAAGGAAGTCGGTAACGGAGAAAATGCTTGACATCTCGGCGCCGCATGCGGCGTCCATCATGAGCCTCCTGGCGATGAACTTGGCCTGTCCGTATTCGCCGAGTTTTCCGTAGGCTTCAAGTGCAGGACCGGTAGGATAGCCGCTTTCTCCCTGCCAGATGCGGACAGGCTTGCCGTCATGACGGACGAAAAGGGCCTTTGTCTGGTCCAGCGACATCCGGAGGTTCTCTTCGGGCGTGCGGTTGTAGACGTGATAGTTGAAGATGTCTATCACGTCCGCTATTCCGGCCTCGGCAAGGGCCGGCCGCCAGGCGCTGCCGGTGTGGCAAAGGTCGATGGAGATGAGTGCATCCGGAATCACCTTGTGGATTTCGTCGGCCGTGACGCGGACGAAGTCGGCAAAATCGTGCGCCGCTTTCTCCACTCCGTAAAGGGTGCCCGCCCTCTGGGCCTGGTAGAGCCAAAAGCCCTCGGGTTCGTTCCACACCTCCCAGACCGTCACCCGCCCCTTGAAATGCTTCGCAAGCGCCCTTACATAGCGGAACCAGCCCTTCATGGCCTCTTCGCCATGGTAATAAGGCGATTCGCCCACATAGCCGCGAGGGCGCCCGGGAGCGATTTCCCCTTTGGCGGCAGCTACGGCGAGCAGTGAATCGTACTGTGCGCACGGCGTGTAGTGAGGATGGCCGAAACTCACGGAAAACCATGTCTCTATGCCCTGTGCGGACAGGCCGTCCACCACCTCGTCCAGCCACGCGAAATCGTACTTTCCGACCTTTTTCTCGCATTTCATCCATCCTGTCTGGCAGCGGGCATACTTCACGCCGCTCTCACCGAGCAGATCGAAGGTCTTTGACGGGTCGAACGTGTCGCGGTCCAGGGTTTCAAAACCAATTCCCACGAAACCTTTACCTATGTCGCGGCTGTGCCTGTGGGGAATGGGCTGGCTGATTTTCCTGAGCCCCGGTATTCCTGCAAGAGGATCCGGCGTGTCGGAAAAGGCGGATTGCGCCTGCATCAGTGCAACGGGACATGACAGAATGGTGATTGCAATGAGTTTTTTTAGTGCAGCGTTCATCTTACTCTGGCAAAATGTCCGACAGGACCACTTGGTAGAGGCCCATGCGGTTGAAATTCATATAAACTTTTCCTTCGCTTATGCACACTGACTGCGGCTCGCAGTTTGAAGGCATGACGGTCGAAAGGTCCGTAAGGGAAACCGTCTTCCCGGTTTCCAGATCGTATCCGGTCACCCCTGTCGAGATTCCGTCACGGTCCGGGCTGACGCCATGGCTTAAAAGCAGCACTCCGTCGAAGATGCAGGCGCCCTGGTAGATCGGTTCGTAACGGTCCAGGACATATTCCCTGAGGACGTCCTTTTCCGTGAATGTGACATCCCCGCCGTACGGGGGCGGCAGAGGAAATTCATAGATGTGGAAACGGTTGTCCGGCGCCTTTATGTCCAGATCCTCCCTCTGCATGTAAACTATCCGGGAACGCGCCGTATCCAGGACGGCCTGCGATCCTCCGTACCCGTTGTCAAGGCTGAAGGTGATGGTCTGTACCCACTGCGAGCCCGTGGGATAGACCTTCTCCACATAACAGGCTTTGGTTGTGAGGTCTCCCGATACGTACATGAGACCGTCGGGGCCGAAGTTCACATTGCCTCCGTGAAGGGTGGGATGGGCGCAGCCGAGCATGAAGGATCCGGTTTGCCGGCAGGTCTTCATGGACCAGGTGCGGCACAGACCTCCGTCATTCACGACATACGCCGTTTCTCCGCTGATGGAGAAGGCCTGCATCGAATGGCCGTCTATCCTGTTGGTTATATGGAAAAGACGGTTGCATGCCGGTTTCGCAAGGTTATTCCGGGCTTCGGCTATTACGCTGCGGTAATGTCCGCAAAAATCCGTCCATCTGTAATACGGCCCGCTTGAGGCTTCCAGCGGAAGAGTGAGCGGCTCGTTGTTCAGGAGAACCTTGACGAGCACTTCCGGATTGCGCCTGCTGCGGTAGAGCACCATTTCCAGGTGAGATGCCATGGGGATGCGCCAGTTCTGCCATACGCACGCCACATCCGGCCAGTCTCGGGCGCACCCGCTCCACTCGGGAAGCCCCATCAGAGACAGCAGGCCCATCAGGGGCATGTCGTGGCCGAAGCGAAGTTTCACCGACGGCTTGTCAGAGGCGATGGCCGCCTCCGCCCCGTCCAGGAAATCTTCCAGAAGGTGCCACATCAGAAGAGGCTGGCGCCGGTTCCCTTCGAGTCCGGGACCTTCATCCATATAGAATATGATGTTTTCCGCTTCCCAAAGGGAACAGAGCTCATCGGCGGTAAAGAAGCCTGAAAAGTCGGATCCTTCAAAATCCATCGAGGACGAAAGACCGCTCACAAAGTACAGGTCCATCGCAAACCGCATCGGGGAACAAAAGTCCCGTATATCGGCCGGTCTCTTGAAAAACCTTGAAGCAAACTCCGGGGCGATGAACAACTCACTGCGATACTGCTCCCAACTCCGCATCCACGTCTGGCCGTCGAGTATCCTCAGGCATTCGGCATCAAGCTCGGGATTGTCCTTGGAATATGGATTGAGCATGGGAAGATATGTTGCCGAGGCGCTGCTGCGGATTGCGAGTGAAGGCCTGCGCCGCACCAACTCCTCCGTGAAAGAGGCCATGCTCATAACGCAGCGGGGCGACGTGGTGGCTATGGCTTCGATAGCGGCGTCCCGGACAAAGACCCCCGGATAATCCTCAACCATGTCGGCGGCAATCTGCATGTGCTGGGCCCTGCCCTTGAAGGTGAGGTCCCCGGAATGGTTCCTAAGCAAGGGGAACACCTTCCCGTACATCCTCCGGAGGGAATCTCCTGCCGGAGTCAGGTTGCCATTCGCCGCAGCGCCCTCGAGGACGTCGTGCAGGCGCTGATACACCGCCGGATTCGTGGCGTATCGGGACCCATGCCGGCCGTAGTGGCTGACGGCGAATGCCCTGTATCCCTTAGGGGGTCCCGGAGAGACGTCGCGGTGAAGGGGCCTGACGCTCTGCGTGCCGCCCGTACGCTCCGGGACGGAAAGGGTCACTCTCCGTATGGAGTCCCTGCACTGCCCCATCCCTGGGGCAGTTGCAAGGACAAGCAGCAATATTGTCGTCAGAGAAAATCGCATCACGCGAATATAGCAATTATTTTCGGGCTTCAATTTTGAAAATCATGAAGCGGTTCGCACCTGCGGGAGTGGTATTGTACGGATACAGTTTGATCTGCGTATTGCTGTCCGCTCCGGAGATGCTGAAGGTAAAATGCGACACAGGCTTGTCCAAATCCGCGTTGACAGCCTTCGGACATTCGGATTCCACAATCTTATAGACTTTATTCCCTGATTCAAAAGCGGAGGCAAGGCTCTTGCTGCTGCCGGTTCCCACTATGACGCTTCCCCCGGAGAAGGTGCCGGATCCGAGTATCTCTACGGCAATCGGGCCGTTGGCGTTACCTCCGAAATGAGATACGTCCACGTACAGCGTAAGGGCGGTACTTCCAGTGAGGGCGGAAAGCGCCGGAGTCGTAACCGAACCGTTGATACTGCTGGCGGAAACCTGGATGCAACCTGCCATTTCGGCACAATACTCGATGCTCCATCCTTCCATATCCCTGTTTTTCAGATAGGCTGCAGGAGCCAGGGTTCCTCTTCCGCCGGAGCTTGAATCGAAGTATCCGTAGCCTCTTTGAGTATACGTTTTTGTGTCACTTCCCGCCTCGGTTCCGTCGCTGACGCTCGAGGGAGCCTTGACGGCCGCCCTTGCATTGTAGTCGCCTCCCCATACGAACAGGTCGAAGTTCTGGGAAAGAATCAGACCGTCATCGGATATGACCTTTTCCAAATAGTATTTTGGCGTATCGGAACTGAGATCGACCTTTACATACAGGGACGCGGATGCCGCCATATTGAGCCAGAAATCGTTTCCTGAAGGGCTCATGCGCCCGACAGACTTGTTGACGGAATAAACCCTGGTGGAACCCTCTCCGTTTGTGGATATGCTGTAATACGGCATGCATGACTTGACGTTGTTCACCAAGCCCACGCCTCCGTTGCCGGAGTAATCCATGAATCCGTATCCGGTGCCGTCAATGCTGATGGTGAAGGAACCGGTGGCGGGAACGGGGAATGTCCCTTCAAACACATCGGAATTCGGAATCCTGGTCATGGGTGAGGGTGACTCGCCTGAAAGGCAGAACTTTACCTCCCTTGAAAGGTCCATGTCCGCATCGCTTCCCGGAATCGTGGTAATCTTCCCGCGTACCACCTTGAGGGTATTGACGGTAGTGCGGCTCTTCACTCCCTGGGAGGTTTTGTAAGTCAGCGTGAACCCTTCTATGTCACCCGGCCAGGCAGTCATATAATAGGTCCCCGGAGTGAAGTACGATCCCTCAGAGGGAGACAGCCTCACGAAATTGCGCAGCGTGGTCGCCTCAGGTGCGCTGTGGTCGTAATAGACGTTGGCGGTTCCGGCGACAAGCTGGCTTGAAGAATTCGCCTTGAGTTCCACCTGGGACACGTCGCTTCCGCTGATTGAAATGCGGATGAGCCCGGTGGCCTGGCTGAAGGTAAGCCCTCCTGTAACATCGCCGGTAGCAGTCATGACCACCAGCCCGTCATCGAAGGAATCCTTGACTCCCTTCTGGGC
>JAEEGI010030815.1_pt1 | contig 10066 bp, 6 predicted proteins | sample 8958751 | NCBI WGS metagenome assembly JAEEGI01 (sample SAMN16246545, study PRJNA631951) | gut metagenome | biome: gut microbiome; feature: rumen; material: KS-attached | host: Bos | place: Iran: Karaj | collected 2018-10 | reverse complement strand
AAACAAATAGCGCTGGATTTTCATCTGACCTGCTGCTTAGGTAATTCTGCAGATGGATTTTTGCTCTTGCGTCGAAGTATACCCGCCGCTGCTTATTGCCTTTTCCGAGCACAATACATTCTCGATTGGTAAAATCAATATCGTCTCGGTTCAACAGCACCAGCTCTCCGACGCGCATTCCGGTGGACGCAAGGAAATCGATCAGCGCAAGATCGCGTATTGTCTCGCAGTGGTCACGCATGATCTCTAGTGCCTCATCTGAATACGTTTCTTTTACCGTTTTGCAAGTCTTGACTTTGTGAATCCGTCTGACGGGGCTCTTTATGATGTAATCCTCATCTTCGAGCCATGCAAAGAAGCTGGAAAGAATGCGCCGCACGTTGTCGATCGTTGTTTTGCCAGCATCACTATTCGATTGGTATTCGTCCAAGTACAAGCGAAGATCGTCGGTTGTTACCTGCAGGACTTCTTTTTTGATCGCATCAAAAGCATTTCGTAAGGTGGATGCGTAATAACGAATAGTCTTTTCCGAACAGCCTTCTACACGCTTTGCCGCCAGAAACAGCTGAATGTGATCCACATTCGGTTGCTTGCTTGGTTCTTGCAGGCACGTCATTAAGACCGCATGCAGCTGTTTCATCTGGCTGTTATCAAGGTGCGCGAGCATCTGCTGCTCAATTTTGGTAATCATCTGACTTGTCATGTTGGTTTTCTCCTTTTTACCAACATCCTTCGCCATGTAGATTGATTGATTATTATCCAAGCTCCTGCTGAATAAGTGTTTTTTGTGCGTTGGCTATATATCCTAACGCTTGCTGGGCTTCAAATTTTGATTTATCGCTCTGGCTAACAAATCTTTCGAAAGCTATTTGCTGCTCTGCTGGCGGTATTGGAATCGTATACGCATGCACCACCTTTTCGGTAACAGCAGGATAATTTGCACCACTGGCTTGTGACACCATTGCATTTGTGAAATCCGATCCGGTTACAACGCCCCACATATATCCGGTTCGTACACCAGTACACCTCAGTACACAAAATCCCGTGGATCCCACAACATTACTATCACTACACTCATTTATAGCTATATTCTGAAGATTTGGTCTAACCGTTGAATACATTATATCTCCAGCCTTAAGCACATACTGCGCTCTAGACGGGGCATCTTTTAGGATATACGGGGTTAATGCAGTAACTGTTTTGCTCGTGTTATCTATGGAGGATATGTCCAAATACTGAATCTCATCAGTCGCTTCAAACACTTTTGCTACTCGTTTTATATCCTTATCTATTACCTCGCCGATGGTTTTTTCAGGGTACCCCTTTCCCTTGAACATCTCGATAAATTGCGATTTCACGAGTTCGTCTGTTTTAGCAATAAGGTTCTTGTAGGCTTCCTTTGTTCGTTCCATTGCCCACAAAATATCGACAATTTGTTTTTGAATATCTGGTGGTGGAAGCAAGAATTCAAAGTCCTTCAACTGATTCCACTTTATACGTCTTGTTAATGATCCTGTTGAATTTGACACAATGAATTTCCACAGCTTTTTGCTATATAAAACAGCAATCAGGTAACCATCGACAATCTTATTGGGCTTTTCTCGAATCGTCAGAATATCGGCAGAGCAGATTCCTTCAAAATCAGCTCTCGGCGCACGCTCTCTAAAATCGCTACCATAAAGGCTTCTTCTTACAAGCAAATAGTCTCCGGCTTTAAAAATCTTTTGCGCCGAATGTATTTTTTTAGCATCCTGTTTGCGTGAAATAGTGAAGGCAAACCCGTCTATGCAATCGGATCCGATATACCAATCGTAATCTGAATTTGACGGATCATCCACTCTTTCAGAATACTCGTCTGCAACATCTGATAGCTTCACTAGCTTCCAGTTGGTCTTATCGTAACCCTCATAGGTGATACCGTGCTCAATAACCACATTTTCTTGTGCTTCCTCATCGAACGCTTTGTATTCTCGATGCGTTGCTGCAGACGATGAAATGAATGCATCAAGATTATCGGAGAAATCACCGTCATCTGATTCTCCATCACTGTTAACATATAGCTTTATGTTTAGATTTCCTTCGTTTCTTATGATTTCATCTATTGTTACACGACGCGAGAAGTTAGAAATATCAGCATTTCCAAAGTAAGCATCTGTTATTCTTTTAATATCTTCTTCGAACAGATAGTTTTGTGACTGAACTTTGTGAGTGCATTTTTCAGCTTCAATAAAAAGAACTGTCCGTTTATGCATATCTGGTTTTTGAGATCGCAAAATCAGAATACACGATTCTAGTCCGCTATTATAAAAGAGATGCCTACCTAATCCAATAACCGCATCCACACAATCGCTTTCAATAATTGCGCGTCGTATCTCTTTTTCTTCGTTCCGATTAAGGACACCATGGGGCAAGAGGATTGCTGCACGTCCTGACACCGGTTTTAACGAAGCAATAATGTGTTGAATAAACGCATAGTCAGCTCGCGACTGCGGAGGAGTACCGAATCTATTTCGACCATACTTATCTGTTTCAAAAGCAGCGCGATCCCACTGGCTAATAGAATATGGCGGATTGGCGAGAACAATATCAAATTGCTTCAATTTACCTCCATCTATGAAAGACGGAGATTTTAACGTGTCATCGTTTATGATATGAAAATCCTCTATTCCATGAAGGAAGAGGTTCATTCGTCCTATTGCACTCGTAAGCTGGTTGATTTCTTGACCATATACCTGCAGATTTCTCCACTCTTTGCCTTTTGACTTCAAGTGCGCTATGCATGAAATGAGCATACCTGCGCTGCCACAAGTCGGGTCGTAAACAGACTCTCCGCTTTGCGGCTGAAGGATTTCTGTCATCAAGTGAACGACAGTTCTGTTGGTATAAAACTCTTGAGCAGTGTGTCCGCTATCATCTGCGAACTGTTTAATTAGGTATTCATAACCGTTGCCAAGTTCATCCTCCGGACAGTTTGCCAATGACAGCGTTTTAGACGAGAAATGATCCAGGAGATCCTTTAGGAGGCGATCCGGCAGACGGTTTTTATTCGTCCAAGCTCCGTCGCCGAAAATTCCGGTCATCTTTTCGCCGTTTGCTTTTTCAATTTCTTTGAAAGCGGACACGATCGCTTTTCCGACATCTTCCGTTACTTGACGGACGTCGTTCCAATGGTGCCCCTTCGGCACAATGAAAGTGTGGAGTTCGTTCTCTGGGTAAAGATCGATGTCATCACCGTATTCAGCTTTGGCTTTTTCGGGTTCTTCATCATAAACGTCGCAACTACGTTTGACGAACATCAGCGGAAAAATGTACTGTTTATACGCGCCTGCATCGATGTTCGTGCGAAGCAAAACAGCTGATTGCCATAAATATGACTTCAATTCCTCAGTGGTCATTCTTTCAGCCATCGATGTATCCTCCGTTTTTCAGAAGTTGTGTGAGCTCCGCTTCGCTGTTCTGAACCTCTTTCAGTGCTGCAAAGAACTCTGCTCTAATTTTCTTTGGATCAATTGGCGGTGCTGCTTTTTTCTCGATATAAGTGTTTACAGAAAGAGTGAATTCTTTTGCTTTTATTGTATCGAGATCAACGATCGCGCACTTATCAATAACGTTTTCATAACCTTGCCAGAGCTGATACACCTGATCCGTATCAGCTTCTGTCATCACGTTTTTGGCACGCTGCGCTGTGTAGATGTTTGTCGCGTCGATCATACAGATCTTTCCACGATGGGCGAGTGGCTTGTTGTTGTTCAAAAACAGAATACATGCTGAAACGCCTGCACCATAGAACAGGTTGCCAACCAACGTCACGACGCATTCGACTGCATCTGTTTCGATCATCTTTCTGCGGATTTCGCCTTCGCGTCCTCCGTGGAAAAGCACACCTTGCGGCATAACAACAGCGCATCTGCCTTTGCCGGGACGCATTGATTTGTACATGTGCTGCAGCCATGCATAATCAGCATTTGAGTCAGTCGGGCTACCCCAGATATTCCGTCCCCACTGATCGTTTTCAAATATCTCTGCTCCCCAGTGATCCAGCCCGAAAGGAGGATTTGCGAGGACACAGTCAAATTGCTGTAACTGACCGTTGTGAATAAACACTGGCTTGCGCAGCGTGTCTTCGCGTACAATTTTGAACTCTTTAGCCCCATGCAGGAACAAGTTCATTCTGGCGATTGCAGACGTAGAAAGGTTCTTTTCCTGACCGTAAATCTTACCGTAGGATGCCTTTTCATCATCCATGTTTCTTATAGCTTCTATGAGCATACCGCCAGTACCGCACGCCGGGTCATATACGGATTCGCCGGACTTCGGGCTGAGCATACGCACCATCAGCTTTACAACCGAGCGAGGCGTGTAAAACTCACCCGCGTTTTTCTTGCTCATATCAGCGAATTTTTTGATGAGGTATTCGTATGCGTCACCCATCACATCGGCAGAATAATTCTTGTTTCCAACGGGAAGTGCCGACATGTGTTCGATCAGGTCTTTCAGCCTCTCGTCGTCCAACTTTGTTTTATCCGTCCAGTTGGCATCGTCGAACGAGGAGAAAAGCCCTGCCATTGTATCGGGGTTTGCGTGTTCGATACCCATCATCGCGTCAACGATGGCTTTGCCGACGTCTTCGCTCGTATTTCTCACATCGCGCCAGTGACAGCCCTCCGGAATTACAAACGTGTGCAATTCCTCCTCCGGATAAAGGTCGATGTCCTCTCCGTATTTCAGTTCATTGTCTGCCGTTTCTTCGTCGTAAACATCGGAAATCCGCTTAAAAAACAAGATCGGTATGACGTAGGCTTTGTAATCGTCCTGATCGATGGGTCCACGCAGAATGTTGCACGCTTCATAGAGGTGGTTATAAAGGGCGTTTGCTGTTGTTTCTTTGTCTTCTTTTTCGCCATAATGCATCGCTTCGTCTGTAACGCGCATTGCATCAGTCATTGCATCTGCTCGTGTTGATGGAGCGTCTTCTGTTTTGATTGCAAAAGCAACTGGTCTCGAAATACCTTTTCCTGCATCTTTTTCTAGGATTATGCCATACTTTGATTCAAAAGCATTGAGCGTAGACAACTGCGCGGCATCGAGGAATGTTAATGCGAGTTTTCTGATATCGGCAGGAATCCCGTAATATGCTTCTGCAATGCTTCCAGTAATAGCAGCGATAGTATCACTGTCGCCACCGATGGAGATTGCGTTTCTAATTGCGTCTTCAAAGCTGGTTGATTCGAAAAACGCCTCCATTGCCTGCGGAACTGTTCCTTGGCATGATTCGTCAAACTGGAAAGTTGCTCGGATATCATCGAGTTTGAAATTTATTTTATAATAGTTTCTGTTGATGAAGTCCTGTATATCGAGCATACTGCTGCCGTTTCTCGCCATGAAAATGGCTACGGTGGTTGCTTCTGCGCCCTTAATTCCTTCGGGATGATTATGTGTTGTAGCAGTAACCATCATCGAAAGCTGCTTTGCTTCATTCAATGACTTTGCTGCATAGGCGCAAGGGCTCACACGCATAGCAGCGCCGTTACCCCAGCTGCTATACGGTTGGGGATTGCTGCTTGTCAACCAATGACGAAACCGCCCACCATAACCGCCGTCGGGATAGCGCCTACCAAACTCTTGCATTCTTTTGACCGTATTGATGAAAAGCACGTTTTCATCACCATTGCAGTCGAGAATCGCCTGTGCAATGGCAAGAGTCATTATGCTGTCATCTGTCGGTTTGCATCCTCTTATGTGTGAAAGAAATTCGAAGTCCTTACTTCTGTGGTTATGCCACTCGAATCTGGATCCAACGATATCTCCGATAATTGCTCCTAACATGTTTAGCCCTCGCTTATCCTTGAATCTTGTTAATGTGTTCCTTATATTCTTCTATTACGCTGTCTGGTGAAATGATTCGCATCTTCTCGGCAAACTGCGCCACCCAGCCGAAGAACGTTGGACTGATCTGAACGTGTACCGTTGCTGCGCATGTTATCTCGTTGACAGTCATCATAGATGTGTCCTCACCGAACTTATCGAGCACGGGTCCAATTAGCGTTTTGTCAAACTGAATCAGTACATCCACAAGTTCACCGCCATACATCTTGAATGCCTGCTCGGTAAACTCAGCAACTCCGGTAATTTTTTCCTGTGCTGCATCAGATAGAACTGATTCTTCAACTACCTCAACCTGGTCCATCCTATCAAGCCGGTAATTTGCTGTTTTATCTGGATGCCTTGTGCTGTAAGTCATAAGATAGTAATTGTCTTCGTTCAATATCATTGCGATCGGTTCAACATAGTATCGTTTCTTCTCACCATTATCTTTGCACTGATAGATGCGTTCCTTCTTTTCATTAAGGTAAAAATAGAAAAACGCGACTTTCTTCTTTTTACGGATAGCTTCCTCAATGCTGTCAACAATATAAAGTATTTTTTCGTTACTATGTTTTCGCGTATTGAAGCAGACCATATTTCTTTTCAGCAACTCAGCACGATAAGATCCGCCGAGCGCAGTTATCTTGTCGATTAAATCTCTGGTCTTCTTTTCAGTAACGAAACTTGCTGCTTGAACGGCGTCCATAAGTATCTTCAGTTCTGGAATAGAGAACTCCCTTTCCGGAACATAATAATACCGTTCGTGATCCTTCTTGTACGAGATTATTTCAAATCCGAATTCGGTCAGGGCATCTATGTCTCTTTCAATTGTTCTTATACTGACTGGGACACCTTGTTCTGTAAGACGTTTGCAAACTTCTGCCTTTGATAAAGGTCGATCTTCGTCTGTATCTTTTTGGAGTAACTCGTATAGTTTCAGCAGCTTTATCTTGTTGCTGTTTTCTGCCATGGTTGCTCCTCCTTCTTTAGAGCATATTTGTACTTATAAAGTATAACATATTTTTGCGAAAAAATCAATAGTCTGACGCGACAAAACTGTCGCGGTCAGTGCCATAATTGTTAATTTTCATCCTTGATTTCTCGAATTCACCAATTCGCGATAAGATAACCGGTTGTTGTCTATTGAAAAGAAAGCAGCCGCTTCGTTCTAAAAATAGCGAGAAAACATTAAACCGGATCAATCTTTGCACATCATTGTGGTATCGTGTTTAATTCACATTCTTTCAGTTTATTCTCTTTTTTTCAGTCGTTATCTCTCTTAATGTGTTTATTTCTCCTGGCTCATGATGACCGGTGGCATAGTCCATCGAACAGGCAGACTACTCCCTTGGCGATGATATTTTAATCGATGTAATGACTAATGGTTATAACGGCTTCCGTATGGTTTGTGTATTATTTCACTTTCGTCGGCTATACTGGTAGTGATAGGGACAAACCAAAAGGAGGTCGAGATATGAAGTATGATTCCATAGGCGCTAATATGCGCATGTTCCGTATGGAAAAGAATTTACGACAGGAAGATATTGCAGAGCGAGCCGGGTTGAGCGCAAACTATATAGGCATGATAGAACGTGGAGAAAAGATACCGTCACTTGAAAAGTTTATTGCTATATGCAATGCGCTTCACGTTTCGGCAGATCAGATACTGGCTGATGTTTTGGACACTGGGTACCATGTCAAATCATCTATGCTGACCGAAAAGATATCAAAACTCAGCAAGCAAGACAGAGAAAGGCTATACGCAGTTATAGACGCTATGATCAAACATCCTTGATTTTTCAACCGGATAATTCAAAGTTCTCCGTTTTCGGCGAACTTTTTTATTTTGCCTACACGGTTCTTGCTTTTTCGACACGAAACCCGAATATAATAACTAATGGTGATTATATCACACTATCAGTTATTTACGGAGGAAATCAAAATGAAGGTTATTCTGAAAAAAACGGCAAAGGAATTCGGTGTTCCGGTATCGGAGGTAAGAAGCGAGATTGACAAAGCGATTGAAATCGGTTTGTCAGATCCGGATCCTGCGGTTCAGGAGAAATGGAAGACAATTCCGTGCAAAGGCGATAAGCCGACGGCAGAGGAACTTATCGCCTGGGCGTATTCACAGATAAAAAATCAGAGTGTTTCATAAAAATGTGCCATCGCATCGACAGGAGCCGGTGCGATGGTTTTATTTCGCGCACTTATACAGATTCGATGATTTCCCGCCGTCCGGACGTCTGCGCGGAGAAACGTCAATATACCCTTTCTTTTCAAGGACGGCGAGAGCGCGCTTCACCGTAGATTTGCTTACGGAGCATTCGGCGGCGATGGTTCCGTGCGACGGGAAACAGCTCTCGTTTTTGCCTTGATGCTTACAAAGGCAGTGGTAAATGAGTTTTTGTGCAGCGGACAACTCGTAATCATCAAACACCGTCCACGACCGATGCATCCTGTATCTCTCCTTCTCGGTTGAATACTACTTCCTTTCGCTCTGCCGCAGTTAGATTGGAATCCGACATTGTCTCGCCTCCGGTATGGGAACCTGGTTTACCTTTTGTTTTCGTCCTCTCCTGCGTTTGTCTGCGTATCGTCTTTTGTCCAGGAGGATATTTTTCGTGGCGATCATCAAGCACTTCGTCGGTCAGCCGATCACCGGCGCTGCGTGAAACCGCGTATTGCTTGACGATCTCAGCTTCCAGAATATCCTGCCGCGCATATGACACTTTTCTGTTTCCTTTGTCGGATACCGTGTAGATATCTTCAGGAAAAACGATCCCCCATTTGAAGAACAGTTTCAGGCGTACCTGCATAGGATAGAAGCCGGTTTTCATAACGACAAAGGTTCCTTTCGGAAGCGATTTCAGTTCGTCCGGCGTCAGCAGAGCACGTTCTATCATCTGCAGACTTTGAGAAGGATCGTTTTTTCCACGGCTGACTGAGCCGGACTGAACGGTCTTGCTGCCGAGCGCTTTCGATAGCACCTGCGCTGATTCGCTGTTCGGTGCAAAACCGCCGAACACGGTGAGCTGCGTATTGTCTGTTATGATCTCGCACCCTTCTTTGCCGTAGTTCTTCTGTAGCTGTGCGAATGACTGAATGATAGCCACAATAGACATTCGCCTCGATCTCGATGCAGAAAACATCATTTCGGCGGATTCGATCTTCGGAATTGTACCGAACTCGTCAAGGTACATCATCACGCGGTTCTTCAGCTGCCCGCCTTGCTCGTCGGCGACGGCAAGAATCTCGCGGTACAGCTGCTGAACGATCAGCGATACCATAAAGTGTTTTGAAGTGTCTTCCTCCGGAAGTACGATAAAGATCGCGGACTTCTCACTGCAAAACTTTTCAGCGTCGATGGCGGTATCGAAGCACAGGATTTGTTCAAGTTCGGAATCAAGAAAAGCGTTCAAACGTGAAAGCGCTGTGGACATAACCGACGCCATAGCCTGTTCGCTCGTATTCAGAGCGGCTCCGGCAAACCACTTCGCTTTGTGTTCTTCCGGAAGGCGTTTCATCAAGAATTGAAACTGCGTTGTTCCGGGCGTATGCGCAGGTGCTAACAGATCCTGAATGATTTTGAATACAGATACGATATGCCTTGTTTCGGGTGGGCAAAATTCAGCGACAAGCAAAATGCTCGCGCAGAGCAGCCCTTCTGCTGCGTCATAGAAAAATGCGTTCTGGCCGAACGAAGCGCCGTCCATACCGGAAAGAATAATAGTTTTCGCAATAATCTTCGCGTATTTTTCCGCTTTCGCCTTGTATGCAAGGTTATCAGGATTCTGCTTCCAGAGATCCATATACTTGTTGACAAGATGCAGCAGATTATTACCGTCTGATCGCGTCGGGTTTCTCAGATCAATAACAGAGACGTTATATCCATAGTATTCTTTTGCGATTTTTCCGTAGTGCCGATAAAGATCGCCCTTGGTGTCTGATGTGATGAATGACATCCCGGACGCGCAAGCGTATTCAAGATTCGGATACAGAAAGTATGCCGTTTTACCTACGCCAGCTGCACCGATCATTAGAGCGTGAACGTCGGATGTGTCAACTATTGCCTTTGTCCCGAACTTGCTCGATTCGCATCCGACAACGATGCCTTGATCGGATACTTTGGGCAGATTTTCACCTTTGCGCCATTTTTCCGGTTCACCCATGATGTGTTTATATGTCTTTCGTATTTCTT